>Ga0209347_1001900_pt1 | contig 30175 bp, 29 predicted proteins | sample AutmiccommuBRH23_FD_187382 | JGI IMG/M metagenome (GOLD analysis project Ga0209347, IMG submission 187382) | Deep subsurface microbial communities from Mt. Terri, Switzerland - Autotrophic microbial communities BRH/23 (SPAdes) (version 2) | ecosystem: Environmental > Aquatic > Deep subsurface >...
GTACCGAAGATTTGGACCTGATATTAAAGGCCTTAGGCATAGAGCATGACCTAAGGCTGCCTACATTATCCGACATTAAGCAGTATCGCTTCCAAATACGCAAAAAACTGAGCTGACTTAGTACTATTATTTTGTATCAACTTTTTGCCTTTAAAAAAAGCCGCCAATCACTGTAATTCAGTCGTTTGCGGCTTTAGTGTTTCACTGATATTTCTGAAACTCGGGAAAAAGCCTACCTCCTGATTTTAATATCGGCGCTATTCCAGCCCATTGTAGTTTATCATAAGTTGAAGAATTCCAAAATGTTTGCCCCCTTTTTTGATATAATGTTGACGGATGAGCAAACAAGTCTTAAGGAGGAGTTCTTTTGTCAGTCCATTCAGGTATTCTGCCAATAAAAAGGAGAGAGCGAAATGTCGCAAGCGACAGCGCACGTAATCATCACCGGTAACGTCCAGGGTGTTTATTACCGCCTGGAAACGCGGAACCGGGCGATTCCCCTGGGGGTGACGGGCTGGGTGAAAAACCTGCCGGACGGCCGGGTGGAAGGATTTTTTGAAGGGGAGCGGGAAAAGGTGGAAGCGTTGATTGCATGGTGCCGTCAGGGTCCTCCGCGGGCGTCCGTGGCCGGAGTGGATGTGAAATGGAGGGAATACAGCGGTGCTTTTGACGATTTCGAAGTTGCGGACTGATGGCGGCGACATGCTGAACATTCACCGGATCAAAGTGCCGACACCCTACACCATCGGCTCCGTTAACGCGTACCTGATCATGTCGCCCCCCTGCACCTTGATCGACCCCGGCCCGGATACACAACAGGCCAGGGAGGCGCTGCTGGCCGGTCTCGGTGCACTCGGCGTCAACCTGGCGCAGATCGAGCGGGTCGTCCTCACCCACAGCCATTCGGACCACAGCGGTCTGGCCCGCTGGCTGGCGGAAACGAGCGGGGCGCGGATTTATGTGCACCATTTGGAAGTGCGCAAAATGACCTTTGATTACGATTATTACAGCGAGAGGCTCCCCTTTATGCAGGAGGCGGGACTTCCCCCGGACGTCTTAAAGGAAATACTGGAGGACTTCGACCCGGTGGTGAAACCGGTCCTGCCCCGCCGGGGCGTGGTGGAACTGACCGGGGGAGATGTCTTGAAATTTGCCGCCGGCGAGTTAAAAGTTTATCACCTGCCCGGGCATTCGGGCGGTCACATCTGTCTTTTCGACGAGCGGGAAGGGTCCTTTATTGCCGGTGATTTCATTCTCAAGCACATCACCCCGAACCCGATTATGGAGGCACAACCGCCTGATTTCCGGAAACGCGCCCCGACCCTGACCCAGTACCTGTCCGGGCTGGATCTGCTGGCCGGCCTGCCCGTCCGGCTCATCCTGCCGGGACACGGAGGCAGCATCAGCGACTGCATGGGGGCGGTGGAACGGGCAAGAAAGCATCATGCCAAAAGGCTTGAAGTGGTCCTTTCCTTTTTGCGGGAGCAAGACCTGAACGCCTACCAGGTGATGCAGGCGCTCTACCCGAAAATCAGGAGCTTTCTGGTTTACCTCGGCCTGTCGGAAGCGCTGGCGCATCTGGATTACCTTTACGCGGAGGGCAAGGTGGAACGGGAGCAGCGCGGCGGGGTCTTGTATTACCGCCCGGCCGGAAACAAACCCGGCGTTCAGAGTTTGGCCGGTCATTGAGGGAGCGCGGAGGGGGCGCCTCCCTCTCCGCGCCCCTTCCCGGAAAACGCGCTATTGTCTTTTGGAGAGCTATTTGCTTTCCGCTGCCTGGGTGGTCTGGCTGAAGAATTTCTTCAGGGCCGGGTAAACGCCGCTTTTGTCCCGGATGCTGACGCAGGTGAACCGGTCGTGGGTGACGCGCTTGTAGGCGGATTTCAAGGTGCTGGTGTAGTAATAGGGCCCTTCGATTTCACCGTAGCCGACCATATTGCTGACCTTGAGCAGCTCATTAATCAATTTGACGCAGCTTTCATTGTCTGAGGCCAGGTTGTCGCCGTCCGAGAAGTGAAAGGCGTAAATGTTGTAGTCCTGGGGACTGTACTGCTTTTCAATGAGCTCCAGAGCCAGCTTGTAAACCGAGGAGCAGCGGGTGCCGCCGCTCGCACCCTTGGTGAAAAACTCTTCTTCCGTGGTTTCCTTGGCTTCGGTATGGTGAGCCAGGAATACGATCTGCACGTTGTTGTACTTGGTGCGCAGAAAGCGCACCATCCAGAAAAAGAAGCTGCGGGCGATGTACTTTTCGAAGGGCCCCATGGAGCCGGAGGTATCCATCATGGCCAGGACCACGGCGCTGGACTCGTACTTGAAAGTGAGGTCCCAGGTTTTGAAGCGCAGGTCTTCCGGAGTAATTTCGCGCAGTCCCGGCGTTCCCTTCAGGGCGTTGCGCTTGATCGCCTCAAAGATGGTGCGCTTGCGGTCGATGTTGCTGGAGACACCTTTCTTGCGGATGTCCTTAAATTCCACGGACTCGGAGGAGAGTTCCGGCTTCTTCTTCGGGTCCAGGTGCGGCAGCCCCAGGTCCTCGAAGATCATGGCGGCCAGTTCCTCCAGGGTAATTTCGGCCTCGTAGTAGTCCACCCCGGGCTCATCTCCGGCGCCCCCCTTGTTTTTTCCCGGGCCCTGCTGGGGGTCGGTGTGCAGGACATCGCCGACTTTGCTTTCCCCGTCACCCTGACCACCCTGTTTCTGCTTGTTGAAATCAAAGCGGAAGTGGAATTCGTCGAGGGAACGAATGGGCACCTTGATGACCTTCTGGCCGTCGTGCATAATGATGCTCTCCTCGCTGACGATGTCGGCGAGGTTTTTCTTGATTGCCTCTTTTACTTTCTCCCGGTGCCGCTGCCGGTCAATTTCCCCTTTGCGGTGAAGGGACCAGTCTTCCCGGGAGATCACGAAATTGGTTCCGGACACGGCGAATTCCTCCTATCGGTTGAGCAGGCTGCCGACATACTTCAACAGCTCGTTGGCGCAGATCTGGCAATAGCCGTGTTCGGCAATCAGCCGCGCGCTGACCTGGTTGACGCGCTTGAGCTGCTCGGCGTCGGGCGTCTTGGTGGAGGTGGTGATTTTAACCACGTCTTTCAGGTCGGCGAACAGCTTCTTCTCAATGGCTTCCCGCAGGCGCTCGTGGGAGTTGTAGTCAAAACGCCTGCCTTTCCGGGCGTAGCTGGAGAGCCGGATCAGAATCTCTTCCCGAAACGCCTTTTTGGCGCTTTCGGGGATGCCGATCTGCTCCTCAATGGAGCGCAATAATTTTTCGTCGGGGTCGAGCTCTTCGTCGGTGACCGGGTCTTTCAGCTTGTTTCCGTTGCAGTAAGCCTCCACGTTATCCAGATAGTTGTTGAATAAAATCCGGGCCGACTCTTCATAAGAGTAGACGAAGGCCTTTTGCACCTCTTTCTTGGCCATTTCGTCGTACTCTTTCCTGGCCACCGAGATAAAGTTAAGGAGCCGTTCCCGCTCCTCCCTGGTAATGGACGGGTGCTGGTCCAGGCCTTCTTTCAAGGCCCGCAGGACGTCGAGCGGGTTGATGCAAAGGGTTGTTGTCTTGATCAGGGCTGAGGACAGGCGGTTGATCACGTAGCGAGGGTCGATGCCGCTCATCCCCTCGTCAACGGCCTCCTGCTGCAGTTCGGTCAGGTCCTTCTGCTTGAAGCCTTCCACATCTTCCCCGTCATACAGTTTCATCTTCTTCATCAGATCCATACCCTGCTTCTTAGACTCTTTCAGGCGGGAGAGCACGGAAAAGATGCTGGCCACCCGCAGGGCGTGGGGGGCAATGTGGATGTTTTTCAGGTCGCTCTGCCGGATCAGCTTCTCGTAGATTTTTAACTCATCGGACACCTTGAGGTTGTAAGGTATTTTCATGACGATAATGCGGGACTGCAGGGCCTCGTTTTTCTTATTGCTGATGAAGGACTTGTATTCGTTTTCGTTTGTGTGCGCGATAATCATCTCATCAGCGTAGATGAGCGCGAACCGGCCCGCCTTGAAGTTTCCCTCCTGGGAGAGGCTCAGGAGATTCCAGAGAAATTTCTCATCACACTTTAACATTTCCTGGAACTCCATGAGACCCCGGTTGGCGATGTTGAGTTCACCGTCAAACCGGTAGGCCCGCGGGTCGGACTCCGATCCGAACTCGGAGATGGTTGAAAAATCAATACTGCCGGTCAGGTCGGCGATATCCTGCGACTTGGGGTCGGACGGGGTGAAGGTGCCGATCCCGATCCGGTTATCTTCAGAGAGAAAAATCCTTTCAACGGGGATCTTTTCGATATTGCCGCCGTATTCCGCGTCTACCATCATCCGGCAGGAAGGGCAGAGTTCTCCTTCGATGTAGGCGCCGTACTCTTTCTGAAAATCCGGGCGCAGCTCCTTCGGGATCAGGTGCAGAGGCTCCTCGTGCATGGGACAGCTTTTAATCCCGTACAGCGCTCCATCATCCGTACGGCTGAAACGCTCCAGGCCCCTTTTCAACATGGCCACCAGGGTTGATTTGCCCCCGCTGACCGGGCCCATCAACAGCAGTATGCGTTTTCTGACGTCCAGGCGGCGGGCGGCCGGATGAAAGTATTCTTCTACCAGGTTTTCCAGGGTTTTTTCAATGCCGAATATTTCTGAAGAGAAAAACTTGTATGATTTTGAGTTGCCTTTTTCCTCCACTCCGGCAGATTTGATCATGTTATAAATTCGAGAATGGGCTAGCTGGAAAACATGCTGGTTTTCTTTGATGATTTGCAGGTAATCATGAAAAGAGCCTTCCCAGGCCAGCTGTTTTTCTAGAGAGCGGTGTTCTTCCAGGCGTTTTAAGAAATCCATATCCTCAACTCCTCTCAGTAAAAGGTTTGGTAATAGCTTCAACCGTACGGTATCTGCTAAATGTAAATACAATATTATTTTGATTATATGCAGCGCCGGTGAGAAGAAGAATAGATGCAATCGGCACACCCGGTCTGGGGCAATCTGCCAATTAAAAAGATAATTTATTCCATTGTCCAGATAGGGACTGCCAGCGCGATTTCCGGCCGGTACTCCCACATCCCCGGCGGTAAAAAAATAAACCCCAAACGATGGAAAAAGCGGGTGAAAAATGCTGTTCAAAATGGGAGTCAAAAAAATTTTACTGTCTTCTGGATTAAAGTATTAACAAGCAACAAAAAATGCTACAGGAAAATTTCCTGTAGCGACAACTTCTGGTTAAATTTTCATGCCGGCAGGCCGGGCGCGCTAAAATTCACAAAGCCGCCTACCAGGTGACCGGTATTGTTACGGTGTCCATTTCCTTCCCGTCCTTCGGGCTGCCCCAGAAAACTTCCACCCGGCCCTTTCCCGCCGGAGATGCTGCAAATGGCAGGGTCAGAGTGAAATCACCGCGACCGGGGGCGCCCTGCGCGGCCGTGGCAAAACCGCTGCTGATCACCTTACCGCTTTCATCTCTGAGCCGCGCGCTCACGGCCCCTTCAAAAACCCGCGCGCTTCCTTTTACTGTAAGCGGCGAAGTGATTTTCTGCCCGGCCGGGGGGGCGGTGACCCAGATTGACGGCTCATTTACCATGGAGACATCGCGGCTAAAAGGCTGTTCGTGGAGGCCGACGTGCCCCCACCAGTTCCTGGCAGCCTGGTCCACTTTACCTTCCACGAGAAAAGAGACCTTTTGCACGCCTGGAAATTCCGTCATGGTGTTGACGATGCTTTGAATGCCGAGGGCTTCACCGGAGGCGCCGACATTGGCGCGCAGCACTTCCCGCGAGAAATCGACCGTGGCCAGTCCGTTCCGCACGCTGATCCCCATGATTTTTGTGTCCGGGGACAGCACCTTCATCGCGCCGGGGGTGGACGGGGTCCCGTTAATCAGCTCTCCGAGCGCCGCCCGGGCCACCTCTTTCGTATCTCCTACCTGGTGCGCTTCCCGGACCAGGTAGGCGTCGTTTGCCGTAATTTTCACGTAATAGACGAACAGGTCCAATTTTTTCGGCTGTCCGCTTTGCGCCCCTCCCGGCTGGGGGTTGGATTCCGTGGCGCGCTGCTCTCCTTTGTTTATAGCGCACCCCCCCAGAATGCTGGAAAGCAACAGGAGCAGCGCCATCAATATGATGATCCCTTTTGATTTTTTATTTTTACCGGTACCGGCCAATGCAGACCACCTCACTTAATATTTGGGTATTGTATTAATTCAACGCCAAAGCAAATAAACCTGCAAAAAACAAAAATCAAAAAAGGCCGGATTGGCGGCCTTTTTTACGGATGAATGATTCCTCTTATTGCCTGGGTGGAGAGGCGTCTTGACCCTGTTCGGGTTAACCGTATCTTATGAATCAGGATGACACCCCGGACCGCTCCAATAATTCCCCCAATCGCTCGCCGAGGCTTCCCTGCTGGAAAAGCATTTCCAGCATTTCCCGCAGGCATTCGCCCAGCTGTTCATTTCCGGCCAGTTCAAGATGCACCGTTGCCAGGCGGGGCCGTCTCCCGAGCTTGCCTCCCGCCAGCACCCGGCAGCCCTGCCCGGAAACCCCCATGGCGCCGGTGGGGCACTGCCGGATGCAAACGCCGCAGTTCAGGCAGCGGTCCCGGTCGATGACCGGGCCGTCCGTGGACAGGGTGACGCACCCGTCCGGGCAGGCAGAGACACAGATCCCGCATGAACTGCAGCCCGCGCCGGGAGCCGGAACCATCTGACCCTGTACGCCGAAATCCTTGATCTGCGGCTGTGAGCAGGAGTTTGGGCAGCCGGCGATGGCCGCCCGGAAAATCTGGTGGTGCAGGGGCCGGTCGGTCTGCAGGCGGGCCGATTGCCTCTGGTCAAATTGAACCTCATCAAAAATATTTTGCATGATTTCCGCCACCCGTTCCAAATCGACAACGGCGTTCGGGCAGTTCCGGCACCGCTCGATGGCGTACAGTTTGTTTCCCTTCAGGTCTTTCATTTTCCTACCTCGCTTTCACTGGTCGTCCAGGATCAAGACAACTATACTATACTCCTGGTTGAAAGCATGTGCAAAAAAACTTCGGCAAGTGTTTGTCTCACGCTCACCTTCGGAAAGTTGTACCATATACTAAAAGCATAAGTAACCTGCAAATATGCTTGTATGAGCATTTTTTTTTGAAATACTGGGGAATGCCGGCCGGATGCGGGCGGTTGAAGGGGGATGAATGGTGAAAAGAGGCGATGAGGGAGGAGTCATCGGAAAATTTTTGCAGGGTATCGGCGAACTGGTGGAGCTGGCGCGGAAAATGGATGCCGAGGGAAAAACGGAAATCAACCGGACGGGGACCTTCGGCTTCTTACCGGAGGGCAAAAGGCTCACCGGTTCCTATGGTTTCACCTGCAAGATGGGCCTGCCAAGAAAAAAAGAACCGCCGGCCGGGGACATTGTGCATGCCGGTGTTGAGCAGGAGCCTTCTCTGAAAGAACGTGAGCCCATGATCGACGTTTTCGACGAGGGCCATTTTATCCGGGTGATTGCCGAATTACCCGCTGTGTCTGATGAAGACGTTTCCCTTTTCATGCAGGAAAATGTCCTTTATTTAACCGTCCGGACCAAAGATGCTCCTTTCAGCCATACCGTCGTGCTGCCCGAAAAAGTTAAGCCGGGCACGATGCGCAAATCCCTGCGCAACGGCATCCTGGAAGTGCTGGTGGAAGTGCGGGAATAAGTTTTCGAGGAGCAGGTGAAGTTTTAAATTGGATGAGCAGTTAACTTTTAAAGTGATCAAGGCTCCCGGCAAGGATGTGGGCAGGGGTATCGCCCGGCTGGATCCCGCCGACATCCTTGCGCTGGGGCTGGAAGTCGGGGACCTGGTGGCCGTCGGCCCGGGGGGTCGGACGGCAGCCCGGGTCATGCCCGCTCATGCCGAGTACAGGGGTAAAAAATTAGTGCTGATCGACGGTATTATCAGGGAAAACGCCGGCGTGTCCCTGGGTGAAACGGTTCCGCTCAGCGGTGTTAGCGGCCGGAACGCAAAAAAAATCACCTTGTCCCCCATCGGCTCTACAGTCAGCCCGTCGCTGGACGCCGTGTTCATCAATCGCTCACTGCAGGGACTGCCCCTGGTAAAAGGAGACAAGGTGCGCATTTCGATGCTGGGTCTGATAAACCAGGAATTTGTGGTCATGAATACTGTACCCGAAGGATTTGTGCTGCTGAAAAAAGAGACCGTGGTGGAGGTACTGCAGACAAAAGAAGCCGGATTTAAAAAGGCCAATCAAATTACCTATGAGGATATCGGCGGCATGGGCAAAGAACTGGGCCGGATCCGGGAAATGATCGAGCTGCCTCTGAAGTACCCGGCCGTCTTTCAGCACCTGGGCATTGATCCGCCGAAGGGGGTTCTCCTCTGCGGACCGCCCGGCACCGGCAAGACGCTGATTGCCCGGGCGGTGGCCAGTGAAGCCAACGCGTACTTTTTACTCGTCAACGGGCCGGAAATAATCCATAAGTTTTACGGTGAAAGCGAGGCCCGGTTGCGGGAGATCTTTGAAAAGGCTGCTCAAAAGGGCCGCAGCATCATCTTTCTGGATGAAATCGACGCCATTGCGCCCAAGCGGGTAGAGGTCAACGGTGAGGTGGAAAAGCGGGTGGTGGCCCAGCTGCTTACGTTGATGGACGGCCTGGCCTCCCGCGGACAGGTGATCGTTATCGGGGCCACCAACATACCCGATTCCCTGGATCCCGCCCTGCGGCGCCCCGGCCGGTTCGACCGGGAAATAACCATCGGTGTGCCTGACCAGAAGGGGCGGGTGGAGATCTTGCAGATCCATACCAGAGGCATGCCCCTGGAAAACGACGTAGACCTGGAACGGGTGGCGGAGTTGACCGGCGGCTTCGTGGGGGCGGACCTGCTTGCCCTCTGCCGGGAGGCGGCCATGCACCGGGTAAGAAATATTTTACCCCACCTGGAGCTGGACCAGGAAGGACTGCCCCCCGAATTGCTGACCCTGCTGCAGGTTTCCAGGCAGGATTTCTTGCAAGCGCTGGAAGAGGTGGAGCCGTCGGCCACCAGAGAATTCCTGGTGGAGGTGCCCAATGCCGGCTGGGAGGACGTGGGAGGGCTGGCCGAGATCAAGCGGCACCTGCGGGAAAGCATCGAATGGCCCTTGAAATACGCGGATCTTTTCGACCGGGCCGGGGCTCAGGCGCCGCGAGGGATCCTTTTATATGGGCCGCCCGGCACGGGCAAAACACTGCTGGCCCGGGCGGTGGCCAACGAAGCCAACGCCAACTTCATCTCGATCAAAGGCCCGGCCCTGCTTTCCAAGTGGGTGGGGGAATCAGAAAAGGCATTGCGGGAAGTCTTTCGCAAGGCCCGCCAGGCAGCCCCCTGCATTGTCTTTTTTGATGAAATAGACTCCCTGGTCGCTTCCCGGGGAACGGGCGGCGGTCCCGTCGCCGAAAGGGTGCTGAGCCAGTTGTTGACCGAGATGGACGGCATAGAGGAATTGCGGCGGGTGGTGGTGCTGGGGGCCACCAACCGGATGGATATGATCGACCCGGCACTGCTGCGGCCAGGCCGGTTCGACCTGCAATTGCGGCTGGGACTGCCCGGACGTGATTCCCGCCGGCAGATCCTGACCGTACATACCCGGAAAAGGCCTGTGGCGGAAGACGTGGACCTGGACGGGCTGGCTGCCGCAACGATTGCTTTTTCCGGCGCGGACATTCGCCACCTTTGCAGCCGGGCGGCCTTGGCCGCAGTGCGGGAATACCTGAGCCAAAATTCCTGGCCTTCGCCGGAACCGCCGGCTGTATGGATCTGTGACAGGCATTTCCGGCAGGCCCTCGCTGAAATGGGACCGCGGGAGACGCCTGACGGAGCGGACGGCGCCTGATCCGGACCGTAACAGGATGATATGAGGAGAGGAATGAAATTTTCACATGTTGACAGGGCTGCAACCGAGGAAGCAAAGAGATGAGGATACGCTGGTGGCGCTGGTCGACCGCCTGCTTGACAAAGGCCTGGTGATCAACGCCGATATAGTGGTATCCGTGGCCGGGGTGGAGCTGCTGGGCGTAAAAATAAGGGCAGCGCTGGCTTCCTTTGAGACTGCGGCCCGTTACGGCCTGGAGTTTCCCTCCGGCACCAATATAGAAACCGCTGCCTGGAAAGACGCCCAGATCGAGAGGGAAAACTGCCCGCAATGTGAAAAGCGGGTAGCCAAGGAAGAGCTCATGGACGAAGGGTGCCCGTGGTGCGGCTGGATTTCGGCCAAAACGAAAAAACTCATGGAAAGCAGGGCGTCTTTGCCGCTATAGTGACGGGAAGGGGGGATCCGGATTGAGTCTGGACGAAGAAAAATGAAGCAGTTTCTGGCCGCCCTGGACTGCCGGGGCCGGTCTATCTGGTGGCATTTGTGCTGCCACGGCCATGCGGACGTCGCCGGCCTGGCCCGGGCAGCCGGACTGGACAGCGATATGGAGGTTTTGCTTTCCATCCGCCAGATGATTAATCCCGCAGCTGCAGCCATTTTTGGTGAGCCGGCGGTGGAATTTGCCTCCTGCCGGGTTGATCAGAGTACAGGTGAAAAAATATATTGCCACTGGTGGCTTAAATCCACCTTTTGGACGCCGCCGGCAGCGGGGCGGCCGCTGGTGGACGTGTTTGAAACCGGCAGTGAGCTGGTAATCATTGTTGACCCCGGAAGCAGGCTTGAATCCTGTCATCCGGAAGTAACCTGCCGAAACGGCATCGTAATGCTCAAATTTGATCGTTCAGAAAACCGGTAATTTTACAGGATGCCGGAATTGAAAAGCGAGGTGCGGCCTTGGCTCTGGAAATCAGCGAGGATAATTTAAAGCACGGTTTACTCGGACTGGTCATCGCCCTGGTGGAGATCGTCAAAGAAGCGTTGAAATTACAGGCCCTGGCGCGCATGGAAGACGGCAGCCTGGAAGAAAGTGAGATCGAACGGCTGAGCCGGGCTTTGCAGGATTTAGAGGGAGCGATTGAAGCAATCAAGTGTGAGCAGGGTGTAAGCGAGTCGGTGAAAAGTGTCCGGGATGGTCTGGACCGGATCGTAGACGACGTGGTGGACCGGATCCTGAATCCACGGCGGTGGGAAGCAGAAGCAGACTAAAGGGGTGGGCTGATGGATTTCCGGGCGGATGAAGGTATAAACGGGGCAGCAAATCAGGACGCGCCGGCAATGAGATCACTGGCGCGCTTGCTGGTACGGGCTGAACTGGCAAGGCTGGACCTGGAAAAAGAATTGCAGGCGGCGGTGCGGGAGGTTGTGCAGATGAACATGCGGGATGCTATCCGCACCGTGCTGGACGAAATGGCTGGCGGCATAGAGAGGCCGGCCTTGCCGGAGCAGCAAGGCAGCGCGGCGGCAACCGCAGGCCAGGCGCCTGCAGCAGTAACAGAACCCGGGGATTCCATTTGGCCGGCCTGCTTTTCGCCGGAGCAGGACCGGGAGGCTCATTTGCCCCGTCCCCTTGTACAGCCGGCTGAGCCTGATCCCGCGGGCCTGTACATTTACGGCGTGGCCGCGGGGGAACAAGAAATCGAGCTGGGAGCCGGTATTGCCGGATGCCAGGTATATACCATTGCCGTCGCCGGCTTAAGTGCCGTGGTGCATGACTGTTCTAGCGATCCCTACCGGCCGGATGGCGATGAACAGGCCAAAGGGTGGATGTTTGACCACCAGGAAGTCCTGGACCGGGCCAAAGATATGCTGGGCGACATCCTGCCCATGGGCTTCAATACGATTATTCAGGCTGCCGGATACCGGCCGCCTGAAGCTCTGCGGGAATGGCTGGCGCAGGAAAACAACCGTCTGAAAGCACTGCTCGAACGCCTGCGGGGTAAAGAAGAATTCGCAGTTAAAGTGCTGGTGGCGGAAGAAGTTTTAAGGCAGGCGGCTCTGCGGGAAAACGACCGCCTGCAAGAGCTGCAGCAGGAGTTGGACGGAAAGCCGGAAGGGGTGCGCTACCTTTACCGGGAAAAGTTGGAGAAGGCGGTCAAGGGAGCCCTGGAAGACGTGGCGGAAGTTTACTTCAGGAAGGTTTACCGGACGCTCAGTCCTTTATGCGCCGATATTCAGGTGGAAAAAACAAAGCGGGGGCTGCCCGGAACACGCATGGTCGCCAACCTTTCCTGCCTGGTGGAGAAAAAGCGGGTGCCGGAACTGGGTGAGACGCTGGCCGAAATTGAACGGCGGGAAGGTTTTAGCATAGATTTTACCGGTCCCTGGCCGCCCTACAGCTTTGTCGGCGAACTGGTTATCCCGGCCTGAAGGCGGATTGCAGATTGTCAGTGAACAGGTTATTCTCTGAATATTCGTTGTGAGGTTAAAGTCATGCCGGGCGAAAGCAAACAACTGCAACCTGTAAGCCGGCGGGAGACCTCGCTTAACGATCTTCTCGACCGGCTTTTAACGAAAGGGCTGATGTTAAACAGCGACGTGGTGGTTACCTTGTCCGGCATCCCCCTGCTGGGGTTGAATTTGCGCCTGGCCCTGGCCGGCATGTCCACCATGCTGCGCTATGGTTTTATGACCGACTGGGACGCGGCGATACGGTCCCTGGTTCAAAAAGAGCGGGCCGGGGAGGGTCCGCGCCTGGAAGACGGGGAGCGGGTGCTTTTTTCCCATTTCGGCTCCTGCTGGTACAGCCGGGGTATATACTCCGCCTGGCGGCCGGGATTGATTTACCTTACCGACAGACGCCTGTTCCTCTACCGGCAGGGACCGGGAGAGGAAGTGCTTCTGGATCTAAGTTTAGGACTTGTGCGTGCTGTGGACGCCCGGCAGGTGCCTCACTTCAGCGGCCGGGAGCGGCAGGAGATCTGGCTCACCCTGACTTCGGGCGATGTGGCGCGGCTGCACAGCGCCGGCGGCGGTCAGCTGCTGGCCGCCCTGGAGAATGCTCGCTCCCTGGCCGCTGCCAAAAAAATTGAGTTTCCGGGGCCGGGTGACCGCGAGGAGATCTGGTTCCTGAAACCGGACGGAAGTGATAAGTATGCCTGGCTGAGCGGCACTTTTTCCGTACTGGACGGTGGTCTGTGCTGGCGGGGTGGTTCCAGGCAGGGACAGTCGTTCCGGGTTGCCGCCGCCGATGTGCTGGCGGTGGAGCTTGTCGTCAAGGACACTTTAAACAGCCCGGGGGGCCGGACGGTGATGGAAGTGCGTTACCTGGACCGGCTCAACCCGAAAAAAGCTTATTTTGCCGGTGAAATAGAAGCCTTACGGCCGTGGGCCTCCCTGCTCAGGGAAGCCCGCCGCGACATTCTGGAAACCTGCCCGGCCTGCGGGGCTCCAGCTCCTGCGGGCCGGCTGCTTAATAAAGGCTGCGCCGCCTGCGCCTGGATCAGCGCCCGGCTGAAGCGGCGCCTGCCGTAGATTACAATATTTTACCAGGCAAGCAAGAACCGTCCCCACTTGCCCCTAATGTCGCAGCAACTTCCGGATCTCCCGCACGGCGTCCGCCACGGTAAGGGGCATTCTTTCAAGGCTCATTTCCGGCAGTCCCTGGAAAATCTGCGTCACGATGGGGAAGCGGAGTTCGGCCTGGCGAACCAGGTTTGCGTCGGCCAGCAGTGCGGTGCCGCCCAGAGCCATAGTCCGGCCGTTTTTAATGATGACGACCTGCTCCGCCCATTCGGCCGCCAGGTCCACATCGTGGGTGGCGATGACCAACGTCGTGCCCCGCCCGTTCAGGTCGTTCAATATTGCAATCAAATTGTCCTTGCCGCAGGGGTCGAGATAGGCCACCGGTTCGTCCAGGACGATCACCCGTGGCCCCATGGCCAGCACGCCGGCGATGGCGACCCGCTTTTTCTGCCCATAGCTCAAGTGATAAGGGGCCTTTTCCCGGTAGTCTTCCATCCGGACCGCGCACAGCGCCTCTTCCACCCTTCTCTTCACTTCCCCGGGCTCAAGGCGCATGTTTGCCGGTCCAAAAGCGACGTCCTCCCAGACCGTCGACGAGAAAACCTGGTCATCGGGATCCTGGAAAACGAGACCGACCATGCCGCGCACCATTTTTTCGTTGTTCTTCTTCACTTCCTGCCCGGCCACCCGTACCCGGCCCTTTTGCGCCAGGTTGATCCCGTTCAAATGCAAAAGGAGGGTGGACTTGCCGGCGCCGTTTGGCCCCAAAATAGCCGTCCTGCTCCCCTCCCGAATCGCGAGGTTCAATCCTTTTAACGCTTCCGTCCCGTCGCGGTAACGGAAATAAAGATCCTCTACTTCAATGATACTTGCCATACTGCTCCTCCAAACTCAATGATGCGCAGGGCCAGGGCAAAGGCCATGATGCCCGCGCCCCAGCAAAGATCCCTGACCGGCAGGCTGAGCTTGCGCCCGGCGGCGATCTCCCCGCCATAACCGCGGGCCAGCATGGCGCTGTACACCCGCTCGCCGCGATCCAGGGAGCGCATGAAAAGCACGCCGATCAACTGGCCGGTGGTGGAAATGGCGCGCCGGTCAAACAGGCTTTTCCCTTCTTCGAAACACCTGGCTTTCCGGGCGGTGCGCATGCGCCGCACCTCGTCCTGCAGCACGTAAATGTAACGGACGGTAAACTCGATCAACTGGACCAGGACGGTGGGCACCCGCAGGCCCCGGAGGGCGTCCATCAACTCCCGGAACCGGGTGGAGGCGGTCAAAACGGACAGGGCTGCAACCGCCGTCAGAACCCGCAGAAAAAGCATGGCCGCCCGCTCGGTCCCTTCATCCGAAGCGATTAGAGAAAGGGGGCCGAGCTGCATGGTCAGCACGGGGATGCCCGGGGTGACGAAGGGATAGATCAGTACCAGTATTCCACCGAAAGGGATGATCCATAAGAGGCGCCTGGCCAGCAGCCGGGCCGGCAGGCGGGAAAAAAGGGCCAGGCCGGTGACGAATAGCGCCGCGCCGGCCAAAAGGCTCAGTGCTGTCATTGTCGAGGAGAGGGCGACGAAGGTGCAAACGGCAACCAGTTTCACCCGCGGGTCCAGACGGTAGAGCAACGGAGCCGGCCCTCTGACCGGAAAGAACAAATCTACCATTTTTCGTCAACCCCCTGCAAAAAGTAAAAGCCACTAAAGACCAGGCCGCTTTAGCGCGGCCAGCCTCCGTGGCTTCATTAATCATATTGAAATGTCCCCTGGTTCCAATTGAATTTAATAAGGAATGAGACCTACTTGATCTCGCTTATTGATCATTATACCACCGTTCCCCTTTTGCGATCAATACCTTTGAGCCCACTCATGGTTTTTCCTTTCCGGAAGGGCTAAAAGACAAAACATGAATTGAAAAATATTTTCGCGGAGCGGACGCCTCTGTCGCAAGCCGGCGCTCTACAAGGCTGGATGCGCAGGACTCGATCATTTTTTGTCAAACAGCGTGAAGAATACTTTATTCCCTTCTTTGAAACCACTGAGCAATTCGCAGTGCCGTAGGACGGCGAATTGCTTTTCCGCTTCCCACTGGGGCAGACAGAAAATTTTGGCCAACTGCTCCCGGTCAACACTCCCTTTTTCCTTCACGTAATCGTAAATTTTTTTCTGCAGTTCGGTCAAACCCTGGCTGCCGGCATGACCCAGTTGACGGCGGGTGCTGACGGCGGAAGCAACCGCCCCCGGATCGCACGGCCTGGGCGGGGTCAGGGCCGCCATGTAACAATCCTCACACAAGATTTGACCCAAGTAATCGTACTTTTCGTCCACTGCCATCTCTTCCTGGCACCTGGCACACTTCATTGAAATCACTCCTGCAATTAATATTATTCGTCGCAATATAAATCGCGGCGAGAGCCGTAAGGCTCTTTTCTGCTCCCGCCTACTTCCGTCCGGCCCAGCGGAGGAGCCCGATAAAGAAGGCCAGTACTCCGGCGATGAACCAGAAAGCGTCGGCGCGCAGGTTGGCCAGGCCGAAAAACACGCCCATCACGGCCCCGATCACGGCCCCGTAAATCTCAATTTTTTGCAAATTATTCATGGTCACCCGCTGGAACATATCGACCAGTTCCCTGGGCGAATAGCCGTCGATCCTCGCCTTGACGATTCCTTTCAGCTCCAGCCCGGCCAGGAAGGCCGGAATCTGGTTTTTCAGGTACGCAGTGGCCACCCCCGCCGCCGCCTTTTCGATTTTTTCCAGGGTCTGCGGGTAAAAAAGGTCCCGCAGGCGGCCCACCCGGTAGTGGCTGATTTCATCCACCATCGAGCGCGCCACCTGCCTGACAAAACGGATGGTTACCGGCTGGCGCAGCAGATCAAGACCCTGGCCGGACAGGATCGCCTCCACCTCTGCCGGCTTCATTCCAGAATAGCGTCTGAGCAGCGCGGCGACGGTGTAGCCGGCCGCGCTCCGGTACCGCTCCAGCAAAAATTCTTCCAGCCAGGCCCGCGTGTTCCCGCCGGCCATCCACCGGACGGCGTTCTCGGCCAGCCAATCCTTTATCCGTTCCAGTTGTTCAGGCTTGAGTTCCCTCACCAACTCACCCACCGGACGACTGAGAATTTCGTCGGACTGCTCCTTTACATACCGCTCCAGCCAAACCTGCACTTCGGGCGATTCCAGAAACGAACCCAGGCGGGGAAACATGTCGTCGCGGACGAAGTTTTCCACTTCCATCCGGTACTCCCGGAAAAACTGGAACATGCTGATGCCGAGGCGGGCCAGCAGCCCTTTCTCCTTGAGCTGTTCCAGGATATCCAGGATCAACGCGGTGAGACGCGCCCGCAGTTCCTCATTCTCCTGCAGCTGCTGCACCAACTCCGGCAAAACCCGGGTCAGGCGGGCCGGCCACTCGTCCACCTTCTCCCGGACTGCTCCAGGCAGCACCTTGCCCAGAGGCGTGGTCTGCGCGCAGAGAAGCTGGTACTGTCTTTCGACAAAATGATGCGCGGACTCCTTGAACTCCGGCCCCGACGCGTACCCGGTCAGATTGTCCAAAAGGCGCCGGAAGAAAGTGACGGCCCAGTCCTCCGGCCACAGTTCACCCAGTTTCTTATACCAAAGACGGGCCATCTGACGGTTTGAGAAACCTCTGAGCCAACCTTCCACCTCCGGCTCCTTGAGAAAGGTTTCCGCCCAGCCGGCCAGGGCCAGCTTTGCCCGTTCCTTCAACTCTTCTTTTAATTCCACGGCAAGCGGGGGGAATATTGATTCAACGGTGGGGTATTCGGCGTCTGCCAGCGATTTTAAAAGGGTGTGCAGGGCGGCTTGGACCCGGCAGTCCAGGGTCTGGCCTTGGACCAGGTAGTCGTGCAGTGCCTGGGGGGTAAGCAATTCCTTTGCCACCACTTCACTGATCGCTTCGGCGATTTTCGCCTGCTGGGCCGGTATGATCCCCTGCCATATTTTTACACGGCCGATTCGCCAGGGTTTGAGGGGCCGAAAGAACATAAAGACGGCCAGAGAAGCGCCCACCCAGCCGTGCAGGGTGGAAAGAAGAATATTTTTTAGCAATATCCACACCAATATATCCAATGCTGCGCTCCCCTCACTGCTGGTTTACGAAAACAACCATTTTGAACGATACAATAGCATATGTCTGCCGGTTTTCATCGATACCTCACTTTACGGGATTATCGAGCCGGTTGTCCCGTACCGCGTGACGGCTGATTGGCTGCCTGATCAGGCTAAGGATGTCTGTATCTACGAAAAACTGTGCTATTTTCAAAGTATAACGTCAAATAACAGGGTGTCAATAGTTTGGCGGGTAAATGATTTTGTCGTTTTCCCGCGTCAAAAACCCCCTTCCTCAAAAGAGTAGGGGGCTGCGCATTACCGGGACCAAACCCGGGCAAAGGAAATAGCAGAAAACAGGTTGCGCTTTTTTTCTTTGCTCTTTAGTAGAATGTATTTTAAGAAATTGCCGAGAAACTCTTCCCACAGGCGGGAAACCGCCGGATCTGGCCGGCTGTTCCGGCACATGACCTCCAGGCTTAAATCCACGGCCTCCCGCACCAGGCAAGACGCCTCCTCCAGTTTCGCCCTGGCTTGCTCCAGCTGGTCCATGGCATGCTCCTCCGTCGCTAGTTTGTCTCCGGACCCGTGTCCACGGGAAAATCTTCATGAACAGCCTTTTCAATTTCGTCCTTGAACTTGTCAAATTTGGCTTCCGCCACGATATCCTCGACTCCCTCCCTTGCTTTGGCCAGGAAACTCCGGGCCTGTTCGGCGATATTATTGACCTCTTCCACCAGCTTTTTGAAGACTGGCTGGAGGCTTTCTCTGGCCGCGGGGGTAGCCAGAACAACCAGCAGACCCAGCATCAAATAGATGCCGTTGCGGGACTGCAAAAAACCAGTCAGGCGTCCGGTCAGGGAAGGCCTGGGCAAGGCCCGGAGCAGGTCGTCCGCCGTCAAGCCCTGGTCAGCCGCTTCATCCAACAATTCATGTAGAATAGACTTGGCCCCGGGGCTCACCCGGGAGCGCCGCAGACGGTTTTCAATGTCCCGGACAGCCCTCAGCTCATCGTGGATCTCCCGTCCGAGCGTGTTCATATCCCGCCTGGGGTAACGGCGCCTGCTCATCCTCTGCCTGTCCAGGCGCTCTTCCATTCCGCCCATCAACTCTTCCCTGAACCTGTCGAGGCTGTCGGCGTCATAGAACCGGTCAGAATACACGCCGCGTCTCATGAAACATCTCCCGCCTTCCAGTTTCTATATTTGGAAATTTGTAGTATTGTAGCATTTAATTTTTTTTTCGTCAAGTTGAATAAGCTTATTTTTTACGCAAATACTATGCCCATCATATATTGTATTATTAAGACAATGTTAAATTTATGTTAAATTTGTTGATATGCGATGATGAGAATGCTAACATGTAACAACAATATATTCAATTAAAGGGGGTTATTTAATTATGTTAAGTCGAATGTTGCTCAGGTCCTCACCATGGGGTGTACTGGCAGCGGGGGTCGCGCTCGGGGTTACGGCCAGTCCCATCCTCCGCAAGGTTCTGCGGACCACGGCGGTCAAAGCCGCCAAGGCGGCGCTAATGGTAACGGATACGGTAAAGGGCGCCGGTGATAAAGTAAGTGCGGGGCTCAGCGGAATCGTAACGGAAGCCAGAACGGAGAAGGAAAACCGGACGGACGGAATGAGAGCCAAGGCCCGCGACGTAGGCGTTGCAGCCGTCGGGACCGGTCTGGCCGCCGTCGATAAAGTGAAGGAAGTGGCTGGCGGAGTCAAACAAAAATGGAATGGCCTGGTGGCCGAAGCCAGGGATATGCATGATGACACCGCGAAAGAAAATGCAAAAACCGTAGTAACACCAGAAGAAGGTACTAAAAGGGAAGAATAGCATAGAAAAAGCTGCCCCCTGGGGGCAGCTTTTTGCTCTGATAGGCTTTAAGGGGGCATCGATATGAGCCAGATTACAGGCAACTTGAAGCAAGAGAAAATCGTACACCGCCTGCCCGGACGAATCCGCATTGAACTGCCGGGCTTGCAGGGAGCGAAAACCTTATCCGGACCGCTGTCTGCCCTTATTGCCCAGGGGGAAGGCATCGAGCTTGCCCGGGCGAACCCCTTGACCGGCCGGCTGCTGGTCCACTATGACCGGGGAAAATGCAGCGAAACGGACATTTTAGAGATGGCCCGCCTTAGCTGGCAAAAGGTCCTGCAGGGAAACGGAACGCTAGACCTGGTCGCCGGAAAACCGGTGTCTGCAAAAAAAGAATACGCCAACCTGTTAATTCATTCCACCGCAACTTTAGCCAGACCCCTGGCCGGATTTTCAAAAACGGAGGACTTTTCCTACCGGCGACAGCTGCTGAATACCGCCGTCATCACCGGAGTTCTGGGTTTCGCAGGCGTAAGGCGCCTATTTTGGGGGGCGTCGCCTCTGGCCGGCTCACCCGTTCTGTTCGGCCTGGCCACCGCCACGGCCCTTGTGTCCGGCTATCCCCTGTTGAACCGCGGGCTGCGCAACCTGACTGCCGGCGGCCGGGTCAACTCGGATTTGCTTACCGGCGCGGTGGGATTGACCGCTGCCGTTTTGCGGGAAAATCTACTGGGCCTGATGGTCGTCTGGATGGGAAATGCAACCTCCCTGGTAAACGCTCTAATCCAGCAAGAATACAAGAGGCAAATGGCTCTATTTGAGGAACTTGTCGATGACGGGCCGGCCGTCATGGAAAGAACTCAGGCAGTTCCGGCGCCCTCCGCAGTAGGAGCAAAAGCCTCTGAAGAAAGTGAGTCGCTTTACGCCTACCCGGAACAACTCTCCAATGCCTATCTGGGTTTGTCCGCTCTCACCGGAATTGCCACCAGGGATTGGAGCAGAAGCCTTTCCATGGTTCTGGCGTCTTCTCCCGGCTCATCCGATATGGTGGCGCCCATCGTTTTTGCCGCAGGCGGGCGGTGGGCGGCGAGGCAGGGCATCTTTTTAAAGGACCCCGGTGTCCTGCAGGCCCTGGCCAGAGTGGATACGGTGTTGTTCAGCGGTTTAAGTGTACTGTCCTCGCCGGCCGGAGTGGGGGAAATCATCCCCGTCAGCAGGGTCAGACCAGAAACAATTTTAGCCATTGCCTCCTCCCTGACCACCAGCGCCGGACATGCTCTTGCCGGCATCTTCGGCAAAACCGGGGGCCCGGAACAGGGGTTGCTCAAGAACGTTAAGATCACAACCAATAAGGCCAATGGAATCCGGGGCACTGTCAACGGCCTGCCTGTGGAAGTGGGTGATGCTGCTTTCGTGGGAAGCCTGTCCCGCCAGGAGTGGGCTATTTTGCTCACCCGCAAGCTTGTTCACCTGCGCCAGTCTCCCCTTTACGTGGCCCGGAGCGGCAGGCTCATCGGTATCATCGGCATTTTTAATGACCTGAACGAAAGCGCCAGGGAGTTGATTGACGAACTCCGAATTAACGGCGTTTCCATAATCGGCGTTATGGCGGGGGAAAGCGACGAGAACATTCAGCCGGTTCTGAATAAATTGGGAATCGAAGAGTTTTCCGCTGCCGGCGTCTCTGCCGCTGAGCAAGCCCGCCTGGTAGCCGGTTTGCGCGGCCAGGGGAGAATGGTGGCTGTCATTTGCAACAACCGCGCCAGTCTGGCGGCCCTCTCCGCAGCCGACCTGGGGATCATGCTGGGCCGCTCAATGCCCGGAACAGCGGAAGCGTTCATTCCGGAAGGTACATTGAAAAATTTACTGGACCTGTTCCGGCTTTCCCGGAGCAGCGATTTAAAAATCAGGCAGTACCTTGGACTCATGCAGGCTGCATATAATACCGGGTTGTACCTCGGGGCCTTTCGCTGGTTCACCCCTGCCCTGGCGGCCATGTACAACAGCGCGATTACCATCGCCTTGGGCCTGAGCACCCTGCTCTCGATCCGGAAGTATTTCACGCCAAAGCCTGGTGGACCGGACCGGAATGGACGGAGAAAACACAAGCCGGATGGAGAACCCCGGCCCGGAGCGGCGCCGGAACACGAGGTAAAGCACATCTTGACCCTGGTGAAAAGTGTTTCTGTCCGTGGCCGGCGGTTTGCCGTTGCCCATGCTGCCGATCCAGCTCTTGTTCCTGAACATCCTGGGCGACGGATTCCCGGCTATAGCCCTGGGGATGGACAAAACGGCCCCGGACGCCATGAACAAGAATCCCCGTTCACCCAAAAGCAAATTTTTTGACACTCGATACAGCAATCAGATCTTTTCCCGGGGAACATCCATCGGCATCGCCAGCCTGGGAGGCTATCTCTGGGGCCTGCGGACCGTCTTTAAGCTGACGCCGCGCGGCCTGGTTGTATTTTAAACCTGCCCGGGCTTCTTAAAAACAGATAGGAAATGCTAAAGCGCCTGGATCCCAGGCGCTTTAGCATTTCCTATTGATCCACCCTTAAGCCGATAATTCTTGATCATTGCTTTCAACAGAAGCGTTCCCTTGAGTACTACCGTGCATATCCTTTTCAGACAAACCGTAAATGGCGACAGCGACTTGGAAAGACAATTTTTCCTTAATCTGACTGCCGATTCCCATTAAAAGCCCTGCCACGCTGCTTTCAAGGCCATCCAAGCAATGCGCCTCTTCCCTTTGCCGGGCTTCTTGAAAAACTATTTTTAAACGATTCCCGTCCATATAGCCGACCAGTTCCTTTAGCGCTATCCTATCGAAGACTTGTTCCGTAACTCTTTCGGCTCCCCACTGGCCAATCAGGGACGCGCTCCTGGAAATCTTGAGCACCTGTTCTGTTTGGCAGAAAACATCCGCCAAAGCCCTGACCTGGATCTCAACCGCTTGAGGCTCTAATTCGATTTGAAATTCATTCTGCAGTATTTCCCGCTTCAATCCTGAGATAATTTCCATCTGCAGGCGGACGGCGTCACAATCAGAAAAAATCAGGCGGTGAAAACTCTCATCCAGGCATGACTTTTTAAAGACTGTCTCTGTGATAAAAACAGGCGCTTTTTCCATTCTCTCGCTCATAAAATGATCAACCAGATTGTCGATGTATTGGATACAGCTGTCAACTGTGTCACATGCCTTTTTAAGAATGTCGCCGCCGGCTTCTTCGGACGCGGATTTCCGCCTGTAATCGGCCAGCGCGAATACATTCTGGTGCATGGCAGGATACCCCTTTCTTACGAAAATAGAATTTTCATCTCACCCTGTGAACCGGCAGGTTCATGCAAGTTTCTTAAAATAATCATAATCTATTTATATTAAGTTTCATCTCTATTGAGGTTAAAAAACGACAAATTTTTTATTAAATATCTGTTAAAACAGACTGGACAGGCATCGGGCTGCGCTCCTGACCACACTGCTGTCTTCAAATTAATTGAGACCTTCCGCGGGCCGGCTTTGATCCGTATTTGCGCGAAGAAACACGCGTTTCAGGCACGCCTCTTTTCTAGCGGTCCATAAAAAACAATTTCGATTCTGTAATCGCCCCGGCCTGTTCGAGAAAGTTAAGCCAGAATCCGGCTGTAATCCGCTGAGTAAGGGGAAGTAAATATTCCGTGGTCTGGCGGTAATAGTTCGAGTTCGACCTTTCTTCGACCAGATCGAACATCTTATAGCTTTTCCGCGCGCAGTACTTTAACCATTGACCGGGCTCCCGGTGGTGTTTATAGATCCCTTTGCCCAGAGCCAGGTAATTTTCTTTATGCTCCTGTACCCATATTTCATAATAATGATGGCTGCTCCCGCAGGAACACCTGGCATGGTGCGGCTCACAAAGATCCTGCAGCAGGTGCGTTACCGCACCCAGAAAAAACATGGCCTTGTTGTAGCAGCCCTGCCGCCAGAGTCTAAGGGCCTTCCGGTAATAGCGCTCGCCGACAATATTCGCCGGTGCGCTGCCCAGTAAACCGTCACCAGTCCGGGCGTGATAGAAATGGTGCAGGCTCCCCCAGCCGCCGTCCGGCCAGCAAACCCCCAGGTCAAGCTCCCTTCGGTAAGCTTCCAGCATTCCGGCAGCCGCAACGTGTCCGTCCGCTTCCAGGATCATTCTAGCCTGCCGGTTGCACAGAACGTGGGTGGCGCAGAATCCAAGGTCGACCGTCCAAGCAATCCTGCCGGTGGCAAGAAGGTACCGGCCAAGTGTGGTGATTCTGGAGGTGATCCGGTTCAGCCTGGCTTCCAAAATGAATCCTCCCCTTTACAATGTTTTCAACCCACCAGAGAGATCAATTCCACCGCTTTCGGCAAGGCCGGCGCCCGGCCAAAGCCCTGGTAAAGTAAGCCGTTATCGACTATTTCGGTGTCCGGAAGGCAATTTCGCCCGTCCAGCACCACGTATGGCGAACGCATGACCGCCTTCACCTTGGCCCAGTCCAGCGCGACAAACTCAGGCCATTCCGTGGCGATCAGCAGGGCGTGGCAGTTGGCCGCCGCCGTCATGACGCCGGGAGCGAAAAAAACATTCTCCGGCAATAGCCGCATAGCGTTTTTCATGGCCAGAGGGTCATACGCCCTGATTACGGCTCCCTCGCCCAGGAGCAGGTTGATGATTTCCAGGGCCGGCGACTCTCTCACGTCGTCGGTGCCCGGCTTGAAGGCCAGGCCCAGGACGCCGATCGTTTTATCGTGCAGCTTTCCGAGCGCGCCGCGCAGCTTTCGCAAAGCATGAACCCGCTGGCGGTTGTTAACCTCAATAACAGCCTTGAGCAGGTTAAAGGCATAGCCGTTACAGGTGGAAACAAAATCCAAACCACAAGTATCCTTGGGGAAGCAAGATCCCCCGTACCCAAGACCAGCCTGCAGGAATTCACCGCCGATGCGCTTATCCATACCTACCGCGCAGGTCACCGGCAGAATATCCGCTCCCACCAGCTCGCATAAATTTGCAATTTCATTGATGAAGGAAATCTTCGTGGCGAGAAAGGCGTTGGCCGCATATTTGACCATCTCGGCGCTGCTGATGTCCATCGTCAAAACCGGGGCTTCAATGCCGTTATAAAGCCAGGTCAATTTCGCAATGGCTCCTTTATCTTCACCGCCAATGACAATGCGCTCCGGGTGGTACCAGTCCTGCACGGCGAATCCCTCCCTTAAAAATTCTGGATTGGAGAGGTAGGCCAAAGGTACTTTGGACCCGGCCAAAAAGCGCTCTTTTAAATCAATGCCGAATCCTGGCGGCACAGTGCTCTTCATGATGATCAGGAGCGGGCGTTCGGCCAACTGGACAATCTCCGCGACGACCTCGTAAATTTGAGACAAGTCAATTCTCCTGTCCGGCAGCGCCGGCGTTCCCACGGCAATCATAATGATTTCCGCATCCAAACCGGCCGCCGCTTTCCTGCCGAAACGCAGGGCACCCCGCGTCAGTCCGTCGATTAAAATACTCTCCAGCCCTTTTTCAAAAAACGGTAATTTACCGGCCCGCAGCCGGGCCAGCTTTTCTTCGTCCTTTTCAATGCAGATCACCTCATGGCCGGAACGGCTTAGACAGGCCGCCGCCACCAGACCCACATAACCTGCCCCGATGACTGAAACCTTCATGAAACAACCCCCTTCAGCAGTCCCCTGAACATCACCGTCAGGACACCTTCCCTGGACCAGGCCACTTTATTCTCGGCAACGGCCCGCTTCAGTTCAGACATAGTGAAGCCCCTGCCGAGGGGCAGCAAATTGTAAATCCGGCCGATTTGCAGCCAGTGATGGGCGTCGCTTCCGGCCAGCACGGAGACGTTGAACTGCCTTGCCTGGCGCTGCACCCACCGGGCCATGGACAATTCTCCGGCGTTTACTTCCAGGGCGTCCAGCCGCTTCAGGAGCGGGCCCATTTTCCACAACTCTTTATTGGGCCGGCAGGGATGCGCGCCGATGCGCAGAAAAGACAGGTCTTCACTGGCGTCCAGAAGGCTCTTAAAAAAAGGTGTATTCCCGGCCTGCAGACGGCCCAGTCTTCTTTCCAGTTCCCTGAGGGCGGCAATGGAGCCAATCAGCAAGATGTCTCCGCCCTCTTCGACGCTGACCTCCGCTCCAGCCAGCACGGTAACGCCCCGCCAGCGAAGGCGGCCAGAACCATTATCGCACAAAGACTCCAGACAGCCGCATATTTCCCAAAAATCAGGCACATCAATATGCTCCGTCACAGCAAGCACATTCAGGCCGACCCGCCTGGCCCAATTTAACCGCTGTTGAAGCTGACCGGGACAAAATTTTCGGTGGCTAAATAACTTTACGTGACAGTGGAATTCCGCTTTCAACATTCGCATGCTCCGGCTCCTTCGTAAAATTATTTAAAGCTTGCAGTAAATGGTGCTCAAAAAAACGCCTCCCTTAATGATTCTTATTAAGTGGGGCGGGGCTGACGGTCCGAATAAATATTTGTATTTGTTCAGCTTCACCTGGTCGTAAAACTCCCACCCCAGCCTGTTGAAAAGTGCCCTGGACCGCCTGGCGCCAAAAGTTTCCATCTGACCCCAAACTACCTTGATCTCGGGATGTTCCAGCCGGATAATCTCTAGAAAGTTCTCCACCAGGCGGCGGGTTGACGCCGCATCACGCCACAGTTTTAAAATATTGAAATGGAAATGGGCGCCCCCGGCAGGGGTCTTTGGGATTTCCCGCCAGCCTCGCCACACAAGCCACCAGAAAAACTTCCGGGCCGGCCGGCTGTAGCCCCTTTTAAAAAATCCGGTGAGCACGGCAGGGATAATTTTGCAGAGTAAGATTTTCTGATAGCGGTGGTAGCGTTTCAATTCAGTGCAGCCGAGCAGATAACCGGCGACCTCCCCCCCGTCCTCCAGCACCAAAGCGGAATTTGGCTCTAGATCCGTATAATAGCGGGTCAAAAAGTCGACGAAGAAATCATGCTCCGGAAAGACACAATCAATGCTCTCTCCCAGCAGCCCGGTCGCCGCGCAGACATCCCTCACGCCCCGGCGATCCTCCGGCCGGTAGCGCCGGACGACCGGCCGGCATCCGGCCACAGGCTCTGACGGCGCAACAGCCGCTCGTAATGGGCGAGCAGCCTGCTGAAGGTTTTGTCCCATCCGTAATGCACCTCCACATGAGCCCGGGCAAGGCAGCCCAGGTTGCGTAAATCCTGCCCGGCAATACTGGCGATGGCCAACGCCAAACTTTCCGCGCAGCCTGGCTCCGCCAATACGCCCGCCGCCGGGGCGAGCGCTTCCCCGGCGGCCCCGGACGCCGCCGCCACAACCGGCAGCCCGGATGCCTGCGCCTCGATAATGGTCAGCCCAAAGGTCTCCGCCCAGCCTGCCGTCACAAAAATATCCGCCGACGCGTACACTCCGGCCAGATGTCTTTGCTGCAGATACCAACCCACAGTGACATCGCCCCGTCCCGCCGACCATACCTTCAAGGCATCGCCCAGGGGACCTTCCCCAATCATGAGCAGATAATAACGCCCGGGGTCGCGGCGGGTCAGTATCTCGAAGGCCTGCTGCAGCACATCCAGTCCCTTTTCCCTGGCAAACCGCCCAACAAACAATAAAAGCACACGTTCGGGGGGAATGCCTAAACGCATGCGCAGCTGCCGGTTCCGGAACCCTGGATGAAAATTGTCCAAATCGACCCCTAAATGCAAAACCTGCACGCCATGAACACCATGGCCCGACAGCACCGAAGCCACCGGCAAAGAAGGAGCCAGGGTGAGATCCATACAGCGGTACATAGCCCGAACATAGGAATAAGCCCCTCTCTCCAGCATTGCGGCTGGGATCCTGCCAATCCTACTTGCCGCCGATCGCGCGCAGGCCCGCGGGAAATCGCTGTGATAGAACCCGACCAAGCGGCAGCCGGTTTTACGCCTGACGGCGATTGCCCAGGGCAAAAAATAGGGACAGCCCACCTCAATGATGTCTGGGCGAAACTGCTTGATTAAATCATTTACCCGGCCGAAATTCGTGATCAGGCGGTAAGGTCCGGCAGCAGGCAGTTCCGGCGCCTTAACCCGGCAGAAGACGCTTTTTTGCCATCTTTTTTCTGAATCTTCGCTTCCCGGAACGATAACCATATGTTCAACAGGACCATACCGGGCAAGATATTTCATCTTTTGATGAATATAGGTTTTGACCCCACCGCTTTTTTCGTGGTAGAAATTGGTGATGTCACAAATCTTCATTCGATCCCCCTCATCCATTGCCGTTCCCGTTCTTTTCCGCTCTCAGCCAGATACTCGCCGATGGTTACCGGGCGGCGGCAGGCCAGCATCCTCCGGCAGAGTTTTATAATCAGCTCCATGATGGCGGGGCGGCGGGCGTCCAGCGGATGCAAGACCAGGCGCACCAGTTCCTGCCCCGCCCAGCGGTTCGCCAGAAAAGGCGCGACGAACCGGGAAAGAGTCGCCCGCAAAGCAGAGCGGCTGCTGAACGCAACCACCGGAGCCCGCTGAAAGAAACCGGATCGAATATCGATCACGCCGCTCAGTGTTGTCGTAAAGGAAAAATTAAATTCGTTCAGGACGGCCCGGCTTTCTTCACTCAGCAGCCAGGCCGGCGCGATGAATCCGGCCGGCGCCAGGCCGCACGCGGCCATTACGGACAGCCCATTTTGAATCCGGACGCGGGCCGCCGCCCCGGGCAACCGGTAAAATTCCCCCTCTCCGTCGGTGTAACAGCGGGAAACGAGGTATTGAACCACCGGATGTTTTGTTGAAACACGCTGCTGAAGAACAGGCTCGTAATGGGTTAAACCGTGCAGGACAATTTCCCAGCCACCCTGCTCCAGCCCTCTCAACCAACTGGTGAAACCAGATTCAGGCCGCAACAAAGCCCGCCCGTGAAACTCCGGCACGACCAGGATCGTTCCTTTCGTGACTCCCAAATTATGGATTAAATCCATTATGGCTGCCACCTCATCTTTGAAGAAGGGTGTAACGTCATGGAGCGATACGTTCACGTACACAGAATGCTCCTCTCGCGGGAAAAGTGAAAAAAGCAATACTCTGTCGAAAATATTTTAACAGACGATGGTAAATTTACCTTTAAGTTTTCATTATGTATTGGTTTGAATTTGTTAAGAATTAATTTTTTTCGTTTCTAATAAATTTAACCATTTTACAATTTTATCTTAACTTTCAGCAATCATACTGTTTGTTAGAGGTTTTAAGATCGATTAAAGGATGTGCATGGCTTTGAAAGTGGCAATCTTTACAGATACCTTTATCCCCCAGGTAAATGGTGTGGCCAGAACGACAGCCAGGATATCCACTTTTCTGCATGAGCGGGGTGTGCCCTGCTTGATTTTTACCCCGGACTGCGGCCCCCTGCCGCCGGATGTTAAAAATGTGCACACTTGTTCCGCCTTTGACTTCCCGTTATACCCGGAGTGCAAGATTGCCCTCCCCGGTTACCACTCCATCCGTGAAATCCTGAGCGATTTTAAACCAGATCTCATTCATTTGGTTACCGAATTTTCCATGGGCCTGTGCGGCTTAAAATACGCGAAGGACCATCGGCTGCCCCTAGTAGGGTCTTACACCACCAACTTTTCCACCTACCTGCCCTATTATAAAATGGGCTTTTTGAAGAACTGGGCCTGGCGCTATTTACGCTGGTTTCACAACCAATGCCATCTCAATTACTGTCCTTCACCGGCAGTGCAAAACATGCTGTTTAAAAAAGGGTTTCAAAATTTAACCGTATGGGGCCGCGGTATCGACACCGGTCTTTTTTCTCCGGACAAAAAAAGCGAGCTGCTCAATAAACTCGCTTCCGGCAAAAACATATTTTTCCTCTATGTGGGGCGCCTGGCCCCGGAAAAGGATCTCGACGTGCTCTTTAACGCCTGGCGGACGGTGCGCAAAAAGCTGCCCGGCGCCCAGTTGTTCATCACCGGCGACGGGCCTCTGCACGAGGAACTAAAACAAAAACACGGTGACGGAGTCATTTTCACCGGCTACCGTCACGGTGAAGAACTTGCCTCAATCTACGCTTCCAGTGAGGTCTTCGTCTTCCCCTCCACCACCGAAACCTTCGGCAACGTCGTGCTGGAGGCCATGGCCGCCGGGCTGCCGGTCGTGGCCGCCGCAGCCGGAGGCGTAAAAAACCTGCTGATTGACGGCTACAACGGCCTCGCCTGCCGGCCCCGGAATCATCACGAAATGGCTGCCGCCATGTTGAAACTGGCCCAAGATCACGAGCTGCGCGCCAAAATGGGCCATCAGGCGCGGCAATTCGCCTTCGGCCGCTCCTGGGACACGATTCTGGACGATCTGCTCCGCAGCTACAGGGGCGTGGCGGACAGGTCGATCATTCCTGTAAAAATCACTTCACCAGGCGCCTGAGCGATAGAAAGTAAAACAGGCGGCCGGTACGTGGCAGCCTCCTCAGGCACAGAAAAACAGGGCCGGGGTTACCCGGCGTCTAATAGATGCCGGTATGCAGCGGCCTGCCTAAACGGTCAGCATCGCCCCGTTCTTTTTCAGCCACTCCCGGAGCGCCCGGTAGTCCGGGCACACGCCTTCCACGAGGCTCCAGAAACGCATGGAGTGATTGGGCTCCAACAGGTGCAGCAGTTCATGGACGACGACATAGTCGATCACCGGCAGGGGCGCCATCACCAGCCGCCAGTTGAAGTTCAGGTTCCGCTTCTGTGAGCAGCTTCCCCACCGCGTTTTCTGGTCTTTGAAGCAGACCCGGTTGTAGGAGAGTTTCAATTGTCCGTTTAAAAGCGCAATCCGCTCCAGGATCACCCGCCGGGCCGCCTGGCGGAGCCAGCACTCCAGGATTGGCCCGGCGTCTTCCTCTCTCCCCGCCGGCACGGTCACGGTGAACCTATCCTCGTCCATCTGAACTCCGCAGATCGCCTGCGGCAGCACG
>Ga0209347_1001902_pt1 | contig 30164 bp, 33 predicted proteins | sample AutmiccommuBRH23_FD_187382 | JGI IMG/M metagenome (GOLD analysis project Ga0209347, IMG submission 187382) | Deep subsurface microbial communities from Mt. Terri, Switzerland - Autotrophic microbial communities BRH/23 (SPAdes) (version 2) | ecosystem: Environmental > Aquatic > Deep subsurface >...
GGTCTCGGCCGCCGTTTTGCGGTCGGCACCCTCCAGAACCAGCGCGATCGCCAACATCCGCCGCGCCGCCTTCGCATCATGGCTTCGGGCTGCGCCAGCACGAAGATCGCGCGCTGTAAACTCCGTCAGTATGATCGAAACCACCATCGTAACCTCCATCCTTTGATGGAAGTGAATCACAACCTACAACATGTGGGAATCCCGAAAAGAGTCAGACACATTGGCCGCTGGTATCAGTGAACCAGAAACTCTCCGGCAAATCCGGGGCGGGGCAGCCGCCTGCAACCTCGCAAGGGTGCCGAAACTGCTGGCTGTCGCTGCATGTCCCCGCTGGAGACGACACGGCAGCCCGACAGCTACGTCGATCAAGCCACCGACGCGCGCGCCAGTCCAGGCCCGAAAGGAGAAACCGTCCTGCAGGCGTGGGTGTTCCAGCAGCCTGCTAGAGTTCCTCGGAGGCCATGCGCACCGCCGCCGCGCGGCCCAGCTGGCGCGAGATGTCCACGAACAGCGTGTCGAAGGCCGCGAACAAGGCGGTGTTCAGCGCCTGCCCCTCTGGCGTCAGCGAGAAGGCGATGTAGCGGTCGAGCGCGCCCACGGGCAACGGCTCGTAGGCCAGCGCGAGATAGCCGTAGACCCATGCCTCGGTCTCGGCCCGCACCTCGGCCTCCTGCGCCAGAACCGAGGCCAGGATGTCCTCGGCCGGCGTCTCGGCGCCGCCGCCGTCGGCCAGCCCGGAATAGAACGCGAGGTTCGAGTTGAGCGTGCCGGCGACATTGGCCTCGATCAGGTCGTTGGCGTGGACGAAGGCGCGCAGCCGCTCGGCGAAGGGGCCGCCGGCGTCGGCGATGGCCTGCCAGCGGTCGCGCGCGGCCTGCTCGACCGCAGGGTCGATGATCGCCGCCCGCGCGGCCAGTTCCAGCGCCAGGATCTGCCGCCCCTCGTCGCTGCCGAAATAGGCCAGGATCGGGGCGATCGGGGTCTTGCCCAGCGCGCCCGCCAGTTCCGGAAGGAACAGCGCCAGCATCCGCGCGGGATCGTAGATCTCGGCCACCCGGCTGTCCCACGATGCCGCGGCGCGGTCGGGAAACAGGCTTTCGCGCAGGTCGTTGCCGTAGGCGAGGCCCTCGCGCGCGACGATGGCGAACAGGTCCGGCAGCGCCAGCACCTCGGACAGCCGCGCCAGATCGGCCTCGGTGACGGTGGCGGCGACGATGGCGGCGCCGGGCGCGGCCGGGTCGCGGGCCTCGGCAATTGCCGGCAAGCCCGCCAGCGCAAGCGCCGCTGCGGTGGCCAGCGACAGAAGGGGGGGGATGGAACGTGCGGGCATGGGGCCTCCGATCTCCTGCCCGACCCTAGGCCCTCGCGACGGCGCGGCCAAGCCCCCGCCGCATCGCACGATTGCGCTGCCGCCGGCTTCGCGCCAGAAAGAGGCATCCGGACCGGACAGGGGATCGACATGGGCTTCGAGTTCACCCGAAGCGACAGGACGGTGCGCGCGGCGCTGCGCCGGATCGCGGACGAACAGGCCGCGGCGGCGCTGAAGGCAGCCGGCGGGGATGGCCCGCTCGAGCCGCGCGTGCACGCGATGCGCAAGTCGGTCAAGAAGATGCGCGGGCTGATCCGGCTCGTGCGCCCCGCCTTCGACGCCTTCGCCGACGAGAACGCGGCCCTGCGCGACGCCGCCCGTCACCTCGCCCCGCTGCGCGAGCAAGACGTGCTGGCCCGCACCCTCGCGCATCTGTGCGCCGACGACCCGGGCCTTGCCGGCCTCGACGCCCTGCCAATCCCGGCCGCCGCGGCGCAGCCTCCCGCCGACGCCGGCGCGGCGCTGGCCGCCTTCACCGCCGACATGGCGGCGATTCGCACCCGCGCCGCCGAGTGGTCGCTGTCGGCGGGCGGCTTCGACGCCCTCGACGGCGGGCTGGCCCGCACCTGGCGGCAGGCCCGCCGCGGCCTTGCCCGCGCCACGGCCGCGCCCTCGGGCAGTGTGCTGCACGACTGGCGCAAGCGGGTGAAGGACCATTGGTATCAGGCGCGCCTGCTGCGCCCGCTGTGGCCCGAGGTCATGGCCCCCCACATCGCCGCCGCCGACCGGCTGGGCGAGGCGCTGGGCGACCATCACGACCTCGAGGTGCTGTGCGCCGCGCTGGCCTTGCGCGGCGACGATGCCGCCGCCGCCCGCCTCACCGCCGCCGCCCGCGCGCGCCAGCAGGCACTGGAAGCGGAGGCCTTCGCGCTGGGCGCGCGGCTTCTGGCCGACGAACCGGCGGCGCTGGCGGCGCGCTGGCGGGTGTGGTGGGATCTGTGGCGCACGCCCTGAGGCCGCGCCGCGCGCGCCGTCGCGGGGTTGACTTCGCCCCCGATCTGACCGATACGGCCGGCCTGCCGGCGGGCGATCCCGCGGGCGGGTGGATCTGTCGCCCGAACCAACGGGCGCGCTGTCCGGGGCGCCGGCACTTTCCGGCCCAACGCCCGCAAGGGGGCCGCAGGACGCGGAAGCGAAGGAAGGATGACGTCATGTATGCGGTCCTCAAGACGGGCGGCAAGCAATACCGGGTCAAGGCCGGCGACGTGCTGCGGGTCGAGAAACTCGCGGCCGAGCCGGGCCAGACCATCGAATTCAACGAGATCCTGATGCTGGGCGGCGACAGCCCGACCGTCGGCACCCCGCTGGTCGCCGGCGCCGCCGTCCAGGCCGAGGTGGTCGACCAGGTCAAGGCAGACAAGGTGATCTCGTTCGTCAAGCGGCGCCGCAAGCATTCGTCGCAGCGCACCCGCGGTCACCGCCAGAAACTGACGCTGATCAAGGTGACGCAGATCGTCGCCCCCGCGGCCGAATAAGGAGGGAACGGGCATGGCACACAAGAAGGCAGGCGGCTCGTCGCGCAACGGTCGCGATACGGCCGGCCGGCGTCTCGGCGTCAAGCATTACGGCGGCGAAGCGGTCGCCCCGGGCAACATCATCGTGCGCCAGCGCGGCACGCGATGGTTCCCGGGCGCCGGTGTCGGCATGGGCAGCGATCACACGATCTTCGCGACCACCACCGGCAACGTGCGCTTCCACAAGGGCCTCAAGGGCCGCACGTTCATCTCGGTGGTGCCGGTCGCGGAGGCCGCCGAGTAGCCGAACCTTTACATCCGGGATGTAGACGGGGGATCGGCGCAGGCCGGTCCCCCGATCCGTTTCCGGGGGGAGTTTGCGAAAGGTGGCGCGATCACGCCTTGGTGTGGGCCGGAGGGGCCGGTTGCGCCGGCGCGCCCGCCACCCCAGATTGAAATGGCCGCCCGGTCGGGCGGCGGGGAGGAACGATGAGACACGACGCGATCGTCGCGCAGCCGGTCATCGAGGCCGACCGCATGATACTGCGCCCGCTGCGCCGGTCGGACGCCGGCCTGCTCGAGCTGTTCGCCGGCGACCGGCGGGTGGCCGAGGCCACCCGCTCGATCCCCCACCCCCTGCCCCCCGGCGCGACCGAGGCCTATATCGCCCGCTCGCTGGCCGAGGGCCGGGCCGAGGATGTCTGGGTGATGGACGGGTCGGCCCACGGGCTGGGCGAGGTGCTGGGGGTGATCGGCCTCAAGCGGATGGACCGCGGCCAGTCCGAGGTTGCCTATTGGGTGGCGCCGGCGTTCTGGAACACCGGCTTCGCGTCCGAGGCGCTGCGCGCGCTGATCGCGGCCAATCCGCAGGACAACCGCACCCTGTTCGCGGCGGTGTTCCAGGACAACCCCGGCTCGGCGCGGGTGCTGACCAATTGCGGCTTCGAGTATCTCGGCGATGCCGAAACCTACTCGGTGGCGCGCGATGCGCTGGTGCCCACCTGGACCTATCTGCGAAAACTCGATTGAGCCCGGGGGGCGCTTTGCTATAGGCAGGCGGCGCGGCATCCGGCGGGGGCGCCGGGGCGCGGGTGGTGTGACACGATGAAGTTTCTCGATCTGGCACGGGTCACGATCCGCTCGGGCGCGGGCGGCAACGGCTGCGTCAGCTTCCGGCGCGAGAAGTTCGTCGAGTTCGGCGGCCCCGACGGCGGCGACGGCGGCCGCGGCGGCGATGTCTGGGCCGAAGCGGTGGACGGGCTCAACACCCTGATCGACTTTCGCTACCAGCAGCATTTCTTCGCCCGCAACGGCCAGGGCGGCATGGGGCGCGGGCGCACCGGCGCCGACGGCGCCGACATCGTGCTGCGGGTGCCCGCCGGCACCGAGATCCTCGAGGAAGACGGCGAAACCCCGGTCGCCGACCTGACCGAGGTCGGCCAGAAGGTGCTGCTTGCCAGGGGCGGCAACGGCGGCTGGGGCAACCTGCGCTTCAAGTCCGCCACCAACCAGGCCCCGCGCCGCGCCAACCCCGGCCAGGACGCGGTCGAGCGCACGCTGTGGCTGCGGCTGAAGCTGATCGCCGACGTGGGCCTTGTCGGCCTGCCCAACGCCGGCAAGTCGACCTTCCTCGCCACCACCTCGAACGCGCGACCCAAGATCGCCGATTATCCGTTCACCACGCTCCAGCCCGGGCTTGGCGTGGTCGCGGTGGACGGGCGCGAAGTGGTGGTGGCCGACATCCCCGGCCTGATCGAGGGCGCGAGTGAGGGGCGCGGACTGGGCGACCTGTTCCTCGGCCATGTCGAGCGCTGCGCCGTGCTGCTGCATCTTGTCGACGGCACCTCGGAAACGCTGGACGAGGATCACGACGTGGTGCTGGGCGAGTTGGCGGCCTATGGCGCCGGCCTCGACGAAAAGCGCCGCCTCGTGGCGCTGACCAAGGCCGACGCGCTCGACCCCGACACGCTCGCCGCGCGCAAGGCCGCGCTCGAGGCCGCCACCGGCGGGCCGGTGCACGCGATCTCGTGCCTGTCGGGGGCGGGGATGACCGAGCTCTTGCGCGCGCTGGCGGCGGCGGTCGCGGCCGACCGGGGCGGCGCCGGGCAATGAGCGGGCGCCCCCGCGATCGGGGAGGGGACGGAGGGGCGTTGCCCCCCCTGGCCTGCGGCCGTTCGGCGGGGCGAATGTCCACTGGATATTCGCCTGATCCGCCTCACACCCCGGAGTATTTTTCCCAAGGTGAAGGGCAAGCGGCCGTGCTTCATCTTGGTCCAAATACTCCCGCCGGAGGCGTCCGCACCCGCCGCGCACGCCGTCGCCGCCGGGGGGGAGCGCAGGGATGAGCGTGTTCGCCAACAGCCGGCGGCTTGTCGTCAAGATCGGCTCGGCGCTGCTGGTCGAGGGCGGCGCGCTGCGCGGCGGGTGGCTGACCGCGCTCTGCGCCGACATCGCAACGCTGCGCGGGCGCGGCCTCGACGTCGTGGTGGTCTCGTCCGGGGCGATCGCGCTGGGGCGCGGGGCGCTGGGGCTCGAGCCCGGGGCGCTGGCGCTCGAACGCAGCCAGGCGGCGGCGGCGGTCGGCCAGATCCGGCTTGCCCGCGCCTACGAAGAGGGGCTCGCCCCGCACGGGCTGACCACCGCGCAGGTGCTGGTCACGCTCGAGGATACCCGCGACCGGCGCCGCTACCTCAACACCCGCGCCACGCTCGAAACCCTGCTGGGCCTGGGCGTGGTGCCGATCGTGAACGAGAACGACACCATCGCCACCGACGAGATCCGCTATGGCGACAACGACCGCCTCGCCGCGCAGGTGGCGGTGACGGTGGGCGCCGACACGCTGGTGCTGCTGTCCGACGTCGACGGGCTGTACACCGCCAACCCCCAGACCGACCCGGACGCGCGCCACATCCCCGAGGTCGCCGCGATCACCCCCGAGATCGAGGCGATGGCGGGCGATCCGGTCTCGGGCCTGTCGAAGGGCGGGATGAAGACGAAACTGCTGGCCGGGCGCATCGCCACCGCCGGCGGCTGCGCGATGCTGATCGCGGCGGGCGGCGCGGCGCACCCGCTGCGGGCGCTGGACGAGGGCGCGCGCGCCACCCGCTTCGCCCCCGACGGCGATCCGCGCGCCGCGCGCAAGCGCTGGATCGCGGCGATGAAGCCCGAGGGCACGATCCGCATCGACGCCGGCGCGGCGGCGGCGTTGACGCGGGGCAAGTCGTTGCTGCCGGCGGGCGTGGTGGCGGTGTCGGGCGCGTTCGGGCGCGGCGCGGCGGTCACGATCCACGGCCCCGACGGGGCGCGGCTGGGGATCGGGCTGATCCGCTACACCGCGCCGGAGGCCGCCGCGATCCGCGGCCTGCGCTCGGACCGGATCGCGGACGTGCTGGGCTATCCCGGCCGCGCCGCGCTGATCCACCGCGACGACATGGTTTTGTAGTCCGCCGGCTTGCGGCGGGGCCACCGGCGGGCGTATCTGTGCCCGGGCACCACAGGAGGGCGCGGCATGGACGGCGCGGGCGAGACCATTGCCGCCATGATGGCGGACATCGGGGCGCGGGCGCGGGCGGCGTCGGTGGCGCTGGCCGGCGCGACCGCCGAGCGCAAGCACGCCGCCCTGATCGGCGCGGCCGAGGCGATCCGCGCCAACGAGGGCGCCATCCTCGACGCCAACGCCGAGGACATGGTCGCGGCCGAGGGGCGCGGGCTTTCGGGCGCGATGCTCGACCGCCTGAAGCTTGACGCCGGGCGCATCCGCGCGATGGCCGAGGGCTTGCGCGCGGTCGCCGAACAGCCCGACCCGGTGGGCCGGGTGCTGGCCGAATGGGACGTGCCGTCGGGGCTGCACATCACCCGCGTGGCCACCCCCATCGGGGTGATCGGGGTGATCTACGAAAGCAGGCCCAACGTCACCGCCGACGCCGGCGCGCTGTGCCTGAAGGCCGGCAACGCGGTGATCCTGCGCGGCGGCTCGGAAAGTTTTCATTCCTCGGGCGCGATCCACGCCTGCCTCGTCACCGGGCTGGAGCAGGCGGGCCTGCCCGCCGACGCGATCCAGCGCGTGCCGACCCGCGACCGCGCGGCGGTGGCCGAGATGCTGCGCATGAGCGGCACCATCGACGTGATCGTGCCGCGCGGCGGCAAGGGCCTTGTCGGTCTCGTGCAGGCCGAGGCGCGGGTGCCCGTCTTCGCCCATCTCGAGGGCATCTGCCACGTCTACGTCGACGCCGACGCCGACCCCGCCAAGGCCCGCGCCGTGGTGCTCAACGCCAAGACCCGGCGCACCGGCATCTGCGGCGCCGCCGAATGCCTGCTGGTGCACCGCGCCGTGGCCGCCGATCTTGGCCAGCGCATCGTCGACGACCTGATTGCCGCCGGGGTCGAGGTGCGGGCCGAGGGGCTGAACGGCAGCCGGCCCGCCGCGCCCGAGGATTTCGGGCACGAGTTTCTCGACATGATCATCGCCGCGAAGGTGGTCGACGACGTCGACGCCGCCATCGCCCATATCCGCCGCCACGGCTCGGGCCATACCGAGGCGATCCTGACCGAGAACCCGGCCACCGCCGAACGCTTCTTCGCCGGGCTCGATTCCGCGATCCTGATGCACAACGCCTCGACCCAGTTCGCCGATGGCGGCGAGTTCGGGATGGGCGCCGAGATCGGCATCGCCACCGGCAAGCTGCACGCGCGCGGCCCGGTAGGGGCCGAGCAACTGACCAGCTTCAAATACCTCGTGCGCGGCGACGGCACTTTGCGGCCCTGAGCCGGCCTAGAACCGGCCTAGAACCGGACCGAGATCGCGCCGTCGAGCGTGCTTGCCGCAAGCGGGCGGCCAAGATCGTCGGCGATCGCGGCGGCCAGCGCGAATTGCACCTCGCGCGGGTCGATCGCCCGGGTATCGTTCGCCCCGCCATCGTCGCCGGGCGCGGCGCCCAGGCGCGCCCACAACTCGGGCACCACCCGCAGCCGCGCGGTTTCGGCGCGGATGTGCCACGCCCCGCCGCTGCGCGTGATCGTGACATCGCCGCCGCGCGGCAGCGCATGCTCGCAGCACATCAGCACCAGGAACGCCAGCTTGACCTCGGCGCGCGGCGGGTCGTCATCCACGCGCCAGTCGGCCCGAAGCCGTCCGCCGCGCCACAGGTCGGCGAGGATCGCGGCCGCCTCGCCGCGCGCCACCCGCTGCCCATCGGACGCGAGCCCGAAGGCGATGCGGAAGAACCGGATCAGCGCCCCGGCCCCGTCGACGCTGTCGCGGATCAACTCGAGCTCGGCGCCGCCACCGGCCGCCCCGCCGAGATCGACAAGCTCGAGGCCATTGCCGATGGCGCCCAACGGGCTTATCAGGTCGTGACAGATGCGCGAACCGACGAGCGCGGCAAGATCAGCGCGGCCGGGCATCTGCGGCTTCGGAACGGGGCGCGGGCGAACGCGGCAACGAAAGACGGGGCACGAACAGGGAGATGCCATGACCGCCGGCATCAACGACATCCTCGGGCCGGGCATGCTGGTGGCCCACCCCGACCGCCCCGACTGGGGCCTCGGACAGGTTCAGTCGCGCATCGGTCACCGCATTACCGTGAACTTCGAGCACGCCGGCAAGGTGGTGATCGACGGCACGGACATTGCACTCACCCTTGTTTCCGGGGACGACTGACACGGGATTTATCGCACGCTAACACAACCTTGGGTCGTGTCAACCGATCTGCGGCGCCTGTGCTGTTGCACCGGGGCCGCGCCCCCCCTACAACCCTGTCAGCCGCGTGACCGAGGGTGCCATGATCGTTTCCGAGCCACGCTTCGCGCTGCGCCTTGCGCGCGACGGTGCCGACCTGCGGGCGGCACAGCGGTTGCGCTACGAGGTGTTCGTGGCCGAACTTGGCGGCGGCGGCGCGATGGTCGACCACGAGGCGCGGCTGGAACGCGACGAATTCGACCCCTGGTTCGACCACCTCCTGCTGATCGACCTCGACCGCACGGGCGACGAACGCGTGGTCGGCGTCTACCGCCTGCTGCCGGGCGAGAAGGCGGCGCAACTCGGGCGGTTCTACACCGAAACCGAATACGACCTGGCGCCGCTGCGCGCCACCGGGCGGCGGCTTCTGGAACTGGGCCGCTCGTGCGTGCACCGCGACTATCGCGGCAGCACCGCGATGTTCCACCTCTGGAACGGGCTGGCCGATTACGTCCTCGAACACGGGATCGAGATCCTGTTCGGGGTGGCCAGTTTCCACGGCACCGACATCGACCGCCTGGCGATGCCGCTGGCGTGGCTGCACCACAACCACCTTGCCCCGCCGGAACTTCGCGTGCGCGCGCGCGAGGAGGCGTTCCAGCCGATGGACCTGATCGCCCCCGACGCGCTTGACCGGCGCGCGGCGATGGCGGCGATGCCGGCGCTGATCAAGGCCTACCTGCGGCTTGGCGGCTGCGTCGGCGAGGGGGCGTTCGTCGATCACGCCTTCAACACCGTCGACGTGTGCCTGCTGATGGACACCGCGCTGATGTCGGCGCGCCACCGCAGCTACTACACCCGCAAGGCGGGCCTCGCGGGATGAGCCAGACGTGGGACGGCGCCCCGCCGCCCGCGCCGGTGCCGGTGGGGGTGGCCGGGGCGCTGCGCATCGCGCTGCGCGGCGGGTTGCTGGGGCTTGTCATCTGCGGCGGTCTGGCGCTGCTGCTGGTGCTGCGGCTGGTCGAGGCGCCGCTGTTCGCGCCGCGCCGGCCGATCACTCCGTGGATCACCCAAGGGGTGTGCCGGGCGGCGCTGGTCATCCTCGGGCTGCGCCTGCGGGTCGACGGGCGGCCGATGGCGGGGATGGGCGCGCTGGTGGCCAACCACGGCTCGTGGCTTGACATCTTCGCGCTGAACGCGGTCGCGCGGGTCTATTTCGTGGCCAAGGCCGAGGTGGCCGGCTGGCCCGGGATCGGCTGGCTGGCGCGGGCCACCGGCACCCTGTTCATCCGCCGCGACCGCGCCGAGGCGGCGGCACAGGCCGCGGCGATCGAGCAGCGGCTGCGCGCCGGGCACCGGCTGCTGTTCTTCCCCGAGGGCACCTCGACCGACGGGCTGCGGGTGCTGGCGTTCAAGCCGACGCTGTTCGCCGCATTCTTCGCGCCGGGGCTTGGCGACGGGTTGCAGGTGCAGCCGGTCAGCGTGACCTACCACGCGCCGGCGGGCCAGGACGCGCGCTTCTACGGCTGGTGGGGGGCGATGGACTTCGGCGCCCACCTGCTCAAGGTGCTGGCCGCGCCGCGGCAGGGCCGGGTCGAGGTGGTGTTCCATCCGCCCGTGGCGGTGGCCGGAACCGCGGGGCGCAAGGCGCTTGCCGCGCGCTGCGAGGCGGCGGTGCGCGCGGGCATGCGCCTGCCGGTTGGACCGGGCGGGCGCAACGGCGAGGGGCCTGTGCCGGGCCCGTAGCAGGGGCAGCATTGCCCGGCCTTGTCGCTTCGGAAACCGCGACGATGGCGCCGCCGGACACGATCCCGCCCCATCCTCGGGCCATGAGCCCGTATCGTGGCCCCCTCACCCTGCTGGCCACCGGCTCCGAGTAGGCGCTGGCGCGCGCCGGGTGACGGGGGGCTGCCTTGGGCGTCGGGAAAGAGCCCGAAGCCGCGGAACATGACCCCAAGGACACGCGAATTTCCGGCAGGGTGCTGAAGAACGATCTGGATCGCGCCATTTCATCAAGCAAACCGATGCCGGATGCGCCAATCCGGCTTGGGTTCGACGGGAAAACCCGAAAACCCCCGAACTTTGAACGAACCGTCGGGGCCGGAGTTTTTCCGCGGACGGTCGAATGCCTTCTGTCTGACGGCCGGCGGTTTCGTCGCCCCCGACCCGCAGGCCACCCCGGCGGGCAGGACGGAAGCCCCCCGCCCTCTTCCCCCCGGCGCGGCGGGATGCTAGCCGGAAGGGGACAGCGCGAGGGAGGGGTGATATGGACCTGGGGATCGAAGGCAGGCGGGCGCTGGTGTGCGCCTCGTCGAAGGGGCTCGGGCGGGGCTGTGCCGAGGCGCTGGCGGCGGCCGGCGTCGACGTGGTGCTGAACGCGCGCGGGGCCGAGGCGCTCGAGGCCGCCGCCGAGGCGATCCACGAGGCACACGGGGTCGAGGTTGTAACCGTTCCCGCCGACATCACCACCGAGGAGGGCCGCGCCCTGGTGCTGGCCGAGGCCGGCACGGTGGACATCCTGATCACCAACGCCAGCGGGCCGCCGCCGGGGGTGTGGTCGGACTGGAAGCGCGAGGATTTCCTGCGCGCGCTCGACGCCAACATGCTCACCCCGATCGCGCTTATGACCGCGCTTCTGCCCGGCATGATCGAGCGCGGCTGGGGGCGTATCGTCAACATCACCTCGCAGGCGGTCAAGGCGCCGATCCCGGCGCTGGGGCTTTCGAGCGCCGCGCGCACCGGGCTGACCGGCTATGTCGCGGGCACGTCGCGGCAGGTGGCGCCCCACGGCGTCACGATCAACAACCTGCTGCCGGGCATCCACGCCACCGACCGCGCCGAAGCGATCGACGCGCGGATGGCCGAGGCCGAGGGGATCGGCCTCGACGAGGCGCGGGCGCGGCGCATGGCCACGATCCCGGTGCGACGCTACGGCACCCCGGCCGAGTTCGGGGCCGCCTGCGCGTTCCTGTGCTCGGCGCATGCCGGCTTCATCGTCGGGCAGAACATCGTGCTCGACGGCGGCGCGAACAACGCGACGCTGTGACCGCGCGCCGCCCGCCGGGGCCCTTGCGGGGCCGGATCGCGGCTGCTAGGTGCGAAACGGCTGATTGTTTCTCTCGGGAATGAGCGTGTGACCGCCGCCGATGCCCCGCCTCCGCCCCGCCTCGAGGTGATGGGCCTCGTGCGCGCCTACGACGGCGCGCGGGTGGTCGACGACGTGTCGCTGGACATCGTCGCGGGGCAGGTGACGTGCCTGCTGGGCCCCTCGGGCTGCGGCAAGTCGACGACGCTGCGGATCATCGCCGGGGTCGAGCGGCAGGACGCCGGGCGGGTGCTGATCGACGGCGTCGAGGTCAGCGGGCCGGGCCGCCACCTGCCCCCCGAAGTGCGCCGCATCGGCATGATGTTCCAGGATTTCGCGCTGTTCCCGCATCTCGACGTGGCGCACAACGTGGCCTTCGGGCTGAAGGGCGGCGGCGCGGCGGTGGCGCGGCGGGTGGACGAACTGCTTGAACGGGTGACGCTGTCGGGCTTCGGGCACAAGTATCCGCACGAATTGTCGGGGGGCGAGCAGCAACGGGTGGCGCTGGCCCGCGCGCTGGCGCCGCGCCCGCGCATCCTGCTGATGGACGAGCCGTTCTCGGGCCTCGACAACCGGCTGCGCGACGGCATCCGCGATGCCACGCTCGACCTGCTGAAGGAAGAGGGCGCGGCGGTGCTGCTGGTCACCCACGAGCCCGACGAGGCGATGCGCATGGCCGACGAGATCGCGCTGATGCGCGCCGGGCGGATCGTGCAGCGCGGCGCGCCCTACAACATCTACAACGCCCCGGTCGACCTGGCGGCGGCGGCGTTCTTTTCGGATGTGAACGTGATCCGCGGGCGCTCGGTCGGCGCGCTGACCGAAACGCCGTTCGGAAGCTTTCTGACCCCGGGGCTTCCGGACGGGACCGAGGTGACGATCGCGATCCGGCCGCAGCATCTGCGGATCGACCTCGACCGCGGCGGGCGCGGCCCCAACCCCACCGCCGAGGCCGGCACGCCGGCGCGCGCGCGGGTGCGGCGGGCGCGTTTCATGGGCAGCGAAAGTCTGGTCGAGTTCGACATGGAGGGCGAGGACGGGCTGGTGCTGCGCGCCGCGGTGCCGGGGGTGTTCCTGCCGAAACCGGGCACCGCGATGTGGCTGATGCTGCGCCGCGACCGCTGTTTCGTGTTCGCCGACGGGCGCTAGCGCCGGGCCCGCGCGCCGCCGCGATCACGGGAAATTCGCGAGATTCCGCGCCGGCGGACAGAATCGGGCTTTGATCCGGCGCCGTGAACCCATAAATGTAGGCCATCATTCGGAACGGGGCGCTGTCGTGCCCCGGAAGGAGAGCGAAATGCTGAACAACATCGGCCTTCCCGGCCTTCTCCTGATCGCGGTGGTGGTGTTGGTTCTGTTCGGACGCGGCAAGATCTCGTCGCTGATGGGCGAGGTCGGCAAGGGCATCACCGCCTTCAAGCGCGGCGTCAAGGACGGCACCAAGGAGCTCGAGGAAACCTCCGACGTGGCCCGCGACGTCACCCCCGAGACCGAACGCGACAAGGCCTGATCGCCAGGCGGGCGTGCGCCCCGGGGGCTGAGCCACCATGTTCGACATCGGCTGGACCGAACTTCTTCTGATCGGGATCGTTGCCCTGATCGTGGTGGGCCCCAAGGACCTGCCGCGCATGTTCCGCACGCTGGGCCAGTTCACCGCCCGGATGCGCGGCATGGCGCGCGAGTTCCAGCGCGCCATGGACAGCGCCGCCGACGAAAGCGGCGTGCGCGAGATGGGGCGCGACCTGCGCAACATGGCCTCGGGCAAGGGCTTGGGGCTTGACGATATCGAACGCTCGATCGGCGGCGATCTGACGGCGCCGGCCAAGTCCGGCAACGCCCGGTCGACGGCGGCGAAGCCGGCGGCGGCGGACGCGACGCCGACCGCCACCGAAACCGCCCCGGCCACGACGCCGACGCCCGAGGCGGCCGCCACGGCCACCGCCAAGGCCGCCGCGACGACGCCCGCGACAGCCACGCCGAAGCCCGCCGCGAAGAAGGCGGCGGCGGCCAAACCGGCGGCGAAGAAACCCGCCGCAGGGAAACCGGCCACGGCCAAGGCCCCCGCGGCCAAGCCCCGCGCCAAGCGCGCCGCCGCGGCCGGGAATGCCCCGAAAGGCACCGAATGAGCGGCGACGACGAGATCGACGACACCAGCGCGCCGCTGATCGAGCATCTGGCCGAGTTGCGCAGCCGCCTGATCAACGCGGTGCTGGCGTTCGTGGTGGCGATGGTGGTGTGCTTCGCGGTGGCCGAGCCGATCCTGAATTTCCTGTCGCAGCCGATCGGCGACGTGCTGCGCGCCCGCGGCGAGGATCCGCGGCTGATCTTCACCGCGCCGCAGGAAAAGTTCTTCGTGCTGATCCGCATCTCGATGATCGGCGGGCTGGCGCTGTCGTTCCCGATCATCGCCTACCAGTTGTGGCGGTTCGTGGCGCCGGGCCTCTACAAGTCGGAAAAGAACGCGTTCCTGCCGTTCATGATCTCGTCGCCGGCGCTGTTCCTGCTGGGCGCGGCCTTCGCGCATTACATCGTCACGCCGCTGGCGATGAACTTCTTCATCGGCTTTTCCGACGCGGTGCCGGCGCTGGCGGCGCTGGTCGCGGGCGAGGGCGGCGACGTGGCCGCCGGCGAAGACCCCGACGCGATGCGCACGGTGTTCCTGGGCTCGGTCCGGGAATCGCTCGACCTGTCGCTCAAGTTCATCTTCGCGTTCGGGCTGTGCTTTCAGTTGCCGGTGCTGCTGACGCTGATGGGCAAGGCCGGGCTGGTGTCGGCGCGGGGGCTGGGCGAGGTGCGCAAATACGCCGTCGTCGGCATCCTGGTGCTGGCGGCGCTGGTCACGCCGCCCGACGTCGTCACCCAGGTGATCCTGTTCACGGTGGTCTACGGGCTTTACGAGATCTCGATCTGGCTGGTGCGCGGGGTCGAACGCCGCCGCGAGGCCGATCTGCGCGCCCAGGGCCTGTGGTTCGAGGACGACGACGAAGACGAAGCCGCGGACGAGGACGAGGCGGCCCCCGGCGGCGCGGCGCCGCGATGAGCGAGGCGGCGCTGGAGCGGATCGCCGCGGCGCTCGAGCGGCTGGCGCCGGTGCCGGCGCGCCCGCCCGATTTCGCCGCTGCCGAAGCCTTCGTGTGGCACGTCGCCCCCGACCGGCTGGACCCGGTGGCGCGGGTGGCGCGCGTCGGGATGGACCTGCTGGTGGGGGTCGACCGTGCCCGCGACACGCTGCTGGCGAACACGTTGCGCTTTGCCCAGGGGCTGCCGGCCAACAACGCGCTGTTGTGGGGTGCGCGGGGAATGGGCAAGTCGTCGCTGGTCAAGGCGGTGCACGCGGCGGTGCGCGCGCGCGGCCACGACCTCAAGATCGTCGAGATGCAGCGCGAGGATCTGCCCTCGGTCGGGCGGCTTCTGGGCCTGCTGCGGCCGGCGGCGGCGCGCTTCGTGCTGTTTTGCGACGACCTGTCGTTCAGCCACGACGACGAGCATTACAAGAGCCTCAAGGCGGTGCTGGACGGCGGTATCGAGGGCCGGCCCGACAACGTCGTCTTCTACGCCACCTCGAACCGGCGCCACCTGATGCCCCGCGACATGATCGAGAACGAGCGTTCGACCGCGATCTCGCCGTCGGAGGCGGTCGAGGAGAAGGTATCGCTGTCGGACCGTTTCGGGCTGTGGCTGGGGTTCCACCCGTGCAGCCAGGACGAGTATCTGGCGATGATCCGCGGCTATTGCGATGCCGCGGGGCTGGCGATCGACGCCGCCACGCTGCGGGCCGAGGCGATCGAATGGCAGGCCACCCGTGGCGCGCGTTCGGGGCGGGTGGCGTGGCAGTTCTTCACCGATCTGGCCGGGCGCCACGGGGTCGTTTTATAGGCGTCGGCGGAGGGCCTATTGCAGGAACGGCATCGGGTCGATGCTGTCCGAGCCGCGGAACACCGCGAAGTTGAGGTAGTTCTCGGCCTCGCCGCGCACCGCCGCGATGACCTGGCCGCGACTGACACGATCGCCGTTGGCCACGGCCACGTTGTTGACGTCGCCATAGGCGGTCAGCAGTCCGTCGGCGTGACGGAGGACGATATAGGTTATGCCGTTGGTGTCGGTGGTGATGGCCGCCACGGTGCCGTCGGCGGCGGCGCGCACCGGGCTGCCGGCGCCGGCGCCGATGTCGATGCCGTCGTTGCTGCCGCGCGAGAACGGGCGGATGATCGGGCCGTCGGCGGGCATCGCCATCAGCGTCGCCTCGGTGCGGCTGGCGCCGAGGTCGGCGGACGGCTCGGCGGTGGCGGGGGCGCTGGCGGGCGGCGGGGTTTCGCGCGGCAACGGCTGGGCCGCGCTGGGCGGCACCGGGGTGGGCGAACCCTGGCCGGGCGCCGTTGTTTCGGTGGCGTCGGCGGGCGCGGTTCCGGCGCGGCCTTCGGGGATCACGAGGAACTGGCCCTCGCGCACGGACAGGTCGGGGCCGAGGCCGTTCCACTCGGCCAGCGAGCGCGGCGTGACGTTGTAGAGGCGGGCGATGGAATAGGCGGTTTCGCCGCGCACCACCTGGTGGCGCACCGGGCCGCCGGCGCCGGCCGCCTGCGACGCTTGCGGTTGCGTGGCCGGCGCCCGGGGGCGGCCGGCCTCGGCGCGGTCGATGGCGGTGCCGGCCAGCGTGCTGATGTCGATCCCGCTGCCGCCGGGGGCGGTGGCGGGCGTGCCGGCGCGCCGCGGCAGGGCGATCACCTCGCCGGCGCGCAGGGTGGTATCGGGGGCGAGGCCGTTGTAGCGCGCGACCTCGTCTGCCGGCAGCCCGACCCGCGCGGCAAGGCTTGCCACGGTATCGCCGCGCCGGGCCTCGGCCATTTCGTAGGTGGGGAACGCGATCACCCCGCGCGCGTCGGGGCGCGGGCGGCGCGCCGCCACCTGCTGCGCGGCGCTGGTGGTGTCGAGCCCGGCGCCGGGGCGGCGCAGATCCCAGTCGAGCGTCTCGCCGTCGCACGCGGCCAGCGCCAGCACCGCGACACCGGCAAGCAGGCTGCGCATCCGGCCGGAAACGGTTGCGGCATCGCGCATTTCCGGACGCAAAACCGGCGTCCGCCTTTGCTGGAAATGCCTTGTTTTCATGCCCTCGTTCCTCTGCCCTGCCCCGGTTTTCCCGGCGGTCCGGTTCTGTCCCATGCCGGCGCGCTCAGTCACGCGCCACGCCTTCGACCAGCGGCACGAAGCGCACCGGGCGCAGTTCCTCGTAATCGAACCCGGTGTCGGTGCGGGTCACGCGGATGAGGGTCTGCACCGCGTCGGACTGGCCAACCGGCAGAACCATGATACCGCCCGGGCGCAGTTGCGCCAAGAGGGGGCCGGGCGGGTCTTCGGCGGCGGCGGTGACGATGATGCGGTCGAACGGCGCCTGCTCGGGCAGCCCGAAGCTGCCGTCGCCCGCCAGCGCGGTGATGTTGGTCAGGTCGAGCGCGCGGAACGCCGCCTCGGCGACGGCGACAAGGCGGCGGTGGCGTTCCACCGTGTAGACCCGCCGCGCCAGCCGCGCGAGGATCGCCGCCTGATAGCCCGAGCCGGTGCCGACCTCGAGCACCTTGTCGCGCGGCCCGACCTGCAGCGCCTGGGTCATCAGCCCGACCACCGAGGGCTGACTGATGGTCTGCCCGCAGGCGATCGGCAGCGGCACGTCCTCGTAGGCGCGTTCGGCGAAGACGCCGGTGACGAAGGCGCCGCGGTCGGTGCGCTCCATCGCGTGCAGCACCCGCGCGTCGGTGACCCCGTGCGAGCGGATCGCGAAGATGAACCGCATCAGCCGCTCGGGGTCGGGGGCGGTCATCCCAGCGCCGCCCGCACGCTGTCGATGGTGTCGTGGGCGGTCAGGTCGGCGCGCATCGGGGTGATCGCGATGAAGCCGCGGTGGTTGACGTCGGCGTCCGAGCCCGAAGCGGTGGGCACATGCTGCGCGCCGCCCCGGATCCACAGGAAGCGCCGGCCCGAGGGCGACAGGTGCGGCTCGACCCCGAAGGCGGTGTCGCGCCGGAAGCCCTGCGGCGCCACCTTGCTGCCCTTGACCGCCGCCGCCGCGCAGGGCGGGAAGTTGACGTTGTAGAAAAGGCGGTAATCGGCGCCGTCGTCCCACGGCGCGCGGTCGAGCAGGGCGCGGATGGTGGCAGCGCCATGGCGGCGGGCGGCCTCGAACGGGTCGGCCATGGATTCGGTGTCGGGGCCGAAGTATTGCGACAGGGCGACGGCGCGCAGCCCCTGCAACGCCGCCTCCATCGCGCCGCCGACGGTGCCGGAATACAGCACGTTCTCGGCCGCGTTGTTGCCGCGGTTGACGCCCGACAGCACGAGGTCGGGCCAGGCGCCCTGCAGGACGTCGTAGAGCGCCGCCAGCACGCAATCGGCCGGGCTGCCCTCGGCGGCGAAGCGGCGGGGCTCCAGCCGGGCGATCATCATCGGGTGGGTGTAGCTGATGCAATGCCCGACGCCCGATTGCTCGAACGCGGGGGCGACCGTCCAGACCTCGCCTTCGGGGCCGGCGAGGTCGTGCGCGATTTCCGCCAGCACCTCTAGCCCGGGGGCGTTGATGCCGTCGTCGTTGGTGATGAGAATGCGCATGAAGCCCCGCCTGTTGCCCGTGGCCCCTGATTAGACGAGGGGCGGGCGGGGGACAAGCGGGGGGAGGTGCGGAGGGGTTTGTGCCGGCGTGGAAGAGTTCCTTGCCCGGAATCAAGGCGCCTGACGCGCCGCCGGGCAGCGCCCGCCCGGGCGGGCAGTCGGGCGCTGCCCGGCGGCGCGTCAGGCGCCTTCGCCGAACACCCGCGCGAAGATCGTGTCGACGTGCTTGAGGTGATAGCCGAGGTCGAATTGCGCGTCGAGTTCGGCCTCGTCCAGCGCCGCGCGCACCTCCGGGTCGGCCTTGAGTTCGGTCAGGAAGTCGGCCCCCTCGCGCCATACCTTCATCGCGTTGCGCTGCACCATGGCATAGGCGTCCTCGCGGCTCACGCCCTTCTGGGTCAGCGCCAGCAGCACCCGCTGCGAGTGGATCAGGCCGCGGAAACGCTCGAGGTTGCGGGCCATGTTCTCGGGGTAGATCACCAGTTTCTCGACAAGCCCGGTCAGGCGGGCCAGCGCAAAATCGAGCGTCACCGTGGCGTCGGGGCCGATGCCGCGCTCGACCGAGGAATGGCTGATGTCGCGCTCGTGCCACAGCGCCACGTTCTCGAGCGCCGGCGTGACCGCCGAGCGCACGAGGCGGGCAAGGCCGGTGAGGTTCTCGCTCAGCACCGGGTTGCGCTTGTGCGGCATGGCCGACGAGCCCTTCTGGCCGGCGGAAAAGAATTCCTCGGCCTCGAGCACCTCGGTGCGCTGCATGTGGCGGATCTCGATGGCGATGTTCTCGATCCCCGAGGCGATCACGCCCAGCGTGGCGAAGAACATCGCGTGGCGGTCGCGCGGGATGACCTGGGTGCTGATCGGCTCGGGCACGAGGCCCAGTTTCGCGCAGACATGCGCCTCGACGGCCGGGTCGATGTTGGCGAAGGTGCCTACGGCGCCCGAGATCGCGCCGGTGGCCACCTCGGCGCGGGCCGCCTCCAGCCGGCGGCGGTTGCGCGCCATCTCGGCATGGAAGCGCGCGAAGGTCAGCCCCATGGTGGTGGGTTCGGCGTGGATGCCGTGGCTGCGGCCGATCCGGGGCGTGAGGCGATGCTCCATCGCGCGGGCCTTGAGCGCGGCCAGCAGCGCGTCGAGGTCGGCCAGCAGGATGTCGGCGGCGCGCGCAAGCTGGATGTTGAAGCAGGTGTCGAGCACGTCGGACGAGGTCATCCCCTGGTGGACGAAGCGCGCCTCGTCGGAGCCCACGATCTCGGCCAGATGGGTGAGGAAGGCGATCACGTCGTGGCGGGTGACGGCCTCGATCTCGTCGATGCGGGAGGTGTCGAAGGCCACGCCGTCGGCCTTCCAGACCGCGGCGGCCGCTTCCGCCGGGATCACGCCCAGCGCGGCCTGGGCGTCGCAGGCGTGGGCCTCGATCTCGAACCAGATGCGAAAGCGGGTTTCGGGCGACCAGATGGCGGCCATCTCGGGGCGGGCGTAACGGGGGATCATGGCGGCCTCGCGCTTGTCGGGGGGACGGCGCCGTCTTAGGGTGGCGCGCCAGGGGGTGCAAGACATGGACGGGCTGGGGCGGTTCGCGGGGCACTGGCAGGTCGAGCGCGACATCCGCGACCACCGCGCCGGGATCGTCGGACGATTCGAGGGCCAGGCGGTGTTCGCGCCCGACGGCGCGGGGCTGGTCTATGACGAGAACGGGCTGCTGCGGCTGGGCGACGGCCCGGCGTTGCGGGCGACGCGGCGCTACCTGTGGCGCGAGGGCGCGCGCGGGATCGAGGTGCTGTTCGCCGACGGGCGGCGGTTTCACGAGATCGGGCCGGAAGGGACGGCGGCGCATCTGTGCGCGGCCGACCTTTACCGCGTCGCCTACGATTTCGCCCGCTGGCCGGCATGGGAAGCGCTGTGGCGGGTGAGCGGGCCGGCCAAGGACTACGAGATGCGCACGCGCTATCGCCCCGCGAGGTAGCACGCCCGCGGCGCCCCGCCGGCACGGCGCGATAGCGCCAACAGGTCTTGCACGGTTGCGGGGCTTGGGGCACAACCGGACGGATCAATGCCTCAAGGGAGCGGAACATGACCGAGACGAGATCGCAGGCGCTGGCCGAGCGCTGGATGACCGGGGAAGGGCTGGCGCTGTGGGCCCGGCGGGTGGCGCTGGTCGTGGCGGGGGTCGCGATGCTGGCGATCCTGGCCAAGATCAAGGTGCCGATGTGGCCGGTGGCGATCTCGATGGGCACCTTCGGGGTGCTGACCATCGGTGCCGCCTACGGCCCGCGGCTGGGGCTGGCCACGATCCTGGCCTACATGGGCCTCGGCGCGCTGGGGGCGGACGTGTTCCAGGGCTCCGGCCCCGGGGCAAGCGGGCTGGCCTACATGCTGGGCGGCACCGGCGGCTATCTGGTGGGCTACGTGCTTGCGGTGGCGGTGATGGGCGCCGCGGCCCGCGCCGGCTGGGACCGCTCGGCCGGCCGGCTGGCGCTGGCGATGCTGGCGGCCAACGCCGTGATCTACATCCCCGGGCTGGCCTGGCTGGGCCAGCTTTACGGCTGGGACCAGCCGATCCTGGCCTGGGGGCTGTGGCCGTTCCTGATCGGCGACGCGCTGAAACTGGCGCTGGCGGCGCTGCTGGTGCCGGCGGCATGGCGGCTGGCCGGGCCGGCCCGCGGCTGAAGCGACAGCGAAGGTGTTCGGAAGGGCGCGGCCGGGCCGCGCCCTTTTCGTTTGGGCAGTTTTCAACCGTGCGGGCGCGTGCTAACCGGGCGCGGCACGGCGGCGGGGGTGGGCCCCGCCCGCCCCGAACCGGAGACGCCCGCAATGGCCATCGAACGCACCCTGTCGATCATCAAGCCCGACGCCACCCGCCGCAACCTGACCGGCCGTATCAACGCCCGCTTCGAGGATGCCGGCCTGCGCATCGTGGCGCAAAAGCGCATCCACCTGACCTCGGCGCAGGCCGGCCGCTTCTACGAGGTTCACAAGGAACGCCCGTTCTACGGCGAACTGGTCGAGTTCATGTCGTCCGAGCCGGTGGTGGTGCAGGTGCTGGAAGGCGAAGGCGCGATCGCGAAGAACCGCGAGGTGATGGGCGCGACCAACCCGGCGCAGGCGGCCGAGGGCACCATCCGCAAGGATTTCGCGCTGTCGGTGGGCGAGAACTCGGTCCACGGTTCGGACGCGCCGGAAACCGCGGCGGCCGAGATCGCGTTCTTCTTCTCGGGCCTCGAACTGGTCGGCTGAGCGGGAACGGCCGTGGGCGGGCCGCGGTTTCTGGCCATCGGCGAATGCATGGTGGAGCTGGCGCCGGCCGGCGACGGGCTTTACGCCCGCGGCTTCGCCGGCGACACCTTCAACACCGCCTGGTATGCCCGCCGGCTGCTGCCGGCCGCGGTGCCGGTGGCCTACCTGAGCGCGGTGGGCGACGATGCGATCTCGGCCGAGATGGTGGCGTTCATCGCCGCCGCCGGGATCGAGCCCGAGGTCGCCACCATCCCGGGGGCGACCGTCGGGCTTTACATGATCAGCCTGGCGCGGGGCGAGCGCAGCTTCACGTATTGGCGCAGCGCCTCGGCCGCGCGCCGCCTGGCCGAGGGGCTGGGGGCGCTGGCGGCGGCCGGGCCGGGAGCGCTGGTCTATACCTCGGGCATCACCGCCGCGATCCTGCCGCCCGAGGGGCGGGCGCGGCTGGCCGCGGGGCTGGCGGCGGCCCGTGCGGCGGGCGCCGAGGTGGCGTTCGACCCCAACCTGCGGCCGCGGCTGTGGGCAGGCACGGCCGAGATGACTCGCACGATCATGGAATTCGCCGCCGTGGCCGACATCGTCTTCCCCTCGCACGACGACGAGGCGACGCATTTCGGCGATGCCGACCCCGCGGCGACCGCGGCGCGCTACCTCGGCGCCGGGGCGGGGCTGGTGGTGGTCAAGGACGGCCCCGGCGCGGTCATTGTCGCCGGGCGCGGGGGCGTGCGGGCGCGGGTGGTGCCCGAGGCGGTGGCGTCCCCGGTCGACACCACTGCGGCGGGGGATTCCTTCAACGCCGGCTTCCTCGCCGCCCGGATGACCGGTGCCGCGCCGCCGGATGCCGCCCGCGCCGGCTGCCGCCTCGCCACCCGCGTGATCGCCCGCCGCGGCGCGCTGGTCGAGATCTGACGGTGGCGCAAGCAACCGCCGGTGGCCGCTTGCCAATCCGCCGCGGCGCCCTGTAAAAGGCCGCCACGGAGAGGTGGCCGAGTGGTCGAAGGCGCACGCCTGGAAAGCGTGTAGGCGGGAAACCGTCTCGCGGGTTCGAATCCCGCTCTCTCCGCCACTTGCCCCTGCGAAAGTGTTCTCCCCATCCGGCTGCGGCCGGATTTTTCCGTTATTTTCGAGGGTTATGCGGGATGGGCTGTGAACCGGCCCCGCTGCCAGGAGGCCCCGAAGTGGTCTCTCCGGGACGATATTCTCCGGACCTGTTGACTGCGCAGTTTTGGTGAAAAGCTTTCAAGCGTCTGTTCTATAAGCCATTTTTGCCTGTGTCTGCGCGGACTCCGATCCCGGTTCCATCCGGTCGAAATGCCCCCGGCGTCGAACTCCCCGATGTGAAAGTCGCAGTGCCGTGGGTCGTTGACCTCATCCGTGCATTGTGACCATTCTGACCACAAATGAGGGAGGGGCCCATGAAGGCCGTATCTGCCCGTGAGGCCAAGCATCACTTCGGCCAGTTGATCGACGAGGCGCGGGCCGAGCCGGTGGTCGTCGAGAAGCATGGTCGTCCGGTGGTCGTCGTCCTTGCGGTCGAGGAATACCAGCGGCTGACCGGCCGGACCGTGGAGCCCTCCAGCAAGAAACGAGAGGACGAGCGGTAGCGCATGCCGATACTGAACTGGCTGACACGGGACGAGGACATCCGCACGGCACAGTACGTGCCCTATCGCCTGCTGGAGGAAGTCCCGGATTTGTCGGCGGGCGACGGTGGCGCGGGCAACATGCTGATCCAGGGCGACAACCTGGAAGCACTGAAGGCCCTGCTGCCCTTCTATGCCGGTCGAGTGAAGTGCATCTACATCGACCCGCCCTACAACACGCGCTCCGCCTTCGAGCATTACGACGACAACCTCGAGCACACGCAGTGGCTGGCCATGATGTGGCCACGGCTGGAACTATTGCGTGAGTTTCTTTCGGAGGAAGGGTCAATCTGGATCAACATTGATGATAACGAAGGTCACTACCTCAAAGTCATCATGGATGAGATATTTGGAAGACGAAATTTTGTGGTGAACAACGTATGGCAGAAGCGGTATTCGCGCGATGGTAGGGGCATCATCGGGGACGCGCATGAGCACATTCTGTGCTATGCAATCAATCCAGAATTATTGAAGACCTCACGCAACCTCGTACCGCTCGCTGAAAAACAACGGAAACTATACAAGAATCCTGACAACGATCCGCGTGGACCGTGGCAATCAGTTTCGCTACTGGCGCAGGGCTACAGGCCAAATCAGATGTACGAAATCATGGCGCCGGGCGGGAAAGTGCATAAGCCCGCACCGGGCACATGCTGGAAGGTCGTGCGAGAAACGCTTGACGCTTTGATTGCGGAGGATCGGATCACTTTCGGCTCCAATGGGACGGGGGTACCTCGGCGCAAATACTTCTTGTCTGAAGCGGAGGGGATGGTCCCTTGGTCCTGGTGGCCGCATGAGGACGTCGGACACACGGGTGAATCAAAAAACGAGATTATAAAGCTTTTTGGCACTTCCGTTTTCGATACGCCCAAACCCGAACGCCTGATTGAACGCATCCTCCACATCGCCACCAACCCCGGCGACCTCGTGCTCGACTCCTTCCTCGGATCCGGGACCACCGCCGCTGTCGCGCACAAGATGGGCCGCCGTTACATCGGAATCGAGATGGGCGAGCATGCCAACACCCACTGCGCGCCTCGCCTCAACAAGGTCATCGAAGGCGAACAGGGCGGCATTTCGGAGAGCGCGGGCTGGAAGGGCGGCGGCGGATTTCGGTTCTACCGGCTCGGTCCGCCCGTCTTCGACGAGGAAGGCCACATCCGGCAGGACATCCGCTTCCCGGTGCTGGCGGCGCATGTCTGGTTTTCGGAGACCGACCGACCGTGGGATGGCAGTGGCGACAGCCCGCTGCTCGGCATCCATGACGGCCGCGCCCATGCGCTGCTCTACAACGGCATTCTTGGCGACAAGAGGCCGGGCGGCGGCAACGTGCTCACCCGCGCGACCCTCGCCCTGATCCGTGAGGATATCGCCAAGCTGGCACCGGACTTCGACGGTCCACTGACCGTCTATGGCGAGCAATCCCGGCTGACGCCCGCGACGCTCGACCGTGAGCGCATCACCTTCAAGCAGACGCCCTACGACGTCAAAGCGCGGGCCTGAGGGGCATCTGATGAAACTGAAGCAATACCAGACCGATACTCTCTCCGTTCTCCGCCGCTTCTTCGAAGAGGCGCGCGTGGCGGGCCCGAAGGGCGCGTACGAGGCGATCACCAAGGAGCCGGACCAGGCCAAGCGGCTCGGCCGATACGGCGGCACCTACACGCCGCTCGCCGAGCTGCCGGCCGTTCCCTATGTCTGCCTGCGCCTGCCCACCGGGGGCGGCAAGACGATCCTCGCCGCGCATTCCATCGGCATCGCGCGGGACGCCTGGGTGGAGAAGGACTACCCGATGGTCCTGTGGCTGGTGCCGTCGAACACGATCCGGCTTCAGACGGCCGAGGCGCTGAAGAACGCCCGCCACCCCTATCGGCAGGCGCTGGACGAAGCCTTTGACGGCCGGGTGCGCGTGTTCGACATCGCGGACTTCACGCATATCCGCCCGCACGACATCCGCGATCATTGCTGCATCGTCGTGGGCACGATCCAGACGCTGCGGGTCTCGAACACCGAGGGCCGCAAGGTCTATTCCCACAACGAGAACATGGAGCCGCACTTCACGGCGCTGCCCAAGACCCTGCCGGGGCTGGAAAAGCTGGAAGGCGGCGGCGTCAAGTTCTCCCTCGCCAATCTGATGCATGTCCACCGGCCGTTGATGATCGTGGACGAGGCGCACAACGCGGTCACCGGCCTGACGCGCGAAATGCAGGCGCGGGTCAATCCGTCGGCGATCATCGAGTTCACGGCGACGCCGCGGCTCAACTCGAACATCCTGCACAGTGTCACGGCGCAGGAGCTGAAGCTCGAGGAGATGATCAAGCTGCCGATCATGCTGTCCGAGCACGACACCTGGCAGAACGCTGTGAACGGGGCGATCGCGTCACGGGCGTCGTTGGCTGAGGAAGCCGAGAAGGACACGGCGTACATCCGACCCATAGTCCTGTTCCAGGCGCAGCCCAAGAACCAGGAGGTGACGGTCGAGGTGCTGAAGAAGCACCTGATGGAGGTCGAGCAGATCCCCGAACACAAGATCGCCGTGGCCACCGGCGATCAGCGCGAACTGGATGGCATCAACCTGTTCGATCCGAAATGTCCGATCGAATACGTCATAACCGTCGAGGCGCTGAAGGAGGGCTGGGATTGTTCCTTCGCCTATGCGTTCTGCTCGGTCTCGCGGATCCAGAGCGCGGTGGACGTCGAGCAGTTGCTGGGGCGCGTCCTGCGGATGCCTTATGCCAAACGCCGCAAGGCCGAGGATCTGAACCGCGCCTACGCGTTCCTGTCGGAACCGTCGTTCGGCGAGGCGGCTCGGTCGCTGGCCGACAAGCTGGTGGCTATGGGTTTCGAGGAGGATGAAGCTCGAGACAACATCGAACCGGCGCAGACGTCGCTCGATGCCGATACCGGCCTGTTCGGCCCGCGCGAAAAACCGAAGCCGACGTTCAAGCACACGGTGACAGCGACGCCTGAGGTGGTTGCAGAACTGAAGAAGCGCGAAGGGGTGAGCGTTCGCGAAACCGATGATGGGAAGGTCGAGATCGCCGTGACGGGGCGTGTTGACGGCGGCCTTGAAAAGGCGATCGTCGAGGCCCTCCCCGAGACCGAGCGAACGGGGTTCTCGGCGGCCGTCACCAAGTATCGCGTCGAGGTGAAGGACCAGCTATCGCCTGCAGAACAGGGCGAGGCGTTCGAGGTCCCTCGCCTGGTCTCCGAGATCCAGGGCGAGTTCGAGTTCGCTGACACCGACGTGTTCATGGAATTCCACGACTGGTCGCTGCTCGACCACTCGTCGAAACTGGTTGAAGGCGAGTTCGCGATCCGCGAGACGGCGCGCAGCTTCGAGATCGACCTCGACGGCAACCGCATCACCTACCAGTTCGCGGACGAAGAAGAACAACTGGCGCTCGACGTCGATGTCGAAGGGTGGACACCGGAGGCGCTGGTGCTCTGGCTCGACCGGCAGGTGCGCCAACCGGACATTAATCAGAGCGAACTGCTCCGCTGGCTGCGCGACCTGGTCGGCCACCTGATCACCACACGCGGAATGCACATTGCGGCGCTGATGCGGTGCAAGTTCATCCTCGCCCGCAAGGTTCGCGAGAAGCTCGCCGCCATCCGTCAGCAGGAACGCGATGGCGTCTACCAGCGGTTTCTCTTCGCTCCGGAAGCCAAGGTCGAGGTGTCCTTCGACGAAGCTTTCGCGTTCAAGGACGGAATGTATTGGGATCAGCGCCGGTACCGTGGGCGCTGGAAACCTCGCAAGCACTTCCTTGGGCCGGACCATGTGCCTGCCTTCGATGGGGCCGAGAACGGTGAAGAATTCCAGTGCGCGCAAGCCATCGACAGCTTGCCAGGCCTGAAGTTCTGGATCCGCAACGTCGCACGCCACCCCAACTCGTTCTGGTTGCCGACGGCCACGGACAAGTTCTATCCGGATTTCGTGGCTCAGTTGGAGGACGGCCGGCTGCTCGTCGTAGAGTACAAGGGAGCTCACTTCGCAGATGGCCCCGACACCGCCGAAAAGCGGACCATCGGGCAGCTGTGGGAGAGGAAGACCGGCGGCAAGGGCGTGTTCGTCGTAGTCGAGAAGACCGTCGACGGCAGGGACATGCGGGCTCAGATGGTCAATACGCTCCAAGGCTCGACATGATGCGTGCTGTTCAGGCTGGGACATCGCGCAGTCTCTGCAACGGATTCGCATCGCTCGCAGGAAGCCCTGCCTCGGTCGGCGCCAATCACCGGCTTCTGCGCGAGAAGAGGCGGGAAAAAATATTCACGCCCTGAATGGCGGCGTGAATATTTTTGACACCCACCTCTTGGCCGTGCTATGCAGCTGCATCAGGCGGCAAGAGGTGGATCGAATTTGGACAGAGATGCAGCACTGCAGGCAGCCCGTGAAAGGTTCGAGGAACCACTTTGGACGCTCATAGGGCAGCTGGAAGCGACCTTGTCGGATCTCGGTCGGGTGAAGCACATCAACATTTCCGACCCGCGAGCGGTCGGCTCGGTGCTGAATAGCGCGCTGACCGATGCGGCATCTGCCGTGAACCTCTCCGATCACGGCTTGGAAGTTACCCATGTCACTGACGGCCGGAGCAACAAAGTTACGGGTGTTGTGGATCTCGGTGGCGACGAACGAGCTGTCAGTTTCGAGCTTCATCTGTCCGGCCCCCGCGGCGGCACCTCGAAGTCATCGCATCAGTTCGCGAAATCTGACTTCTCTGTGTGCGACATTGAAGAGCAGCGATCACTCTTTCCTTACGACGTCGATGCGCCTGATCAGCTGCTGTTCTTTATTGCCTGCCACTTGAGTGGCACGGGAGTATCCGTCTCGAAAGTCTTCATAAAGTTCGCAGACGGAATAGATCAGAGAATGATCGAGATTCATCGCTCCGCACCGTCGGTGGCTGCTGGGGCTATGGATAGCGCGCCGGTAAATGAGCCAGCAGGCGCGAAGTTGACAATCAAGAGACCCAAGGGAGAAGAAACCGAAAATGGCAGCACGACCGATAAACGGGGGGATGCTGCTCCTAGCTCGAAATAGACGCCGGAAGACACAGACAGAATTAGCCGCCGAAACCGGGGTTGCGCAGGCCGCAATCTCCCGAATTGAGAACGGCACCCGGGACGCGCTCTCGCAGGAGGAAATCCAGTCGATTGCGCGTTTTTTGGGATTCCCTGTGAGCTTCTTCTATGAGCAAGAGCCGCTGTATAGGACGCCGTTGAGCCTCCATGGCGCTGCTTTCCGAAGAAAGGCAGCAGTGTCGAAAAGGGATCAGGAGGGGGTGGTGGCACTCGCCAACCATTATGTCCTCCATTTCCGAAAGCTTCTGGATGCCGTGGACTTGGAACCCGAGTTTCCGCTGCTGCAGTTCGAGGTGGTTAGCGATAAATCCAGCGTCAGCGACAACGCCAACGCCGTCACATCTGCTGGTGAGGCTGCTCAAAAGATCAGGGCATCCTGGCAACTTGGCGACGGACCGATTTCGAATCTTGTCCGCTTTGTTGAGGCGACGGGCATTCTTGTCGTGGAGGGAGACTTCGGCCAAGCCGACATCGACGGCGTCACCCTGCGTCCTCCTGGCATGAAGCCGGTGGTTGTGCTGAACCATGCGCGCCCTGCCGACCGTAAGCGATTCAGCCTCGCTCATGAATATGGCCATGTCGTCCTGCATGCCTTCCCCTACGATGCGATGGAAAAGGAGGCCAACGATTTTGCAGCGGAGCTGTTGATGCCAAAGACGGGCGTCCTGCCTGATCTGAAGCGTGGACTTTCCATTCCGCGACTCGGCCAGCTGAAGCAGAAGTGGCGGACAGCAATGTCGGCCCTGATCTACAGAGCCAAATCACTTGGCGCTATCACGGACGAGAACGCCACGGCGCTCTATAAAAAGATGAGCGCATTTGGATACCGCACCCGGGAGCCGCATGAGTTCGACATTGCTCCGGAGACCGGCAAACTAGCTGCGCAGCTTTTGAACTTGCACATGAACGACCTCGGGTACAGCTTGGACGAACTGGCCGAAGGACTCCGGACTGATCCTGTGGAATTCGCGATAATGCATGGGCTCGCGGTTCCGGAAAGCAAGCTGAGGGAAAGGGAGAAGCCTAAGTTGCGCCTCGTGGCCAATCGCGACTAGCCGGTAATTGATCATTAACCTCGGCGCAGGCCTCCAAGCGCCGAGGGGTCTAGTTTAACGATTGAAAGTACCGGCGCTGAAGTGCCCATTCGAGCGGAAACGGGCCTGTGACGTTCGTGAGGGTCAGTTCTGGACCATGCAGGCCGTCTAGGATCACCGCAATTATTTCGGGCGCTAGAAGTGTCAGGCGAAGCACACGGGTGAGGTAGGAAACCGCTACACCTTCTCGTTCAGCCAGCTCGGTGATGGTCATGAAGTCGCCGGTTTCCAGCATGCGTTTCCAGCGAAATGCCCGCGCCAGTGCTTTGATCAGCGTGTTGTCGGTCCTGCGCGTCTGCTCGGCACCCTCGGGTAGCTGCATCTCCTTTCGCCCACCGCGCTTTATCAATGTGAGCGGGACGTGCAGGGTCACGGTATCTGGGATCGACATGGCTCGGATCACGCCGCTTCTCCCATGTTTCCCGCCAGCATCTCGCACGCGAGGCCGCCAAGGCCATCGACGCGCAGCCGCATGTTCAGGCCCTCGGTTCCGATATCGACGCGCTCGACCAGCAGCGCCACGATACGCGCCTGCTCGGCGGGGAAGAGTTCGTCCCACAGCGGATCGAGCTGCTGCAGGGCCGCGCGGGCGTCGGCATCGGTGATGTCGTCGGCATGGGCGCGGGCGGCCTTCCATGTGCCCGCGACGATCTCCGGCTGCCGGAACACAGCACGGAGTTGGTCGATGACCGCGGCCTCGATCTCCCCTGCCGGCACGCGTCCGACCGGACAAGCTCTCGCCCCGTACTTCAGCACCGTCTGGCTGACATAGTAGCGGTAGAGCCTGTCGCCCTTGTGTCCAGCGACATTCGGAACTGACCCGGGGGCGACATTAAGAACTGGCCCACCCTCATGTTGATGCGGTTGTGGTTTCGTGCGCCGCAGCGGGCTTTTGCAAAAGCCCGCTGCGGCGCTTTTCGCGA
>Ga0209347_1001903_pt1 | contig 30149 bp, 28 predicted proteins | sample AutmiccommuBRH23_FD_187382 | JGI IMG/M metagenome (GOLD analysis project Ga0209347, IMG submission 187382) | Deep subsurface microbial communities from Mt. Terri, Switzerland - Autotrophic microbial communities BRH/23 (SPAdes) (version 2) | ecosystem: Environmental > Aquatic > Deep subsurface >...
CGGAGGTGCGCTGATACAGCCGCACACTGATGTCCTCGGGCGCGAACAGATCCTCCGCGTGCGCTACCGCTTCCGAATTGCCCAGCAGCAGGTGGCCGCCCAGTCGCAGCGCGTAACCGAACGTGGCGAGAACCTTGGCCTGGCAGGCCGGCTGCAGATAGATCAGCAGATTGCGACAGCTGACCAGGTCGAGCCGGGTGAACGGCGGGTCCACCAGCACGTCGTGCCGCGCGAACACGACCATGTCGCGGAGGCGCTTGGCCATCTCGTAGCCGCCGTCGGCGGGAACGAAGTAACGCTCGACGCGTGCGGGTTCGACCTCGGCGAGTGCGCCGGACGGATAGCGCCCGGCGCGCGCGATCGCGAGCGCGGCGTTATCGATGTCGCTGGCAAAAATCTGCACGGCGCCGTGCGCGCCGGCGGCGTGCAGCGCCTCGTCGAACACGATCGCAACGGAGTACGCTTCCTCGCCGGTGGCGCAGGCCGGCACCCAGACGCGAATCGGTTCGTCGAGATGCTTGCCTGTCGCCAGGTCCGCGGCCACCCGTGCCAGTGCCGCGAACGCCGCCGGGTCGCGGAAAAACGCCGTGACCGAGATCAGGAACTCGCGCTGCAGGCGCTCGAGCTCGCCGGCGTCCCGGCAGGCGAGCTCGACGTACTCGGCGAGCGAGCGCACGTGTGTCGCCGCGACGCGGCGCCGAATGCGCCGCCACAGCATCGCTTCCTTGTAGCGGGAGAAATCGACATTAGCATGCTGGCGCAGCCGGGCCAGCAGCGGCTTGAGCGCGGCTTGGTCACCCGTCGGCGGGACCGCCTCGTGCAGCCCGGCCAGCCGCACGAGCTCGTCGGCGATCCGCGCCGGATCCAGCACCCAGTCGACACATCCGGTCTCGATGGCGGCGCGCGGCATGCCGCCATGCTCGGCCGAGGCCGGATCCTGGGCGAACGAGAAGCCGCCTTCGGCCTTGATCGCGCGTACGCCGGCCGCGCCGTCGCTGCCCGTACCCGACAGGATCACGCCGACGACGAGCGTCTCGCGCGCCTCCTCCGCGAGCGAGCCAAGCAGCTCGTTGACCGACGGGCTCGGTCGCCGGTGCGGCGCTATCGCCACCAGTCGCAGCGCGCCGTCGCGAAACACGGCGTTCGTGCCCGGCGGCACGACATACGCGACGTTCGGCTCTAGCGTGTCACCGTCCGCGAGCGTGCGCACCGCGATCGACGTGCGCTGGCCGATCAGCTGCGGCAGCGCGGTCTCATGGTCGGCCGCGACGTGCTGCGCGACGACGTAGGCGAACCCGAGGTCTGCGGGTATGTGCGCGAACAGCTCGAACAGCGCGGCCAATCCGCCGGCCGACGCGCCGATCGCAACGACGCCGCGACACCCGGTCGCGGTGGGGGTGTGCGGGACGCTGACAGGCGAGAAGCTTCGGTTGGCCGGCCGACGTGAGGAGGATGAGGACGGTCGCTTTGACATATTGATCCTTTGGAAACGCGTGATCGGCGCCGTCTGAAGGGTAGAGCATGCTCTGAACGATGTTCCTGGCATCAGCGAGGTAGGGCAACATCAGGCAGGCAAAGGCAAGGTAGTGCAGTCCGGCGAGGGTTTCGGGCAAACGCTCGTAATCACGGGCTAGAGCGTGTGATGAACTTGCTTCCAGTGCCAGCCAGAACGCGGCCTTGGGCAGCATGAGGATACAGAAGACGACGAAATGCAATCCGGCCAGCACTTGCGGCATCTGCTCGAAATTCCGACTCAGTCGTCTGAATCGGAACAGCCAGCCGAAACTGCGCTCGACGACCCAGCGCCGCGGCAGCAATACAAATCCTTCTTCGCCTCGGGAAGTTTGGCGATTTGAACATCGATGCCCGCCGCCTGGGCCGCTTTCCGAGCGTCGTCGCCCGTGTAGCCCTGGTCGGCCCACGCCACTTTGACCGTTTCGCCCGTGGGGCTTGCTGCACCGCCTCGCACACTCGCACAGGTCCTTGACCTGCGCGCGCTCCTGTTCATGGGCCGAGGTGACGGTCAGCGGAATGAGTTGCCCCAGCGTATCACCGCCATATGCACTTTGCTGCCCCGACGCTGCTTGTAGCCGTCGTAGGCGGCACGCGGCCCGCTTTCGCAGCTGCTTTGCAGTGTTCGTCCATCGAGGATCACGGCACTGGGCTGGCCCTTGCGACCGTCGCTGACTCGAATGATCGAACGCATGTCGCTCACCATCGCCCCGAAACAGCCCGCATCGTTCCAGCGGCGAAACTGCTGATACACCATCTGCCAGGGCGGAAAATCATGCGGCAAGAGTCGCCACGGCGCGCCGGCCCGAGCCAGCCGGCGCAACGCGTTGAACACTTCGCGCAAGGGGTAGCTGCGCTGTGGCGCCTGCTCGGTCATCAGCGTCAGAACGGCGCCACGAAATGCCATTCCTCTTCACTGACATCGCTCGGGTAGGGTTTTCTGCTCACAGCGATCAAAAACATTAAGTATATCAGCTGCATAAATTCATAACACGCTCTAAGCGTGGCTGGGTCATTGAGCCCACCCAACCGTTGCGACAGGAATGCAATCCGCAGCTGCCGCCTATCAAACCACAAGGAAATACGGTAGCTTTCGCCCCGGGCAAGTGACAGAACCAATGCCGTTAAGTTGGGCGATGCCGTTGCCACCATGCCGGTTTGTATGCGCGATGCCGAGTCGGCTTGACAGCTTGGCGTGGTCTGGGGAAGTGGCGGTCAGGTCGAACCCACTCCAGTGCGCGTCATAAAGGCCAATGGCCCCCGCCATAGGTGTGGCACCGCCCCAACGATCGCCGTGCAGCCCGAAGTCCGCAACCGTTTCCGGCAATCCGGGCAATCGCAACGTCGTCGTGTCGGCCGCGACCAATCGCCAACCGTGCCAACGGGCAACGGGCAACAGGCAACAGGCAAGTGGCGATGCCTGCGGCCTGCGAACGAAGCTGCCGATCTCCACATTCGGAATTCGCCATGAATAACGGGGACCGCACGTGATTGGGCTAAACTCTCGCCCGACCCCGCCTGCGCGGGACAACCCATGACTGGAGCTTAGGACATGTTCGATCAGGAAGATGGCGAACTCAACGTCGTCATCGGTGTACTCTTCGGCGTCATAGCGCTTGTGATCGCGCTGGTCATCGGACTTGGAGCCTGGAAGCTGCGTGTGGCCGATGCGGAACCGGTGGTGGCCACGGCGGCAGGCGGATTCGTTGAAGTTGCGGAAGTCGGCGAGCCGCTGGTGAAATTCTACTTTGGTGTCGGCGAAACGGCGCTGCCCGCGAACGCGTCGGCCGACCTGGCGACCGTCATCGCCGCACTGGCGGCCGCGCCGGAGAAGAAGGCGCTGCTGTCTGGCTTTCACGACGAGACCGGTGGCGGCGCGGTGAACGCCGAGGTGTCGAAGAACCGCGCGCTGTCGGTGCGCGAGGCGCTTCTGGCTGCCGGCGTGCCTGCCGAGCGCGTGCTGCTGCGCCGTCCGGCCGTCACGTCGGGCGGTGGTGACGCCGCCGAGGCGCGTCGCGTCGAGGTGCGCGTGCAGTAAGCGAGATCCGTTCCGCAGCACGTGAATCAGCCGGGGACTCCCCGGTTTTTCGCGTGCCGGCGGGGAAGTGCCTGACAGGCCGGAACAGCGCCTCGCCCGGGACCGGAAACGGGAGATCTTCCTCTTCACCCCGCCCTGCGGCGAGGCGACGGGATTCTCCTCGCCCGGCGCATCACCGGACCATCCTCGCCAACGGCAAAGGGTCGCGCGTGGTGGGCCGCTAAGCTGTTGCGGTCAAACCCGCTGACGGGCCGGCTCGTCGAACAGGTTCGCGCATGAAGATCTTGTTGATCATCTATCACACCATGACCGGCGGCACGCTGCAGATGGCGCAGGCCGCCGCCGACGGGGCCGCCGCCGACGGGGAGGTCGCGGTGCGGCTGCTGCATGCGAAGGAGGTCGGCGCCGACGACGTGCTGGCCGCGGACGGCTACATTTTCGCGACGCCGGAGAACCTCGCCGCCATTTCGGGCCAGATGAAGGACTTCTTCGACCGCACCTATTATCCCGTCCTGGACCGCATCAACGGCCGGCCCTATGCGACACTCGTCTGCGCGGGCAGCGATGGCAGCAACGCGGCACGGCAGATCGAACGCATCGCGACCGGGTGGCGGCTGAAATCGGTCGCGCCGCCGTTGATCGTCTGCACGCATGCTCAAACGCCCGAGGACATCCTGCGCGCGAAGCACATCGAAGCCAGCGAGCTCGAGCGCTGCACGAAGTTGGGCGGCGGGATTGCGGCCGGTCTGGCGATGGGAATCTTTTGAGCCCGCGCAGGATGGGTTGAGCGAAGCGATACCCATCAACAGGGGGCGAGCAACCACCGGCGGAGGGTGAGTAGAAAAAGCTCAACCGGAAAGTTTGGGTCGGATCCGGCTGTAGCCTGAAGTGGTCAGCGGTCATTGACCGCCAGAAGCAGGTGAGCGGCAGGTGACCCACGCATTGCCGCCCGAGGCGGGCGTGAGGCCCAAGGTCGGCTCTGGCCGAACAGCGGAAACCGAAATTTATCGCCTTTATCAGCTGCTCGCGGTTTGAACCGCTGCTTAGCCATTATTCGACGGGTTGCTTCAGACATACGGATGTCATGCAACTCGTGTCCCGGCCCGCGACTGCCTGCAGCTGGAGCCTAGTTAGCGCTATCTGTTCTGCGTTCGTATAGGGGAAGCGGTCCTTGTTTTCGAGCAGCTTCTGAGAGCAACTCCGGATGTCGAAGAACGACGGCTTCGAAGGCGAAACCATCCACCCCGCTATTGACCCGGTTAGACTTGACAATCCGGTAAAAGAATAGTATAATCAATAACATACGATATTAGTAACGTCGAGCAATTACTCGATGTTCTGTACGAGCTGACTCGTACGAGTCACTTTAGCCGCTCGGCAGCCCTCCCTCTCTTGTCCCTTTAGCTTTGAGTAAGGAGTCACCGTGAACGCAAAACCTGCGTTGGTGAGGCCTCGCTTCGCCTCGGATTTAGATCACGCCGCAGCGCTCTGGATTGTCCGCATCTGTATCACGGTTCCGACTGCATTGGCCATGGTCAACGACGGCATGTTCGCTGAGGAGGTGCGACGGTTGATCGGCGTCGCGCCATTGGACGGCGCGCTCGTGAGAGAGGAGCTACGTCGGATACTTGGCGTGAGAGCGGTCGAGCTGGAACGTGGGCTTCCAAGACGCCCGTCGACGCTTCACCGAAACATCGCAATGCTCGGCGACATGCTCGCCCTGACCGCTGTCGAACGCAGCGTTCTAGCGTTTGCCGCAGCGTCGCAGCATCACACGTATCTCTCGGAAGTCGTCGAGGGTGTTCGGACAACGAGTGTCGCGGCGGTGGCAAAGCTAGTGGGGATTGCGTTGAAGCTCAGGCGGCCGGAGGCGCTTCGCGCGCTCCGCCCGAATGGTGCGCTGGCGGCTAGCGGTGTCCTCACCGTCGAGCGCACTGCGATGAGTGCGAGTTACGCGCTCGTGCTCCCTGACGCCTTGCTGACCGCGCTGTTCAACGTCGCTGACAGTATTGAAACGCTGATGCGTGCATTCGTCGAGCCAGCGCCGAAGCCGAGGCTTACCGTTGCGGCTTTCCCGCACTTAGCGCGAGAAACGGAGATTCTGAGCGCCTACCTGAGTCGGGCGCGCAAAGGTGCTGATCTGGGAATCAACATCCTCATCTACGGCGCGCCAGGGACGGGTAAGACGGAGTACGCCCGATGGCTCGGCCGTCACCTGGGGATGCAGGTGTACCAGGTCAGGGCGACGGATAACCGCGGGCAGCCGATTGGAGGAGGCGACAGGCTGGCGTTCTTCCTGCTCTCGCAGCGATTCCTCCATCGAGCGAACGCGTTGATGGTGTTTGACGAGATGGAGGACGTGTTTCCAACCGGAGACGCTCTTAGCGAGCTTTTCGGCGGCGCGGGCCGCCCGGTGGCGGGAAAGATGTTCCTTAACCGCGTGTTCGAGAGTAACCCTGTGCCGGCGATCTGGATTTCCAACGACGTATCTCATATCGACAAAGCGTACCTGCGCCGCTTCGATTTTTCGTTCGAGATGGGCATTCCCCCCACGGCAGTGCGTAGCCACATCGCGAGCAAATATCTACGCAAGCACGGTGTTTCTCGCCACACGATCATGCGCTTGTCGCTGCTCGAGCAGCTGAGCCCGTCGCAGATCGAGAAGGCGGCAAAGGTTCTGACGTTGTGCGGATTCAGGCGGGGGAGGGCAGAGGAAGCGCTTTGGCACGTGATCGAGAACAGTATGGAGCTGCTCGGGCAAGCGACAGGCGAAACACCGATCGACCTTGCCGCCTGCAGCTACCGCCTCGACTACCTGAATGCCGACTGTGACCTTGCTTGTCTCGTTGCGAGGCTGAAGGGCGCGTCGAGCGCCAGCGGCGCGATGTGTTTCTATGGTCCGCCAGGAACCGGAAAGACGGCGCTGGCGCAGCATCTTGCGCGAGAACTTGATATGCCGCTTGTCGCAATGCGGGCATCGAACGTATTGAGTCCGTACGTCGGCGAGACGGAGCAGAAAATTGCCGACATGTTTCGCCGCGCGCAGCGAGAAGGCGCGGTGTTGCTGCTCGATGAAGCCGACAGCTTTCTTGCTGAACGCACGGCGGCGGTGGCCAGTTGGGAGATCACGGCTGTGAACGAGATGCTGACGCAGATGGAGCGATTCAGGGGACTCTTCATCTGTTCGACCAACTTGATGCACCGTCTCGATGAAGCGTCGCTACGCCGCTTCGCGCTCAAAATCAAGTTCGACTATTTGCGCCCCAAGCAACGCTGGCTGCTTTTTTGCGCGCACGCGCCGACGCGCCAACGGCACGATGAGGAAACGATTCGACGTGCCCTAAACCAGCTGAACAACCTGACGCCCGGCGACTTTGCCAACGTACGGAGGCAGGCGCAGGTGCTAGGGGTCGAACTAACCGCTGCCGAGCTGCTCGCGCGACTACAGCGAGAGTCACGCACTAAGCGCGACGCTGGCGCGCGTTCGATCGGATTTATTCAGAAGCAGTAGCGCGCAGTACCCGTCGTTCGCATCGTCGCGAGCCGGCCTAACCCCGCACACGCCGCAACGGCCGTGCGTTTCTCAGCAGTCCTCTCTTACTAACCCGTCTGTCCTGCCATTTCGACAAGCCGATCAGGCCTTGTCCGACCGCGCTCGTCCCTACGAAAGGAAAACCACCATGAGCAACGATGACCAAACGAACGCTTCCGCAAAGACCCCCCTGTTCCCGCTCGGGCGGATTGTCGCGACGCCCGGCGCGCTAGACCTGCTCAATCGAACCGCGATGAACGCGAACGAGCTGCTGGCGCGGCATCAGTGCGGCGACTGGGGCGATGTTTGCGGGGAAGACGCGGAGGCTAACCGGCACGCGGTCGCGAACGGCGAGCGAGTGCTGTCGAGCTACTACCTCAATCGCTCAGAGCGGCTCTGGATCATCACGGAGTGGGATCGGAGCGCGACGACGCTGCTGCTGCCGAGCGAGTACTAACCGCACACCTCGCCACAACGTACATCCGCATAACAACACAAGCTCCTTTGGTGGCGTTTTGGGAGCAATACAAGTGAAAACGCCACACCCGCCCCGCTTGCATCCGGCAGGCACACACCACGCCTGCCGGATGCCTTTTCCCCCTTTTTCCGAACACGCCAACGATCGCCCGCCCTGTGAGCGAGTGCCGAGGAGGCGCCGCCGCCGCACGGGCGTTCCCGCTCAAAGCGTACCGCGCCCACTAGCGATAACAAGCATTACCGCTAGTTGGCGCGGCGTGCGGTGCGGTGCGGGCGATCGGGTCGAGGCATTCGACACATTCAGGAGATCCATAATGCATGGAAAACACGAAGCCATGAAGCCGTTCACCGACGCCGTGATGCAGCTGACGCGCGAAGACGGCAACCCATTCTTCCTCATCAACCGCGTGCGCCGAGCGATTCGCCGCAGCAATCGCCGCGAGCTCGCACATCAGTTTATGCGCGAAGCAGTGGCGGACAACTTCAGCAGAGTGCTTGAGACGTGCAGGCGCTACGTGACGATTGAGTGAAGAGAGAGAGGGGAGGGCGTCATGAAAAAACGTTTGACTGCTGAGCCTTTGCCGCGCGGAAAGCGGTCGCGCGAGCGACTGACGCACTACGTCGCCGCGCAGCACTGTGACGAAACCGTGCGACGCTACGTCGCCGCGGCGCTCGCCGACAACACGCTGCGTGCGTATCGTGCAGATCTCAAGCACTTTTTCGCGTGGGGCGGTGCGATTCCCGACTCGCCCGAACATGTTGCGCTCTACATCGCGCGGCACGCGACGTGTTTGGCAGTATCGACGCTATCGCGGCGGCTCGTGGCGATCGACTGTGCGCACGCAGCGCGAGGGCTTGCGTCGCCGACCAAGTCGGAGCTGGTGCGGGCGACGTTGCAAGGGGTGCGTCGCTCGCAGCGGCGCGGGGTGCGGCAGGTGGCGCCGCTGCAGAAGATGCAGATTCTGCAGATGGTGGCCCGCCTGAAGGGCCTGCGTGGGCTGCGCGACCGAGCACTGTTGCTCATCGGTTTTGCGAGCGCGCTGCGCCGTTCGGAGCTCGTGTCGCTCGACGTCGAGGATGTGCGGTTTTCGGATGATGGCGCAGTGATTCGCGTGCGGCGCAGTAAGACGGACCAGGAGGGGCGCGGCCGCGATATCGCCATCCCACGCGTCAGGGCCCGACACTGCCCGTGCCGCACCTTGCTGCGCTGGTTGCAGGCGGCGGGAATTACGGCGGGGCCAATCTTTCGCCGCGTTGATCGCTACGATCACCTGTTGCCTCAGCGTCTCTCAGCGCAGTCGGTCGCGCTGATCGTCAAGCAGCGCGCGAGCGAAGCCGGGCTCGACCCGCGCGAGTTTTCCGGCCACAGCCTGCGCGCCGGCTTTGCAACGAGCGCAGCGAAGGGTGGGGCGTCGCCGTCGAGCATTCGCGCACAGACCGGGCACACGTCGGATGCGATGCTTCAGCGCTACATCCGTAACAGCCAGCTTTTCACTGACAACCCAAATTTGAAGATTTGGTAGCGGCTTTGCTCGAGACAAAGACGCAAGGCAGGCGGAGCATGGCGTGACCTACGCCGCGCCTTGCAGGAGCGCCGTGGTTAATGTCTTTGGCACGGCGCAAAAACATTCGACCGTCGTCGTTGCCTGACCCGCCCTCCGATCGCCTCGGTGTCCTGGAGAACGTCACCCCGGTGTTAAGCTATGCCCGGTAACTATCGGGAATTAGCCTGAAAACATAGTAGTAAGGGGGCGCAGTGGCCATTCCGCCAGTCACAAAGGAAGCGATCGAGCAGGCGCTCGAAAAGTTTGACTCCGCGCTGCGAGAGAGCAACGAGTGGGCCGGATGGGAGAGTAATAAGGCTCAGAGCTGGGTGCTGGAGCACAACGGTCGGCGGTACCCTCCGAAAAAGATCATTTCGGTGGCGACGGGAATGCCAGTCGGCCGTTTTTCAGGTGGACCGGAGTCGAACGACTACCTAGCGGCCCGCGGCTTCAATGTCACCCGCCTCCGTGATACGTCGCTAGGCGAGATCTTCGACCTGATACTTGAATGCTACGGGCGGTTCAGGGCGAGCGAGCCTTTCGGAGGCCATCATGAAGTGAAGGAGCTATTTGCCCAAGCTTCACAGCGACTCGGACGATCACCTTGCGTGACCAACCGCAAGCACCTGCATGTCGTCGCTTCGTACGGCAAGGGGAACTGGGCGGCGATGCCTTGGATTGCTCTGCTAGATGAACGGGAGACGAAAACCACGCAAGTTGGCACCTACGTGGTCTACCTTTTCCGGGAAGACGGCAAAGGGTGCCAACTAATACTCGGGCAAGGTGTGACAGTGCCTTCCCGCGAGCTGGGAGCGAAGGCAGAAGAGAAGCTTGCGGCGAACGCAGTGGAGATTCGCAAATACTGCACCGACCTGATCGACAGCGGTTTTGACTTGTCGGGCAAGGCCGATCTCGGCGCGGAACAGAGGTTGGCGAAGCTGTACGAGGCATCCACCGCAGCGTCAAAGTACTACGAGTTCGGCGCGATGCCGGCCGAAGAGCAAATGCGCGCAGACTTGGAAGCTTTGCTCAGGGCCTACGAGGCGTACATCGGGAGCCGGGACAAGCCCAGCCCGGCCGCAAATGATGACCGCCCACTGTCACTGATTGGTACCTGGCATGGTGTCGTTGCCGACGAGCCTAAGGTCCTGGCTCAGATACAGCAGAAAGGTGGTTGGGCCAGCTGGTGGAGCTTCCCCATCAAGGAGGAGGCGCTACCGGGGCTTAAACCTCCGTTCTATCTATACGCCTATATCGGGGATCACAAAGTCGCTGCCAGACTGCGGGTGGACGACTTCAAGACTAGCAAAGGAAACGCTGGCATCGAGTCGCCTTGGCCAGAACTCACCGAGGCGGACTGGTTGGGTAAGACTCGTGCCGGCGATCGGTTGTCAGAGGTGTTCAAGACCTGGCTTAAAGTCGGCGACATTGAAGTGCTCGATCCCCCTCGAGCCGTAGCCGATTTCGAGCCCGCCATCGGCTTGTCGAGTACGAGCAACCTGCTGAACCAAAACAGTTTTGGCTACGTGATCGAGGAAGAGGAAGCGTCTGCCGTGGTGCCCAAGTCTGCAAAGATGCTTCCACCGCCTCTGCCGCTCGATTGGCTGAGGGCGCGCACAGGGCTCTCGCAGGAGACCTTGTCAGAGATGGTGGATGCGGTGCTAGGTGATTCGCCGCAGATCATGCTCGCGGGCCCCCCTGGGACCAGCAAGACGTGGGTTGCTCGGCAACTCGCTTTGTTCGTGACGCGGAATCGGCCCGAGCAGTTGCGCTTCGTGCAGTTTCACCCGAGTTACAGCTATGAGTCATTCATGGAAGGCCTGCGTCCGGTGACTCGTACCAGTGGTATCGCCTTCGAGAGGCAAGATGGGGTTGTTCTGGACTTGGTCGGTCAGATCCGGCGCGACGGCGACCCGAGTCTGGTTGGTGATGAATATGTGGTTGTTATCGACGAGGCCAACAGGGCGAACTTGCCGCGCGTTTTAGGTGAACTCATGTTCCTCTTCGAGTACCGCGACCAGGCCATCCGGCTGCAGTACTCGGAGCAGTTTTCGTTGCCCAACAACCTGCGCTTCATCGCAACCATGAACACGGCGGACCGTAGTATTCGGTCGGTGGATGCGGCTTTGCGGCGGCGCTTCGACGTCTTCGAGCTGCTACCGGACGCGGAGTTGTTGCGCCGTTACTATGCCGACGGACACAAGCATTGCCATGTGCCGGGGTTGGTCGAAGGGTTTGAGGATCTCAACGTCGCTCTCGAAACCGCGCTCGATCGGCACCATACGATTGGCCACGCTTTTTTCATGCGCGATGAGCTAACCGCGGACGGGTTGAAGAACGTCTGGCGCCGCAAGATTTTTCCCTTGATCGAGGAGTTTTTCTTCGACCAACCGGAGTTGGCGAAAGAGTTTTCGCTGGCTCGCTTCTGGCCGAGCGTGGGTCATGTTGCGTGAAGTCTCGGCCACGGAAAACGTCCCTCTGACGATCGACTTGTCCGAAGACGAGGCGCAGGCCCTCTCCGGTTTAGGTCGGGAGCTCTCGGCAAAGACGGCTTGGTGGGGCGGCAAGGAGGCGCCGGCTGACCGCTCGGTGATTAACATCGTCGAGCAAACGGGCGGACAATTTCGGATCACGTTCCGCGACGTGTTAGGAGTAGTGCGCGTCGGAGACCTGCAAGTCAACGTCCAGCCGAAGATTCCAACTCCCCATTTCTGGCACATCGTCAGCCACTCCGAGTTGGCTCCCAGGGTCTCGATCGCCCCCGCCGCAGTGAGCGAGGGGACGACGCTAATTGAGTTGTTGGCTCAGTGGTGCGTCGAGGCATCAGAGAAACTGCTGCGAGTGGGTTTGCGCAAAGGCTACAAGGAGGACCGGGGGGAGCTCGACCAAGTGCGCGGGCAAATCGAGGTTCTCGAAACTGCTGAACGGCTGTACAGAGGGGCGAGTGTTGCAGTATGTCGTTTCGAAAAGCTTTCCGAGGACATATCGATAAACCGGGTCGTCAAAAGTGCTTGCGAACGCATCGCGCGGTTGGGGGTTATCAGTGCGGCTGTTCGGACGCGTGCTCGACGGGTTGTCTACCGCATGGCCGGCATTGGAAACGCCCTACACAACGACCTGCGAGTCCGGCTGGATCGTTTGACGACGAGCTACTCTCGAGTGCTGCCCTTGTCGCTGTTGGTCCTGAACGGATGCGGCATCAGTGCAGCTTACGGGAAGGTCCAGGGAATGGCATTTCTGGTCAGAACACCAGAGCTGATCGAGGACGGCCTACGCTCAATCCTGGCTTTGGCCATCTCCAAACCGAGCGTCGCGAAACGCAGGCTACTGCTCGATGACTCTCGGATGTCCATCAACCCAGACCTCGTGTTCGGCGACGATCTCGCGGTCGGTGATGAGGTGCCCTACGTTTTCCGCCTTCCAACCGGCCGTCCTCATGCTGCCATTTCTTGCTGATTCTGTCGTTCGATCCAGGTCTGCAGAAACGTGGTCGGCGACAAATATCCCAAGGCGGAGTGGCGGCGGCTGCGGTTGTAGAACACGGCGATGTACTGGAATAGATCGCTCGCAGCCTCACTGCGAGTCGCATAGCTCACGCCATGAACCCGCTCGTTTTTCAGGCTGTTGAAGAAACTCTCGGTGGGTGCATTGTCCCAACAATTGCCCTTGCGCGACATCGATCCGCGCATGCCATATGCAGTCAGGCGGGCTTGATAGGCGTGGCTGGCGTATTGGGTTCCGCGGTCGGAATGAAACAGCACCCCCGGCGCCGGGCGACGGCGAAACCACGCCATCGACAGTGCATCGAGAACCAGATCGGTCGTCATCCGCGGCTTGATCGACCAGCCGATCACCTCGCGATTGAACAGATCGATCACGACGGCCAGGTACAGCCAGCCCTCGGCAGTGGCGATGTACGTGATGTCGCCGGTCCAGACGCGGTTCGGGGCGTCCGGCACGAACTGACGATCCAGGACGTTGTCGGCCACCGGCAGGCGATGCTTGGAGTCCGTCGTCGCCTTGTAGCGCCGCTTGTGCCGCGCCCTGATGCCGTTCTCACGCATCAGGCGTTCGATACGCGGCAGGCCGATCCGGTAGCCACGGCCTCGCAGTTCGGCGTGGAGGCGCCGTGCGCCGTACGCCTGCCGAACCTCCTGATGGATCGTGCGGATCAGCACCAATGCCTGCGCATCGGTCAGTCGCTTGCGGTCCCGCGTGCCGCCCGCCTGCCACGCCCGAAAGCCGCTTTGGCTCACCGACAGGGCGTCGCACAGGACGTGCAGAGGGAAGGACCTGCGCTGCTTCTCGATCCAGGCATATTTCACAGCAGCTCCTTCGCGAAATATGCCGCTGCTTTTTTTGTGATCTCCAACTCCATCTCGAGGCGTGCCACCTGGGCGCGCAGCCGGGACAGCTCCATCTGCTCAGCGGTGATTTGCTTGGCGCCGGCCGGATTCAGCTTGCCTGCCTGCGCCGCCTTCACCCAGTTGCGCAGCGTCTGCTCGACCAGCCCCAGCTCTTCGGCGACGCGGGCGATGCTGCCGACCTCGTCGGCGCGCTTGACGGCCTGCTCCTTGAACTCGGCCGTGTATTCATGCTTCGGGATGCGTTTCACGTCGTTCTTCCTCTCGTTGCGTCGATCGTACGACGACTACGTTGGAAGACGAAATTCGGGGGGCAGCTCAAGCTACACTCCACCTGATCAGTAAGCGAAGTCAGAGCTGCGATGAGCGTGCGGTGATCGCGTCACGTCGATGTGTCGACGTTTTGGCAAAACGACGCGGTCGCCTCGCCGAATCCAAGCATCCGCCCACTAGCCTAGCGCTGCGGTTACTTAAGGCAGCGTCCGTGTAGGAGAAGGGCATAGCCATCAGCTGTGTATTCTTCAGGTCGGGCTTACGCGAGAATCGTGCTGTCCGTGTTGCGGTGATCTTCGCGGTGACGCTCGCCGTCATCGTCGCGGACTTCACGACGTGGATCGAGCTCGACGTCGCCACGATCTACGGACTGCCTCTGGTCCTCGGCGGCGCGACACGTAGTCGGGTTCTGCTGTGGACCCTGACAGGGTTGCTTATCGCAGCGACGTTCGTTGTATATGCACTGCAGGTCCCGGCGGGTTCATTCAGCTTGACGGAGACCTTCTTCGTCAATCGAGTGCTCAACGCAGTTTCATTGCTGCTTCTGGCAGGACTGCTGCACCTCTGGATGAGATCCGCCGCGACCGGCGAAGCGCAAGCGGAACTCATCAAGGAGCAAAGCGAGAAATTGCAAGCTGCCAAGGCATCGCGCCGAATGGTTGAAGTCCAGGAAGCGGAGCGACGGGCAGTGGCCAGTCAGCTGCACGATCTGGTTGGGCAGAAGCTGACTGCGCTCAGTATCAATTTGACGATTGCCAAGAGCCAGCTGTCGCCGGCTCACGCGGCGCAGACCGGAGCCCGATTGGACGATTCGCTAAAGATGGTCGAAGAGACAACCCAGAGTATTCGAGACGTCATGGCCGAACTGAGGCCGGCCGTCCTGGACGACTTCGGACTTGCGCCCGTATTGCGCTGGTACGCAGAGGAGTTCACCAAGCGCACCGGGGTGGCGACCTCGGTTGTTGAAGAGGGGCGAGTTCGTCGGTTGACGCCAGCGGCCGAGCACGCGCTCTTTCGTATGGCCCAGAACGCGCTCGCGAACGTGGCCAAGCACGCGCGTGCCGACAAGGCCGTGTTGACCCTTCGAACGACGCCGCATTCGATCTGCCTGACCGTCGCCGACAACGGCGAAGGCTTTGACCCGACGGCAGTTCATCAACCGGCCCGAGACCACGGCTGGGGTTTGATGATCATGCGTGAGCGCGCAGCGGCGATCGGCGCGCACTTGAAAATCGACTCGGCGCCCGGGCATGGAACCCGAGTCATCGTGACAATAAATGGGGATACGCATGATCAGAGTTCTGCTCGCGGATGATCACGCCGTTGTGCGTGACGGCCTGCGTGCTTTGCTCGAAGCGCAGCCTGGAATCGACGTGGTCGGGGACGTCGCGAATGGACGCGAGGCTGTGCGCGAAGCGCAAAGACTGCAACCGGACGTGGCGATCATGGACATTGCGATGCCCGACATGAATGGAATCGAGGCGACGCTGCAGATGCAAGATGTTTGTCCCTCAACGCAGATCCTGATTCTGTCAATGCATTCGACGACGGAACATATTTTCCGTGCCCTTCGGGCAGGCGCGCGCGGGTACCTGCTCAAGGATTCTGCCGGGGCCGAGGTGGTCGAGGCCGTTCGAGTTGTGCACACAGGGCGGCGGTACCTCAGTCAGAAGATTGCCGCGACCGTGATTGACGACTATATCGCCGAGCGCCACCGGACGAGCCCTTTGGACAGCCTGAGCCGCCGCGAGCGGCAAATCCTGCAGCTGATCGCGGAGGGGAAAACGAGCGCCGAGGTCGGCACGATGCTTTTTCTGTCGCCGAAGACGATCGATACCTATCGCAGTCGAATGATGCACAAGCTGGGTATCGGCGATCTCCCGAGTCTGGTCAAATTCGCGATCCAGCACGGGATCACGCAACTTGACTGAGCGCGAGCGGCTCATTCAAATGGGTGGAACCACAGGAAGGATCAACGCCGTGGCAGGGAGTCTCGAGTTTCCGGTGCGGCCGGGTACGCGACGCGTCGCCTTGGTGTTGCAAGGAGGCGGCGCCCTGGGCGCATATCAGGCGGGGGTGTTTCAGGCGCTCGACGAGCGTGGATTCGCGCCGGATTGGGTGGGCGGCACGTCGATCGGCGCGATCAACGGGGCGATCATCGCCGGCAACCCCCCCAACCGACGCCTCGAATGTCTTAAGCGCTTCTGGAACGCCGTGCTGCACGAGGATCCGATCGACTTGCGCGGACTGCCGGACGTCGTGCGCCAGACCTACAGCTGCTGGACGGCGATGGCATCCATGATCGGCGGGCGACCGCACTTCTTCTCACCCCACCCATTCCTGCCCTTCGGCGTCGGCAATGCAGGATCCGCAGACACGGCAAGCTTCTACGATACGGGTCCACTGTGTGAATCCTTGCTGGAGAGCATCGATCTCGAGTACCTGAACAACGGATCCATACGTTTCAGCCTTGGGGCGGTGCATGTCACGAGCGGCCGACTGCGTTATTTCGACAATTCACTCCAGCGCGTCGGCATCGAGCACATCCTGGCAAGCAGCGCGCTACCCCCGGCCTTTCCTCCCGTGCTGGTCGATGGCGAGCTGTACTGGGACGGCGGGGTCTACTCGAACACACCACTCGATGTGGTGCTCGACGATTATCCACGAGTCAACACGCTGTGCTTCATGATTGACCTGTGGAGCGCGGGCGGTGACGAGCCTCATTCCATCAGCCAGACGCTGGATCGACAGAAGGACATCATGTACGCGAGCCGTTCCGACCGCAACATCGAGACCTATGAGGCGATGCACAATCTGCGCCGAGTAATCCGCGAGCTCTATGGTCAGTTGTCGGAGGCAAAGCGCAAGGACCCGAAAATGCGAAAGCTCGCGGAACGGGGGTGTCACACGACCATGGACATCGTGCATCTGGGCAACCGTGACCGGGGCTGGGAGCTCGCCAGCAAGGACATGGATTTCTCCCGCACGGCCATCGACGAGCGCTGGCAACTCGGCTACGCCGACGCGATGCGGGTGCTCGATCGGGCGGCGTGGATGGATCCGGTCGATCCGCTGGTCGGCGTGGTCGTGCACCGGATGCCGGGCCTCACTGCATGAACCATCCGTGACTCACCACCAGCGATTGTCCCGTGAGTGCATTGCTGGGGAACGCGGCGAACAGGAGCGCCACCTCGGCAACGTCTTCAACCGTCGTGAATTCGCCGTCGACCGTTTCCTTCAACATCACCTTCTTGATGACGTCATCCTCGGAAATGCCGAGTTCCTTGGCTTGTTCGGGAATTTGACGATCGACGAGCGGGGTGCGCACGAAACCGGGGCAAATGACGTTCGCGCGAACTCCGTGCGCGGCGCCTTCCTTCGCGACCACCTTGGCGAGTCCGATCAACCCGTGTTTGGCGGTAACGTAAGGCGCCTTCAGTACTGACCCTTCCTTGGAGTGTACCGAGCCCATGTAGATGACACTTCCACCACCAGCGCGGTACATGTGGGGCAAGCACGCACGGGTGGTAAGAAATGCGCCATCGAGGTGAATGGCGATCAGCTTTCTCCAGTCGGCGTAGCTGAACTCCTCCACCGGGTGGACGATCTGGATGCCGGCGTTGCTGACCAGGATATCAATCCCGCCATAGGCGGCGACCACCGCTGCCACACCGTCATTGACCGCGTCTTCGCAGGTGACGTCCATCGCCACGCCAGATGCTTCCCCGCCAGCGCTCTTGATCTCCGTGGCGGCCGCCTTCGCGGCATTGAGATCGAGGTCGGCGATGGCGACCTTCGCGCCTTCACGGGCGTAGCGCTGCGCGATGGCCTTGCCGATGCCGCTTGCTGCCCCGGTGACGATCGCGACTTTGCCTTCGAGTTTCATCGGTAGTCCTTCCAGCCATGAGCATCAACGGGACGTATTGCGCGATAGACATCGTTCACGCACTTGCCTTGGCTTCCCCTTTATGCATGGCGTCGATGGCGATAACCGAATGTGCGTACGCTGCCCCGGCACGCATCTCGGCGGCAACCCATATCGCTTCCATGAGTTCCTGCTCGGTCGCGCCTTTTTGCGTCGCAAGCTCTGTGTGACCGCGGATGCAATAGGGACACTGCGTGACATGCGCGACCGCCACCGCGATGAGCTGCTTGGTCTTCTCCGGCAAGGCGCCATCGGCAAAGACGCGCTTCCCGAATTCGCGAAACGCGCTGTGAATTTCCGGCGCGAGTTCCCTTCGCTTTTGCGCCAGCTCTTGCGTGGTATTCGGATACATCTGCTGTTCCATTTTGGACGCTCCTTTCGAGGAACTACGCTCCCCGTCCTGACTTGCAATCGTCACGCCGGCAGCTCGATACGCAGCTTCTTCGGTGCCGCTGGCGGTATTCGGCATTCTGCACACCGCGGATCGGCGGGCATGGCGCCGAATGACTTCGGCGTTGCCTCCCTCAAGCCGACGTCACGTCATTACTTGCGCAACTCCGATTGAACGAACTGTGTCTGGGTTCGACGCGAACGACCATCAGGATTGCTTGATGATTTGTGTAGGGAGATTAGGATCATCCGATAGGCGCGTTGCAGCGATCCGTCCGGCATCAAGAAGTCCGCACGCGACGCGTCAAGATCCGCCTACATTCGCGCCTTCAAGGCCGCGCTAGTGTCAAAGCATCGCCGACACGCGCAAATCGAAGCCGCGATTCGCCAAAACGGGAGCTCCGCGCATCGACGGCGTTTCGATCCTCATTGAACGTCTTTTTTACTCGAGGAGATTCGACATGACGAGAAACGGCAACTCCCTTTTTGTGCGATGCCGCGGCACGGTTGCCGGTCTCGCGCTGATGCTGCCCCTGGCAATCGTCGCGCCGCCAGCCGCCGCCGCGGACATCACGACGTCGCCGCCGGCGAGCTTCAAGAAAGTCAGTTCGCTGGTCAAGCTGCCGGACTTCGTGCCGGGACTGGGAACGCTGTACGTCGATCCGGCGACGTTGCCGGTCGGACCGTTTCTCGGCTACAGCCGCGACGGCAAACTGATCAACATCACGTACATGGTTCCGCTCAAGGACATCGATGCTCACAAGAACTTCGAGACGTTGGGCGAGGCGGCCGCAGGCATCAAGCTCAATCACACCGACATTCAGTACAACCCGGGGCATCCCGGCGTGGAAGAGCCGCACTATCACGTCGTTCAATGGCTGATCAGCCCCGCCGACGCCAAGGCGCAGACGAAGTAAACGCCGGCCGTGCAAAGGTGCTTGGACAGGAAGTCCGTGCAGGTGAAGGCGGCCGTTGGACGCGCGGCTTTCCTTGCCCTGTGTTTTGCGAGTGCGGCAACGCTCGGCGACGCGACGCCCGCAATCGCCGCAACGGTGGAAATCAAGCTGGTGCAGACGCCGGCTGGCGAAACGTATTTCGATCCGGCCGGCGTTCACATTGCCCCCGGCGACACGGTGCGGTGGGTGCAGATCAGCGGGTTCCATTCGATCACTGCCTACCATCCGAGCAACGACAATCATGAGCTGCGGATCCCCGTGTCGGCCAAGCCGTGGGATTCCGGAGTTCTGCTCGCAGATGACCCCAAGCGCGCCGCGGCGTTCGAGCATGTATTCACCGTGCAGGGCGTCTACGACTATTTTTGCAAGCCCCATGAAATGGCCGGCATGGTTGGGCGCATCGTGGTCGGCGACCCCGGCGACGGCCCGGGAACGAAGCCTTTTGCCTATGCACCGGTGGAGCGCTGGAAGTCGGTTCCGGAGGTCGCGCGCGCTGCGTTTCCCACGATCGACGAGATCGTGGAGAAAGGGACGGTGCTCGGGGCGAGCGCCGTGCTGAAATGACCTACTACGGGCGCCCCTATATTCCGGGGTCAACTGCGCGCCCCGGTCCTGTCCGAATATCGCGCCGACGCTCTACTCAGGTGCACATTGACAATAAAGCAGACCGATCGGAGCGGTCGGATGATCGACGCTCTGAGCGGTGGCCGGAGGTCCGTCCATGATCGAGCTTCAGCGCGTCTACGAGCATCACAACGCCCCCGGAACCCGGTTCCTGGTGGAGCGGCTCTGGCCACGCGGGATCAGGAAGGAATCCCTGCAATTCAGCGACTGGCTCAAGGATGTTGCGCCGAGCGTCGCATTGCGCCGCTGGTTCCAGCACGACGTGACCAAATGGCCGGAGTTCCAGCGCCGCTACAGAATCGAGCTCGACACGCATCCCGAGGCGTGGGCCCCGATCGTCGAGGCTGCCCGCGTGGGCGATGTCGTTCTTCTGTACAGCTCGCACGACACGGAGCACAACAACGCGGTGGTATTGCGCGACTATCTCAACGAGAAGCTCGGCCACGGCGTGCAAGTGAAGGAGGATTTGCATCATGCAGACCAACGTCAAACTGATTCGTAAAGAGACGATTGCGGACGGCACCATGGCATTTCATTTCGCCAAGCCGGAAGGATTCGAGTTTCGCGCCGGACAATTTGCCGACTACACGCTGATCGACCCGCCGGAGACGGACGATGAAGGCAATACGCGCGGGTTTTCACTGGTGCAGGCGCCTTACGAGCCTGATCTGGTCGCAGCGACACGCATGCGCGATACCGCCTTCAAGCGAGTACTGAAGAATCTGCCGATCGGCACCGAGGTCAAGCTCGATGGGCCGTACGGTGACTTCACGCTGCACAAGACCGAATCTACCCCGGCGGTTTTCATCATCGGCGGCATCGGCGTCACCCCGGTGCGCAGCATCGTCGCCCAAGCTACTCATGACAAGACCGCACACCGGATCACCTTGCTGCACGCCAGCCGCACGCCGGCCGATCTGCCGTTCAAGAGTGACTTCGAGCAACTGGCCAGGGAGAATCCGAACTTCCGTTACGTCATGACCGTCGACTCGGGGCCCGACGGATGGCCGGGCGAGCACGGGCGCATCGATGCCGGGATGGTAAAAAAACACGTGCCGGATCTGCGCGGGGCCATCTACTACCTGTCCGGTCCGCAAGGCATGGTCAAGGCCGTGCGCGCCCTGCTGGTGGACCTCGAGGTCAATGAGGACAATATCCGCACCGAAGAGTTTACCGGTTACTGATTGCGCTCGACGCGTTGTGAGCTCGCGCATATTCTGAAATGACTGCGCGTGTCGCGTGCCGAGCAGCCGATCGGTGGTGCCGGTTATGCGTGTGCTGCAACTGGCGCCCAGGAACGGTGCGAATGAAATACCCGGAGGGTATCGAAATGAATGGCCTGAACGTTGTAACGAGCAAGTTCCCGGTAAAAGAGGCCATCAACGCGCTATGTTCAGAAACGGGCCGGTGATGAGGCAGCAAATCGCATTTGTCGAAAAACGTGACGGAAGTTCCGCCGCCCACCAGTACGCCTTGCAGACACTGCGCGCGTATCGGAGCGCTGCGCAATTCCGGAACGACGCCAATCAGCGCCATTTTGCGCACGATCGCATCTATCGTCGATTCTTTGTCGTCGCTATTTGCGAGATCCGCAACTATTTGCAGACCGATCACGGACCGTCTGCGATTCCGACGGAGCGATGGCGGGTGTCATTACAAAATCAGCTGATCGGCGGATATTGCGGAAGCGCCTGCGTGACCTCGGCCGCTGACGTGATGACCGCGGATGTCACCTTGTTGCCGGCCAACCGGCTACCCGCCCGACGTCTTGTCGGTGATGGAGAAACGCGGATTCGTGCATATCCCCGTCATCGCCGAGGACTCGAGACCATTGGGGGTGATCAACGTGCGCTGCGATCCGACAGGGTGCCCGAACAACCCACCGATCGATGCGCACCTGCTCCGGCGCCGGCGCCGGAACCCACGAACCCGTCCGGCTCCGGGCGCCGCGAGCGAGCCACGCCCGAGGGCGACGACCTCGATCCGACGCGTTACGGCGATTGGGAGAAGAATGGACGGTGCATTGATTTCTGAGCGGTCTTCGGTGCGGCCGTCACGGCGCGCGGTTGCAGTCTGCGCGACCCGTTTGTCGTTCGCGCATCGCCCGCCGCCGATGTGGCCTTTTGCGCTGCGGCTGATATGGGGAACGTGATTCGCGAGCATTGACCAGGAGCCCGTCCATGTCCAATACCCGACCGTTGTCGCCACATCTCGGTATCTACCGCTGGCGCGTCAACATGCTGCAATCGACGCTACATCGGCTGACCGGATTGTTCCTTTCCCTCGGTGCCCTGCTGGTGACGTGGGGGCTGATCGCGGCCGCCGACGGCCGGGCCGCATGGAACGTGTTCGCTGGGTTCTGGAGCAGCGGGATCGGCCTGGTGCTGTTGTTCATCTGGACTTGGTCGCTGTTGTTCCACCTCTGCAACGGCATCCAGCACCTGCTGCGTGACACGGGGCGAAACTTCGGCCCGCCGACGCGGGACCGCACGCACGACCCGGTCTACTGGTCCACGGGATGGTTCGTGATCGCCATCAGCATCGCCTTGACGGTGCTGGTCTGGGTGCTGCTGATCGTGCGGATGCAAGGGGGCGCGGCATGAGCGCTTATCCCGGACAGGAAGGCCTGCGCGATCCGCTCAAGGTAGCGCGCGGCCTGGGGTCGGCGAAGACCGGCGTGCATCACTGGTGGCTGCAGCGGGCAACCGCGGTGGCACTGGTGCCACTGTCCATCTGGTTCCTGTTCCTGGTCGGCGACCTGGTCCCTGCCGACTATCCGATGGTGCTGGCCACGATCGGGCAGCCGGTCAACGCGGTGTTCCTGATCGTGTTCGCGGTCTGCCTGTTCTGGCACGGTGCACTCGGACTCCAGGTGATCGTCGAGGACTATGTGCACACCCGCTGGCTGGAACTGACATTGCAGATCGCGTTGCGCTTTGGCGCACTGCTGGGCGCACTGGCCTGTGTGATGGCCATGCTCGCGATCTGGCTCGCCGGCACCCCCCACTCCTGATCGCATTCGAAAAAGGGACACTCATGCCCATAGAAAACTACAAGGTCGAAACGCATCAGTACGACGTGGTGGTTGTCGGCGCCGGGGGCGCGGGCCTGCGCGCAACGATGGGGTTGGCCGCCAAGGGGCTCTCCGCTGCCTGCGTCACCAAGGTGTTTCCGACGCGCTCGCATACCGTAGCGGCACAAGGCGGGGTAGCGGCGGCGCTCGGCAACATGGGCGAGGACGACTGGCGCTACCACTTCTACGACACGGTGAAGGGCGGCGACTGGCTGGGCGACCAGGATGCCGTCGAATACATGTGCCGCGAGGCAATTCCGGCGGTCATCGAACTGGAACATTTCGGGGTTCCGTTCTCGCGCACGAAGGACGGCAAAATCTATCAGCGGCCGTTCGGCGGCATGACCACGCGCTACGGCGAGGGTCTGGCGCAACGCAGCTGCGCGGCGGCCGACCGCACCGGCCACGCGATCCTGCACACCCTGTACACGCAGGCGCTGAAACACGACGCAAAGTTTTTCGTCGAATATTTCGCGACCGACCTCATCAAGGATCCGGCCAGCGGCCGCATCGTCGGCGTACTCGCGATCGATCTGAATGCAGGTGCGCTGCACCTGTTCCGCGGCCATGCGATCGTACTGGCCACCGGCGGTTACGGACGCGCCTACTTCTCGTGCACCTCGGCGCACACGTGTACCGGTGACGGCGGCGGCATGGCGCTGCGCGCCGGGTTGGCGCTGCAGGACATGGAGTTCGTGCAATTTCACCCCACCGGGATCTACGGCTCGGGTTGTCTGATCACCGAGGGTGTGCGTGGTGAGGGGGGTTATCTCACCAATTCCAACGGCGAGCGCTTCATGGAACGTTATGCGCCGCACGTCAAGGATCTGGCCTCGCGCGACGTGGTCAGCCGCGCGATCACCGTGGAGATCCGTGAGGGTCGCGGCGTCGGCGAGCACGCCGACCACGTGTATCTGAACCTCGCGCATCTCGGCCCTCAGGTGCTGCACGAACGCCTTCCGGGTATCTCCGAGACCACGCGCATTTTCGCGGGCGTCGATGTAACAAAGGATCCCATCCCGGTATTACCCACCGTCCACTACAATATGGGCGGCATCCCGACCAACCACCACGGCGAGGTGGTGCAGAAGGTCGGCGATGACCCCGACGTCGTGGTGCCCGGGCTGTTTGCGATCGGCGAGGCTGCATGCGTCTCGGTGCACGGCGCCAACCGGCTGGGGACCAACTCGCTGCTGGACATCGTGGTGTTTGGACGCGCGGCTGCCGAGCGCTGCGCCGAAGTCATCCGGCCCGATACCCCCCATCGCGACCTGCCATCCGATGCGCTGGAGCCAGCGCTGACCCGCCTCGACAAGCTGCGCCGTGCCAACGGTGGTACGCCCACCGCGCAGCTGCGCCTGAAGATGCAAAAGACCATGCAGACCGATGCCGCGGTGTTCCGCACCGCCACGACACTTGAGGAAGGCTGTACCCGGATCGACCAGGTGTACGCCGAGTTCGCCGATATCCGCGTCAGCGACCGCTCGCTGATCTGGAATACGGATCTGGTGGAAACCTTCGAACTGGCCAACCTGCTTGCCCAGGCGGTCGCGACCATGCATTCGGCCGAGCAACGCCTGGAAAGCCGCGGCGCGCACGCACGCGAGGACTTTCCCGAACGCGACGACGTCAACTGGATGAAACACACGCTCGTCACGGTCGGCGACAAAGGTGAATGCAGCTTCGATTACCGACCGGTGCGCTCGAACACCATGACCGACGAAGTCAAACCGGTCCCGCCCGCGAAGCGCGTGTACTGATCCCTGCCCCCGGAGTTCGAGTAATGGCCGAATTCACGCTGCCGAAGACGTCGAAGGTCCAGAAAGGCAAGCATTTCGCCGCCCAACCGGGCGGCAGGAATCTGCGCACCTTCCGTGTATATCGCTGGGATCCCGACGTCGGTGGCAATCCGTGTCTGGATACCTACGAGGTCGATGTCACGGGTTCGCCGATGGTCCTCGACGTCCTGTTGAAGATCAAGAACGAGATCGACGCCACGCTCACGCTGCGTCGCTCCTGCCGCGAAGGCGTGTGCGGATCGTGCGCGATGAACATCGATGGCGAAAACACACTCGCCTGCACCAAAGGACTGGATGAACTTCCGGACGGCGACGTCGATGTGTATCCACTGCCGCACATGCCGGTGGTCAAGGACCTGGTACCCGACCTGACGCACTTCTATGCCCAGTACGCGTCCATCAAACCTTGGATGCAGACCGAAAGTGCGGCGGGCTCGCGCGAGCGTCTGCAATCGCCTGAGGACCGCAAGAAGCTCGACGGCCTGTACGAGTGCATTCTGTGCGCCTGCTGCACCGCAGCTTGCCCGAGCTCGTGGTGGAATCCGGACCGCTTCCTCGGGCCCGCGGTGCTGCTGCAGGCCTACCGCTGGGTCGTCGATTCACGCGACGAAGCCACCGGCGAGCGACTCGATTATCTCGACGATCGGTTCCGCCTGTATCGCTGCCACACCATCATGAACTGCACCAACACCTGCCCGAAGAGCCTGAATCCGGCCAAGGCGATCGCCGGAATCAAGCAGTTGCTCGTCAACCGTACAGTATGAACATCAGGCGGGGGCCGGCATGACCCCGACCCCTGTCAGGAGGAGATCGCGTCATGGCAAGCAAGAACAGCTTCGGAGCCCGTGGAACCTTGCAGGTCGGGGCGAAGGCCTACGAAATCTACCGGCTCGACGCGGTCGCTGGCGTGGGGGCCGACGTCGCAAGCCTTCCGTACGCGCTGAAGATCCTGCTCGAGAACCTGCTGCGCACCGAGAACGACGGCGATGTCACCGCGGACGACATCCGGGCCCTGGCCGCGTGGGAGGCGGGCGCCAAGCCCGACCGGGAGATCGCGTTCACCCCCGCTCGCGTGATTCTGCAGGACTTCACGGGCGTGCCCGCCGTCGTTGATCTGGCTGCCATGCGCGAGGCCATGGGCTCGCTCGCCGGTGACCCGGCGCTGATCAATCCGCTTGCGCCGGTCGAGCTGGTCATCGACCACTCGGTGATCGTCGATGTATTCGGCAAGCCGGAGGCGTTCGAGCGCAACGTCGAGATCGAGTACCAGCGCAACCTGGAGCGGTATCAGTTCCTGCGCTGGGGTCAGGACGCCTTCAACGACTTCAAGGTCGTCCCCCCCGGCACCGGCATCGTCCACCAGGTGAACCTGGAGCACCTCGCCCGGGTGGTCTTCACCCGCGAGGAGAACGGGGCCACCGTCGCCTATCCCGACACCTGCGTAGGAACCGACTCTCACACGCCGATGGTCAACGGCCTCGGGGTGGTCGCCTGGGGCGTGGGCGGCATCGAGGCGGAGGCGGCGATGCTCGGCCAGCCGGTGTCGATGCTGATTCCGCAAGTGCTCGGCTTCAAGCTGACCGGCAAGCTGCCCGAAGGCTCCACGGCCACCGACCTCGTGCTCACCATTACCGAGATGCTTCGCCGCCACCGCGTGGTCGGCAAGTTCGTCGAATTCTACGGCCCCGGTGTGAGCGCGGTGCCTCTGGCCAATCGCGCCACGATCGGCAACATGAGCCCCGAGTACGGCTCCACGATCTCGATCTTTCCGATCGACGACGAAACGCTGCGCTATCTCGAGCTGACCGGGCGCTCGTCCGAGCAGATCGATCTCGTGCAGGCCTACGCCAGGGCGCAAGGGCTGTGGCACGACCCGCAGGCCGAGCCGCGCTACTCGGAGTTGCTCGAACTCGATCTTTCCACCGTGATTCCCTCGATCGCCGGTCCCAAGCGTCCGCAGGACCGCGTCCCCCTCTTCGAAGCGAAGGAAGCGTTCCACGGCGCTCTGGCGACATTCATTCACAAGCCGGAGCAGAAGCAGCAGGGATACGATAAAGCGGTCGCCGAATCGTTCCCGGCTTCGGATCCCCCGGCCTACGAAGACTCGGCGGCCCGCTCGCCTTCCCCGAGTGATCACCTCGCAGAGGCGCCGTCCGATGGCTATCGCTCGCGCGAGCCGGTATCGGTCACGCTGGCCGACGGCACCGAGTGCGAGATCGATCACGGGTCAGTGGCGATCGCAGCCATCACCTCCTGCACCAACACCTCGAATCCGACAGTGATGCTTGCCGCCGCCCTGCTTGCGAAGAAGGCGGTCGAAAAGGGGCTGGCCCGCAAGCCGTGGGTGAAGACCAGCCTCGCCCCCGGCTCCAGGGTCGTCACGGACTACTACGAGCGCGCCGGCCTCACTCGCTACCTCGACGCGCTTGGCTTCAACCTGGTCGGCTACGGCTGCACGACCTGCATCGGCAACTCGGGACCGCTGATTCCCGAGGTGAGCGAGGCGGTCAGGCAGCACGACCTGTCCGTCGTGTCGGTGCTCTCCGGCAACCGCAACTTCGAAGGCCGGATCCACGCCGAAGTCAAGATGAACTATCTGATGTCGCCGCCGCTGGTGATGGCCTATGCGCTCGCGGGCACGATGGACATCGACCTGTTCCAGGAGCCGCTCGGCAAGGACCGCGACGGCGGGGACGTCTTCCTGAAGGACGTCTGGCCGTCGGCGAGCGAGGTTCAGGCGGTGGTTGACTCGTCCATCGTCTCGGACATGTTCAAGGCCGGCTACGCCGACGTGTTCGCGGGCGACGAGCGCTGGAAGTCCCTGCCCACGCCGCACGGCGATCTCTTCGCCTGGGACCCGGCCTCGACTTACGTGTGCAGGCCGCCGTATTTCGAGAACATGCCGCGCCAGCCCATGCCCGTCGCCGACATCACCGGCGCCCGAGTGCTGGCGCTTCTGGGCGACTCGGTGACCACCGACCACATCAGCCCTGCCGGCTCCATCGCGAAAAATTCCCCGGCCGCGGCCTACCTGCTCTCTCACGGCGTGGCGCAACGCGACTTCAACTCCTACGGCTCACGCCGAGGCAATCATGAAGTGATGATTCGCGGCACCTTCGCCAACGTGCGGCTGCGCAACCAACTCGCGCCCGGCACCGAGGGCGGCTACACGCGCGACTTCACGAAGAGCGATGCACCGGTCACCACGATCTTCGACGCCTCGCGATCCTACATCGCGGCCGGCATCCCGCTGGTCATCCTGGCCGGCAAGGAGTACGGATCGGGATCCTCGCGCGACTGGGCCGCCAAGGGCACGTTGCTGCTGGGCGTGCGCGCGGTGATCGCCGAGTCCTACGAGCGCATCCATCGCTCGAATCTGCTCGGCATGGGCGTCATGCCGCTGCAGTTCCCCGAAGGCGAGAACGCCGCGTCGCTCGGCCTGAGCGGAGAGGAACACTTCGACATCGTCGGCATCACGGCGCTTGACGAGGGCCGCACCCCGGCAACGGTGAAAGTGAAGGCCGGAGATGTCGAATTCGACGCGATCGTCCGCATCGAAACGCCCAGCGAGGCGGATTACTACCGCCACGGCGGAATCATGCAGTACGTACTGCGCAGCCTGCTGCGGTAGGGCAGGGCCGGGAAGTCTTTCCCGGCCCGGGCTGCCGTGGCTCTTCACCGCGTCGCGCATGCGATCGCGCTCTTCGGGCATGCCTGCAGTCCCTTGCAGCCATTGCCTCCTGCGCAGCGGTCGTGTCTCCCGGCCGAAGATGCAAGCAATTTAATAGGATTTGTCCTGAATAGGAGAAGTGAGGGTCATGAATACGAAGCTGGTCAGCAGCATAGGAGACGTTGCACGTTCGCGCCTGGTAATCGTCGGTGTCGATGCCTTGCTCATGGACATCGCGAAGCTGCTTGCGGACACGCAGATCAGCCTTGTCGTCGTTTGTGGTCCCGATGGGGCAATGGCGGGGGTCATCACGAAAACGAACATAGTCCGGCTGATCGGCGGATGTTGCGGCGACGCTTGCAGGACCCGGGCTGCTGACGTAATGACTCAGGAGGTCACCTCCTGCCACCCGACCGACTGCTTACCCGATGTCTTGTCGATGATGCAGCAACGCGGCTTCGTGCACCTCCCGGTCGTCGACGAGAATTACAAACCGGTAGGAGTCATCAACGCTCGTGACGCATTGCGGGCGTTGATGGCCGAAGAGGAGTACGAAGGGACGCTACTCCGCGATTATGTTATGGGCATCGGCTATCACTAACCCGCAGCGCATCGATCCTTCAGCGGCCCGGGACAGAAGATTCGGGCTAGCGCAGCAGGCTCGTGTTCAGGTAATTCCTGTTCATCTGTCAAATGCTGCAGTTTCGCCGCTGGACCGATGCGGGCTGTTTCGAGGCGATGGTGAGCGAGATGCGTTCGATCAACCGAGTCGGCGTCGGACACAAGGGCCAGCCCAGTGCTGTGATCCTCGAGGGACGAACGCTGCAAAGCAGCTGCGAAAGCGGGCCGCGGGCCGGCTACAACAGCTACAAGCTGCGTCGGGGCAGCAAAGTCCATGTGGTTGTCGATACGCTGGGGCAACTCGTTGGGCTGACCGTCATGCAGGCCAGTGAGTACGAGCGCGTAGGTCAAAAGGACCTGTGCAAGGCGGTGCAGCAAGTCACGAGCGAAACGATGAAAATTGCGTGGACCGATCAGGGCTACACGGGTGACAAAACCCGGAAAGCGCCCAAGGCGGCAGGCATCGATCATCAAATCGTCAAACTTTCCGAGGCGAAGAAGGAATTTTTCTTGCTGCCCCGGCGCTGGGTGGTCGAGCGCAGTTTCGGGAGATTGTCCCGATTCAGACGGCTGAGTCGGGATTTCGAGCGGATGCCGCACGTGTTGTCCGGATTGCATTTCGTCGTCTTCTGCATCCTCATACTGCCCAAGGTCCCGTTCTGGATGGCACTCAAAGCAAATTCATAACACGCTCTAGCTAGAACGCCGGCCAGCACGCATTTCTCACCGCTTACGAGAGCGTGTTTTCCAGCGTGATTTGATCGGGCGGGAACGGTGTGGCTGAGGCAGAGGGTCGGGAGGGTCCATTTTTGATGCCACAAGAAAGGTTTCGAGCCGGCATCCCCTAAAGCGCACACTCAGGGTCAAGTTCAAAGTAGGGTATTTTGGCGGAAGCCTTGCGACAGCGCGGAAAAGTCGAACTGCAACGTCACCGCGATCGCCTTCTTGACGTAGATCTTGTGCTTCGTGTCGAGCGCCCGGTACATGTCGGGGCACTTGTCGACGGTCTCGCCGCTGCCCAGCAGCAGGAAACCGGTCGGCTTGAGCGCGTAGTGGAACAGCGTCAGCACTTTCTTCTGCAGCACCGGGCCGAGGTAGATCAGGAGGTTGCGGCAGCTGATCAGGTCGAGGCGCGAGAACGGCGGGTCCTCGACGACGTTCTGTTTCGCGAACAGGCACATGGCGCGGATCTGCTTGCTGATCCGGTAGCCCTGCTCGTCGTGCGTGAAGTGGCGCGCGAGCCGCGCCGGCGACACGTCGGCGGCGATGCTGTCGGGGAACACGCCGGCACGCGCGGTATTGATCGCATGGGTGTCGATGTCGGTCGCAAAGATCTGGATCGGCAGGGGGG
>Ga0209347_1001904_pt1 | contig 30147 bp, 35 predicted proteins | sample AutmiccommuBRH23_FD_187382 | JGI IMG/M metagenome (GOLD analysis project Ga0209347, IMG submission 187382) | Deep subsurface microbial communities from Mt. Terri, Switzerland - Autotrophic microbial communities BRH/23 (SPAdes) (version 2) | ecosystem: Environmental > Aquatic > Deep subsurface >...
GCTCCAAAAAGAGTGGGTCTCATCGTAAACGATGGTTTCATATATCTTTCCCGAAGAGCCTTTCACAACAAGTGTTCTTGGTTTTGTCGAGAATGTGCTGACTATCGCTTCGAACGCATTGGAAGGCAATTTTACAGTTAACTCAATAGTTTCACCCGGTTCTGCCTCCTCACCGTTTGAAACCACGGAGAATCCGTCCTTCCCCCATTCATCATAAACCGTTCCTTCTGACCTGATGACAGGATGCTCTCCCTGCCATTTGAGGGCCTCCATGCCGGCATAATTGAGGCATCGCGCAAGGTCTGCTGAAGCTATGTTCTCTGCAGCCTTTTCCATATTGATGCCATCTGTCTGGTAAATGGTCTCAGCAATGTCGTAGTCCATCTTCATCAGGTAAAAGGAGGATATGATAGAGAAGAGGAGAACGAAGATGCCGATAACTGCAAAAGGGATGTATGCAGTAGTGTCCTTACAAAAGGGACTAATGTGCATTGCTGTTTTTGGCCTCATGACAATACCGTTTTTCCTTATTCGATCTACTTTACGCAGAACTGAACATATGAAGTAAATTTGGTATTTAAACATTGCTGTTTTATTTAGGAATCATAAAACAAATTCAAAAATAATATAAATAGGGATCAGATATTGCGGTTATATAAAGCAGAACGATTAAAGCATGCTAAGAGACAGAGAGAAAAGTAATAATAAGAAAAGGACCCAATGATTATTTGTATCAGGAACAGCAGTAAATTTCAGGAGAGTGTGGGCATTGACGATAATAGAGATAATGGGAGGAGGCATTCAGAACAAAGGTTTTACAAAAGACCTGTTCGAGATAATGCAATTTCCCCCTGAAGGAATATTCAGCACCGTGCTTGCAAAATCGGATACATACAACTACACACTTATGTGCCTGGCCAAAGGCACCGATATAGACACCCATACATCATCAAAGAATGGAGTTGTTCAGGTGCTTAAAGGAAAAGGGACATTCAGGCTTTTTGACCGGGATATTGATATGAAGCCGGGTATTTTTATCTTCATGCCGGCAGATGCACCCCATTCTCTCAGAGCAGATGAGGATGTGGCAATACTGCTCTGTCTTACTGTATAAAATTGAGGTGGGTGAAGATCGTCATATATAAGAAGTGCCCATCACCCAGCCATATAAGAAACTATCACGCTTCTGAAGGATCCTCTGCGCTGAGCTCGAATGTAGAGATTATCGCTTCCTCATTGCTCATATCTGTCCAGACTATGTTGTCACCGTATATATCAGGATAAACCTGGTTTGACTCATTCACGGTCACCTGCAATTCTTCCCCTGTAGAGAGATCGTGCATGTAAATATCCCAGTTCCCGGGCATGTCGCCATCCTGGTTGCGATCATCTATCCAGACTACACGGTCACCGTTGATAGCCGGGTCCACCTGCCATGACCCATTTGTGGTAACCTGCATCTCCTCACCTGAAGAAAGATTATACATGTATATATCCTGGTTGAAATTGCGGTAATCTGTCCATACGACCCTGTCGCCATCGATTGCAGGAAGATATTGCTCGGACTCATTTTGCGTCAGTTTTGATTCTTCACCGGAAGAGATATTATACATATAGATACAGGAACTGCCATTGCGGGCATCCTCCCATACAATTGTGTCCCCGTGGATAGCAGGATACCACTGATCCGCCTCGTTGGTTGTGATCTGTGTTTCCTCTCCGGTAGTGACGTTATACAGATAAACGTCCATGTTGCTGTTACGCATGTCTGTCCAGACTATCCGGTCCTCATAGATAGCAGGATTACGCTGGTCAGCCGGATGGACCGTGATCTGCATCTCCAGTTCGGAGGAGAGGTCATACATATAGATATCCCAGTCTCCATTGCGATTGTCCTCCCATACGATAATATCCTCATATATGTCAGGCGTCATCTGGATGAACGGAGTTGACGTTATCTGCAATTCTTCTTCTGATGAAAGATTGTACATATAGATGTCAAAAGTCTCATTACGGGTATCGGTCCATACTATCCTGTCCTCATGGATAGCAGGATACCATTGCCCTGTCCCATTGGAATCTATTTGCTTTTCAACGCCTTCAGCCATGTTCGCAGCTGCCGTACCCATGGAAATAAGGGACAGACCTATCAGGAAAGAAATTATTGTACTTTTTCTTAGTTTCACTTATATTACACTCCCGGAAGATCCAAGTCCTCCCATGGACCCGAATCAGTTACACTTATATATAGGACCTCTAGGCTTTTGTTGCTTTGGAAACATTATTACTTAACTAAGCTTGCTGGAACATACTTTCTGAAAGATGTGATGATGTACCCTCTGGATCATACCGGGATCTTATCTGTTGCCATAGCAGATATAAAGAAAAAGAGACAAAGAGAAAGAAGGAGAATACAATAGGAAGGCAAATTATGTGGCATGAAAAGGAAACGATCCTATGGCAATAAAAAATTCACTATCCGAAGAACTACCCGTGGAAGAGTATGTTATAGAGAAGGAACCATACTACATTCCTGTTGGCAATGAAGTTGAAGTATTCACAGCAGCTTACAAGAACCTGCTGCCAATTAATCTCAAGGGACCTACAGGATGTGGAAAGACACGCTTCATGGAATATATGGCTTACAGATTGAAGCGGCCGCTGATAACTGTTGCCTGCCACGAGGATCTCACCGCGACCGATCTTGTAGGCAGGTTCCTGATAAAAGGAGATTCTGTGGAGTGGAACGACGGACCGCTTACAAAAGCTGTAAAGAGTGGAGCTATATGTTACCTTGACGAAGTGGTCGAAGCCAGGAAAGATACAATAGTTGTGATACATCCGCTTACCGATGACAGGCGCATGATCCCTATAGACAAACTGGGAGTGATTCTTAAAGCATCACCACATTTCATGCTTGCCATATCCTACAATCCGGGTTACCAGAGTGCCGTAAAGGATCTTAAGCAGAGCACCAGGCAGCGATTCATTTCGATCGAATTTGATTATCCGCCAGCTGACCTTGAAAGGCAGATCGTCATCCACGAGAGCGGAGTGGATAACAGAATGGCAGGGTTCCTTGTGGAGATAGGCCACAGAATACGCAATTTCAAGCACCATGGACTTGAAGAGGGAGTCAGTACGCGTCTGCTTATATATGCAGGCAAGCTGATACATGAGGGTATAGACCCCAGGGAAGCATGCAGGATAGCAATGGCAAGGCCAATAACAGATAATGCTGATCTTCAAAAGAGCATCGACGAGATAATATCGGCTATCATAGAGTGAGAGGCAGCAGTGGGAACGGATACAGGTGCATATTACCTCACGGAAGAGGATATCGCCGCGCTGATAGGCTCTTACTTCCCAAAACTCGACAGCACCGATATTTCCCGGCTGACAGGAGGGTTCGAAGGGCTTAAGAGAGATGACATGAAGGCTATTCTTGATCCCGGGACCAGCGTTTTGAAGAGGGGGCTCAGGGTTCTCACGGCTTACCTGAAGGCCTCGCCCGAAGTGTATAAGCTTGTGACCAGGGAAGATTTCCCCAAATGGCTCCTTATTGCCCGGAAGGTGTCTGTCCTTAGTATATCATGCTGCGAAGGTTTTTTTGAGTCCTCGGCCGGGATCATCGGCAAAGGTGGCCTTAGCCTGCTTGAAAGATGGACCGGCCTGGGAATAACCTATGCTAAAAAGAGTAAATGGCTGGCTATCGCATATTTCAAATACACAGGTGTGACCGTTGTTTCAACGGATTTCGAGAACTTTGAAGAGTTAGTCACTATTGGCAGGGGCTTTGCAGACTCTAATGTGAACGTCGCTGAGGAATATTTCAAGAATCTTCCCCGCTTGCAGTCCCTGCTATCAACGCCGGACTTCCTTCTGTGGTGCAGTATCATAGAGCAACTGCTCAAGATACACTGGCTGACTGCAGTTGATATTATAGCCTCAACACCGGGAATGCTCTCGGAGATCCCACCCCAAAGAAGGAGAACGATACTTGAAGAACTGCATGCGCTCCTTGAGCACGGAGGAACACCTGCACTTGCCCTGCTCAGGAATGCTCCGCATGCTATCGGGAAACTTGATGACAGGGGTGTGAGGAAGTGGGCGACCATTGCCTCCGATATTGCAAAAAAAGACATCGAAGCATCTGTATATTTTATGAACTGGAGCCCGGAAATACTTGGTCGCCTGGAAATGGAAGAGCTTGAAGAATGGGCAAATAAAGGCATAACAGCACTGATCGATAAACATGCATTCCGCGCATACGTCTATGGCAGTTTCAAGGGCATTGGAAAGCATTCCTACGACATTGGCCGGGAATCGAGATCGTTCCTGCTGGATATAGGAGTACGGATCGCACTTGCTAACCCTGAGTGCGTGGAAAGTTACTTTGAGAATGCGCCCCGTGTTCTAAGCCTGCTTACAAAGGAGAATTTCAGAGAATGGATGGAGATAGGCATCTTGATCTCAAATCAAAGTTCCACCTATGGCTCGGGCTATTTCATAAACTCTGCCTCGACCCTGGGTAAAATGATCCCGTCGTATCATGGCGATATATTCAGGACGGCACGTGTACTGCTCGAAAAGGACTGGCTGCTTGCAGGAGCATTCTTTGAAAACCTTCCACTGGTGGTTGAAAAGATAGAGGCGGAAGATATAAGGAGATGGGCAGGCACAGGGATCAAAGTTTATGAGCATGATGAAAAGATGGCTCTGGAATACTTCTCCCATTCCCATCTCATCATGAAGGATCTTGGCATCTCAGAACTGGAAGAATGGGCCCTGAACGGAATAAAGATACTTGAGGAGAACCCGCTACTTGGAAGACCTTATTTTTCACTTCGGTCTAAGAGTTCAAGGGACTTCATTGAAGAGCTTACAGGCTCGGTTGCTCTTCAAAAAGTGGCGGCCATCCTGAGATACTATGCACTCGGACTTTCAGGTGTCAATTTCAGCATCCTTTCACGCAAGGTCCTGCAACTGGAAGAGGAAAATGGATCGATAAACCCTGTGGTTGCAGGCAGGACAATATACCTCGCTCCGCGGATAAAGGAATATGGTGGTTTTGAGGATAATTTCAGGATTTACAAGCTGAGTGTTATGCATGAGGTAGGCCACGTGCAGTTCAGTTCCATGGAAATTCCCTTGACCGGATCATCGGGATTGATCGAAGCGATCAGGGGAAAATACGGAAGGGAAAAGGATGGCACTTATATGGCCCGGAAACAGCGGGAAAACATCTCAGACAGGGATACAGTGGATATCCCGGATGTGATAGATATGTTTCCCAATGAACCGCTTGCAGCAAGCATACTAGGAGTGCTGGAGGATGCGAGGGTCGAGTACATGATAATGGATTCCTATAAAGGGGTCCGTTCAGACCTTGAGAACATCAGGCACCAGATGCTTCTGGCAAGGCCGGCCCCGGGGGAGGGTCTTGATGAGTTCATGGAGGCACTTCTCTGGTTATCAACAGGTCATGAGCCTGCTTTTGCCCTGACCGATATCACGGAAGACCTGTTGAAGAAGGTGCGTGGCTCCCTGCAAAATATGATCTTAGGACCGGACTCCTCTATTCTTGACTGCATGAGACTCACCTTTGAGATATACATGCTGCTGGACAGCCATTTCGGGCCCCTTGGCTCAAAGGAATATGACATACTGAGAAACATAGAATACAGAGGCATGGGCCTTGGAGCTTATGGTAATAAAGAACCTCTTGCAAGCAGGGCACATGAGAATGTCATCAAGAGGTTTATCCCGGAAAGCGAGACAGACCTGACGGCAGAGAAAGAAAGGCCAAAGGAAGAAAAGGTCAAGAGCAGATCCAGCTACGCTAAAGACAAAGACTGGAAGATAAGGGGGAGCTACAGGTACGATGAGTGGGATACTACTATCAGTGACTACAAGTCTGACTGGTGTACCGTGAACGAGGTCGAGCCTGTGGGTGTATCCGCGGACTATTACAAAGATGCTTCGGAGCGTTACAGGAACGAGATAGACCTTATCAGGCGCGTGTTCAGCAGGATGAGACCGGAAGCATTCCACAGGATGAGGGGACAAACAGACGGCACTGAAGTTGACATTGATGCCTTTATAGATGCACTTATAGACAAAAAGGGTGGCATTAATCCGGAGGACAGTCTGTATATCAGGTGGGACAAACACGAAAGAGATGTAGCTACTCTTTTCCTCCTGGATGTCAGCGCTTCCACCCGCAAGGTGCTTGGCATGGATGGAAGGAGCATCGTGGATGTGGAAAAGGATGCTCTCATTGTGATGATCCAGGCGCTTGAGAGCATCGGGGACAAATACGCGATATATGCTTTCTCAGGCAATACCCGGGAAGATGTGGAGTATTTTGTTATAAAGGAATTCGATGAGGAACTCTCCGAGGACGTGGCTCGCCGCATAAGCCTATTGGAACCTGCTGCCAATACGAGGCTTGGACCTGCCATCAGGCATTCAATCACCAAACTGGACCAGGTCAGTGCAAGAACCAAGATAATGGTGCTTCTTTCTGATGGGGAACCCTATGACACATGCACCGGAGAGGGCGCTTACCAGGGACATCTTGCAGAGGAGGATACGAGGATCGCCATTCGGGAATTAAGATCGAAGGAAATGCATTTCTTCTGCATTACGGTAGATAATAACCCGGGGGAGTACCTTGACAATATATTCTCTGATGTCGGATACACAATAATCGATGATGCACGGGTGCTGCCTGAAAGCCTCCCGTTGCTGTATAAGAGGATAACCACATGAAAGAGCAGGCATCAGTAACTTAAAGTATATATAGCAGAGTTCTCTAATAGTATGTGTCAAATGTTAGGGAGATAGCTGCTATCCGGATATAAAACTTCGGAAACACCGTCTGACCGAATGTATGATCCCTATTTTCAACTATTTGATTGTTAAATAGGCTTTTATATGTAAGCAAATTATAATACACTCTATATTACGTTCAAGCATTTTAATTCAAAGTGATTATCATGGCACCTAAAAGAGCATTTTTGACTAAAGGTTTCGGAGTACACAAAGACAGGCTGGCGTCTTTTGAATTGGCTTTAAGAGCTGCACAGATCGAGAAATTCAACCTTGTCACAGTTTCCAGCATACTTCCACCCAATTGCAAAATTGTATCAAAGGAAGAAGGCCTCAATGAAATAGCAGCTGGTGAGATAGTGCACTGTGTTCTGGCTCGTAACGACACAAATGAGCCACACAGATTGGTATCGGCTGCAGTAGGCACTGCAGTTCCGGTAAATGAGAAGAACTATGGATATATCTCCGAGCACCACTCATACGGCGAAGATGAAACAAAAGCCGGAGAGTACGCAGAAGACCTGGCGGCGACCATGCTCGCAACAACCCTTGGAGTGGAGTTTGATGCCGATTCAGCATGGCACGAGAGGGAGCAGGTATACAAAGCAAGCGGACATATAATTGATACAACCCATTACTGCCAGACAGCCCACGGGCATCCTGACGGTAAATGGACTACTGTGGTAGCTGCCATGGTATTCATCGAGTAGCTCAGATTTAAGTGATTTTATTATCGGGAATGTTGTTTCTGAGCCATATCAAAATAGATTCATTTTCCTGCTAATTTATTTACTTCCTTGTTCACTTTTTTACTCGGACATTTCGATCATAGTTTAGAAACATTCATATGATGATGATTGAAAGCGTAAATGCCTATAGAATTCAACAGGTATTTATCTGATAATCCCCGACTAAAAGTGATATCTATTTCAAAGAGGAGAATGGGGGAAGGAAATTTAAATGGTAGCTATCGTCGATAAAGATCTCTGTACAGGATGCGGGCAATGTGTTGATTCCTGTCCGGTGGAAGCGATCTCAATGAATGACAATGATATTGCGGTTGTCAATCCGGACACATGCGTAGACTGTGGTGACTGTGTAGATATTTGCCCGGTTGATGCGATCTCAATGAAATGAACGCTGGAATTCTTAAATTTTAATTCCGGGCCTGTCTCAAGAGTGTAAATATTGCTTTATGCGATTGGAGCTGTGTCTGTATAGAAGATATCCAGTTAAAAGCACTATTTTTGAATGATAGTTTTGATGCACCGGGCTCTTATTAGAGCAAAGATCCCCTAAATACAGTAACAGGAGATAAGCAAATGATAAAGACCGATCAAAATAAAAGTGAATTAATAATCACACGCGCCTTTGACGCGCCGCGTGAGCTTGTGTGGAAAGCATGGACAGAACCTGAGCGAGTGAAGCAGTGGTGGGGGCCCAGAGGATTTACATCGCCTTTCTGTAAGATAGATCTTCGCGTAGGCGGGTCCTATCTTTTCAGCATGAGGTCACCGGATGGTCAGGATTTCTGGAGCACCGGTGTTTACCGCGAGATCACACCGCAGGAGAGGATCGTAGCCACCGATTCATTTGCGGATGAGAAAGGAAACGTAGTCCCGGCTTCACACTACGGGATGAGTGGGGATTGGCCGCTTGAAATGGAAACAACGTTTATATTCGAAGATCTGGATGGCAGGACGAAATTCACCATAAAGTCCCCCCAGGTGGAGGGCATCAGTGCCACAGACCGTGAGAATATGGAGCAGGGCTGGAACGAATCTCTGGACAAGCTTGCCGAATACCTGGCAAATGTTTGAAAATAGAGGTAATGAAAATCAGGAAAGTCCAGCCAATTCCCGAAGGCTGTAATGTGTTTACATCGTTTGTTGACATGAAGGGACAGTAGCTGATCGACTTTCTGAATTTTGAGCAAAGTGATAACAGAAGGAGAAGATCGGATGCAGAAACTACATTTTTCAATTGCCATCAATGCACCTCAGGAAAAGGTTTGGAATACGATGCTCGGTGAGGATACCTATCGCGTATGGACGGACGTATTCTCGCCCGGCTCACATTATGTGGGTGACTGGAGCGAAGGGGGAAAGATGCTTTTCCTTGCCCCGACGAGACAGGAGAAATGTCTGGCATGGTAAGCCGAATAAAGGAAAATCGGCCGTATGAGTATATCTCTATTGAGCATACCGGCGTTGTGCATAAAGGAAAAGAGGACACATCAGGCAAAGCGGTAAAGGAGTGGACCGGAGCGCTTGAGAATTACACATTCACAGAGACAGGCGGCAAAACAGATGTGGTGGTAGATATGGATACAGCGGATGAATATAAGGAGATGTTACAAGACAAGTGGCCTAAAGCACTGCAAAAGGTTAAAGAACTGGCTGAGAAGTAGAAACAATTCTTCACTGATCGATTGATAGGCTAGTGAAATATGAGAGGATGACTGCCTGTACGGCCCACCCGTCAGATAGGCTCAGCTGATACCTGCGAGCGACCGGAGAGGGATTCACTCCTTTTTCACATGGGATCCTTCTATGAAGGGATGCTGGCCTTTTATTGCCGAAACTGTGCCCTAGAACAGCAATACGGCAAAAGAGAGACAAATATGATAATCCATACATACTATATTATTTTTCCAATAAAAATCGGAGGTGGTAGCAGTATCAAACCGAAAGAGTTAAATAATTCATCTATTAATTAGGGCACTGTATGATTATATCCAATAGGTGATTTGTCATGAAGAAAATACTGAGTATACTTTTAGTCTTCGTAATGATCGGACTGGTAGCAGTCTCCGGATGCGCAGACACAGCTGAAGAAGGAACGAACGATGAAGCAGTTGTTGATGAAGAAGCAACATCTGAAAACGTAACAGTAAACGAAACAATCGCTGACAGCAACGAAACTTCCGAAGAGGTTGTAGACGGAGAAAATGTTACAACAGACGAAAACGTGACTGTTGTTGAAGATGTAAATTCAACAGTAGTCGCAGAAGACGAAGCTGTTATAGAATAAGATCTCTAACTTCATATCTGTTATTACACTTAATTCGGACAGTTTGGCCTTATGGTCAAACCATTTTAATTTTTTGGATATTTCTTTTTGATCAGACCGTCTCCACGGACTATTCATATAGCACATAATAGAATTTACATATCCTGCAATTTTTCAGAAATACATGGGTGAGTGCTCTTTTTAAACGAAATAAAAGCAAAAATATAAATATTTAATAAATCTATCACCGTAACAAGATCCGAGAGGAAGCTTCAGAAAGAACCCTTGACCTCCTCATGAAGGTCGGGCTTGAGGACAAAGCCAGCGTTTACCCGGCAGCATTATCAGGAGGACAGAAGCAAAGAGTTGCCATCGCGAGGGCGCTTGCCATGCACCCTAAGGTCATGCTTCTTGAAGAACCTACATCCGCACTGGATACCGAGATGGCAAAAGAGGTGCTTTGAGTGATGAAAGACCTCGCACACACGGGGTACGACCATGGTAGTTGTGACACATGAGATGGGATTTGCACGCGAGGTCGGTGACCGTGTACTGTTCATGGATGACGGTATGATAGTGGAGCAGGATACGCCTGAAGAGATATTTATGCATGCAAAGTATGAAAGGACAAAATCCTTCCTGACCAGGATCCTTTGATCTCTCACTTATTCACTCTTTTGTTTATAGTCTTTATGAGGAACCCATGTAAAAGAGGTTTAAGCTGTGATTCCCGAAATGTCAGAAAACTACTTAATGGAAAGCCTGAAGTCCCTGATGAGAGAACAGAAACTTGCCGTACTTGCAAGTTTTCACGATGATGAGCCTTATACGAACCTTGTTGGATTCGTAGCCAGTGATGATCTTAAATACATATTTTTTGTAACCCCTGTAGCCACCAGGAAATACTCTTACCTCACAACATTCCGGAAAGCATCCATGATGATCGATAACAGGTCCAATGATGAGAGCGACTTCAGGGATGCTATGGCCGTCAACGCGGCAGGTAACGTTATGGAGGTCGAGAAAACAGATGATCATAAAGCGCTCTATCTTAGAAAACATCCATATCTTCAGGACTTCCTGCTATCTACTTCATCAGCCCTGATGAGAATGAAGGTCAGAAGTTACATAGTTGCAAGCAGGTTCCACAATGTCGTGACGATAGATATGACCTAAGAGAACTTGACAATCCTGTGGTCCTGCGATATCTTGAAAGAAATAAGGCTGCGCTTTACAGGCATGCCGGCAATAGGCCCTGACAGCTGAAGGTCCTTGTTAAAAATAGAGGGAGATATTAGACTCCCTTTGAGCTCATGAGCTTAATGAACTCAGTAGACTCCATCACAGTGCATGTCTCTATATAGCAAATGTCCGACCAGGGCAGGTTGAACTCCGCAAACGCTTTAGCATCGCTGGTCTCGTACAGTATGAAATACCTTCCCCCGGAAAGATCTACCCACTGCTTCATCACGTTTACGCCTGCGGGCGGTCTCAGCTTCTTGAAGTGCTCAACTACCCGGTCACTGTTTTCGGGCTCCCATGTGCTTATACTTAAGAATAACATTTTGTTCCTCCACATATAGTCACTGCAGGCAGAGCATGAAACTCATCTTCTGCACCCTACCCATTAAGAGTGGAGCTGAAGATTATTTAAAATTTTTCCTGCAGCGAGAAAGTTGCAGTCAGTACTTCTCTGATCACCCCTTTGATCTCTCCAGTTGTCCGCCCTCCTTGGATACTCCACAGCTATCTGAATCTTTAATACTCTCCACCTCCCCTATTTAAAAGATTATAGTTTAATTTTGAATAAAACAGATGTATAGTATGACATATATAAATTTTAAGGATTTAGGCTTTGCAGAAAACCTATTTCCTGCTGAAAATTACTTGGTGCTTTAAAAAGAATAGAGTCCATGAGTAATGTTTGCCAACAAAAACACAAAGAGGATAATTGTGTTTTGTCTAATAAGTACTTAAAGTTTGTTGATACAGCGCAAGATGTATCAGGAAACTCACATCTTCATATCTATAGTTGCAAATGTTCTAAGAGAAAATACACACAGCACCAGTTGCTGATTCTTGTTTTGTTAAAGGAATATCTCATGAAGATTGTCTGGATATAGTCGAAATTGTAGAATTAATGGATAAAGTTAAGGAGAAAATTGGACTCAAGCAGAGCCGATTTTTATCTATTAATCCTTCATTTTAAAGAAGCTATTTGGTTCTTTGAGATATTAACTCAAATATCTTATGCCTAGAATATATTTTTCGACATCGTATTAAATTAGGAACACTACCTAAATTTGAATATTCCGGATAATAAATGCTAAATGGATATTCAGACCATTCTTTATGACTAGTGAAAAAACATTTTGGAAATGTGAAATTTGAATAAATAGTCATATGTTCCTCTGTCCATCCATCCCTATCGGAAGCTATCACAAATATATTATTAAGATCCACCCTTTTTTTTCTGCGATTCCATTCCGCAGATACCTTTAGAGGATTGTGGTCATGCATAAAATAAATACAAAGGTCATCAAGTATTCCTATTACTGTACCATCTTTTTCATTTATGATTGTTTGTATTTCCTTACCTAAATAATAGTCTATATTTTTCAAGAATTTTATATAATCATTGGCCATAAAATAACAGTTAATTGTTGGAGAGAGAAATTTCAAATCAAAATCATGATATATGATACCTCCCACACAATTGCTTGATATGATACTCACTTTTTGATCAACAAAAGTTTTTTTTTCGAAAAATCTTGCATAACATTTTCGAATATATCCTTCAATAATGTATGAAATATAGTGTGCATAATAGATAATGGACTTCATACCGGCTCTTCTATAATTGCAATTAAAATAACAGGTCGATCGCACCATAATGAATATATAGATTTACGGTGCCATTTTTATTCCACGTAACATAACTATTTCCACTTATAGATTTCATATTAGTAATAGTTCTCATGTTTTTATTGAATAATGTCTTTTGATATAAATATCTTTTTGACCAAATCATAACTTTTGGCTCTGTAGAAATCCTCTATATTCAAGCGATCAGTCAGGGAAACAATACTATTAAATGCACTTCCACATCTTGATGATAATTGCTATTTCTAGCTCAATATTACCGATTTTGATAGGTTTTCTACAGAGCCAGGATTTACGCAGAATATATTATATACCGAAATGTACTAAATTTTAATACCTATCAAAAATAGGATTCAAGATTGGGAGAGGTATAATGAAAATGGCAAAAGTGACACTGTTGTTGCTTGTGGCATAACGATACTTTTATCAGGCTGTGCGGAACAGCCTCAGGAACTGAAGAAATGAATATTATGAAAGTTGCCGCAAGTGCAGGCTCTTCCAATACCCTAGTACAGGCTGTTCAAGCAGCAGGACGGATGATCCGGGAAATACCAATCCCTTGGTTCAGAATGCCGCGCTACTAGCAGTTACAGAGGATCTTATTTACAGCATTATCTGTAATATTTACCGGTAGACTCTTTTATAGCTATCTCTATTATGGCTGTGCCCCTGATCTTATTTTCAGGCAGCTTCTTCCCGTTTAGCTGAGGAGTGTATTTTGCTACTATAGCACCTAGAATGATCTCTTTCAGGTCATAGTTATCAACAATTGCCGCTGTTCCAATGATAACAACGCTTTCGTATTCAGTATTTATATCACATGGCCCCTCATCGAGAATAAGACCTTTCATGTTATAGACCTGAAAACATACTTTTTCATTTTCCAGAATATTGCTTATCTTCTGTCCTTTGGGTAAGCCATGAATATAGATCTTGCCTTTATGATAAATGAAATGCACTGGTACAACATATGGATATCCGTTTTCACTTATTGTTGCAATATTGCCTACAGGCGCTCTTTCTAAGAGCTCCTTTATTCGCTCTTCTCTCAGTTGATGGTTCTTCATTCTATTTTGCATCATTATTCTCCTGCCTTCGGAAATGGGAGTCTCCTACTTTTGAGGTATTAAATTATATGCTAAAGTAGCATATTGAGATTTTGCCCTGATAGAAGTCCCGTAAGTTCAACCGAGAGTCAATTGGGACCCTTAGAAAGATTGCAGATGGGTATCATACGCTAAAAATGGCATTTCTGTGAAAATCCAAATCGCATTATCGCTGTCAAAGTACTCTTATGGTGTCTGGCCATCAATTGTCTAAGAATATAAATCATTATTATGATAATAATCATATTCTATAGTATAATAATATTTATATACAATAATAGGAGAGCATATACTGAGACTAAGTAACTGCCCAGAATGGCAGATATTTCAAACAATGCTCACCCTGCAACAGGATGATCTTGTTAGTCTATGAGAAAAACGGAGATACATTATGAACAGAGTTTCTATGGGAGGCATCTGGATGGCTTTCGGAATGGCTCTCGCATATCTGGTGATCCTGCTGTATGCAGGCATGAAGCTGACAGCATAATAGTATTGGCTATTCGCATTGACAGTTACTGTCATGCATATTTTTTAGTGCTGAGAGAATGGAACTGTGAAAGCAATAATATATAACGGATCATTCTCAAATTAAGGGCATGGACCTGCTAAGAAAGATATTCCTGAGCACCATTGTTTCTGTCCTTATAACAGTTATTGTGACAGCAGCCCTGGAAGAGAGGATATTCTTTTCTGCTTTTATAGGAATACCTGCAGGCATTATAGCCTTTCTTGCGGTTTTTGCATACCTGAACCTCAAAAAAGATAAACGAATACGCGAGATCAAGTAAAAGGAAAGGAAGGGAACAGATGTGAAACCAGGTCAAGTGTATAAATTATGCCTGTAATGACAATACTTTCATGTAAGATACTGCAGGATGAGATCGTCCATCTCCTTGAGAACGACCCTTCGGTCGATGAGACCATTGTTGTCAAAAATGGACAGGAGCAAGACTTAATTGCAAAGATGGACATATCCGGACTTCAGTATGCTCTGCTGCCTTTAGAGCAGCTTCCTCCTGTTTCCCAAAGGGAGGATACAGGAAAGTTCACTGTTGTTATCTGCCTGGTGGAGCTTGCACTTCACGAGTTCCCGAAGATCCTCAAGGTTGAGGTATACGAGAGGATCGGCCGGATGACAGAATATTCTGATGGGATCCTCCTGTTCTATGGACTGTGCGGCAACGTACTGGGTAAAGTAGAAGAGGACTTCAGTTTCCAGGAATCAACATGCCCGGTAAGAATACTAAGAGATGATAAGAGGATAGTGGATGACTGTATAGGAGCTACCCTCGGAGGCGGAGAGGAATACCTTAAGACCCTTAAAATGCTCGCCGAACAGGGTACCTTCCTTTTCACCCCCATGTACGCCCATTCCTGGAGAGAGATCATGCGGGTGAATGCTGAGAATCCCGGGAAGACTATCAAGATGCTCAGGAAAGTGAACGAGATCACAGGATATAAACGGGTTGCAAAAGTGGATACAGGGCTGAAGTATACTGAACGATTCCATGAAAAAGTGGAAGAGTTTGCCAGGATATTCGATTTTGATGTGCTCGAGATAAAAGGTAACCAGAAAATATTCCAGGCCTGCTATGCGCGTATGAAAGAGCTAATGGGCATCGGCTGATCCGTGAAGTACATATGGGAAAGATATATACGCGATAGCAGAGAGATTTTATCCTGGGTTAGTATCGTAAAGGGATAATGACAAAAACTACAGGCAGGATATTGATCATTGTATTGATAGCTGCGTTTGCATATGCAGGCATGTCATGCGACCCGCCGAAGATAGTACCTGCCGGCTCAGTTGGGGATAGTATGAAATCAAGGGAAGAGTTACTTGAAGAAGGAAATGAGGTCGCAACTTTTGCGGCAGGCTGTTTCTGGGGAGTTGAAGCAAATTTCAGGAAAGTAAAAGGCGTGAAGTATACGCAGGTCGGTTATACCGGGGGGGATGTTGCTGATCCTACTTACCGGGACGTGTGCAGCGGCCAGACAGGCCATGCAGAGGCCGTTGAGATCATATTTGATCCTGCGGTCGTTACCTATGACAAGCTGCTGGAGCTTTTCTGGGCCATGCACGATCCTACGGCACTCAACAGGCAGGGACCTGATATCGGAAGCCAGTACAGGTCTGCAATATTCTACCATAACGAGGATCAGAGGAATGCAGCCCTCGCATCGAAGATCAACCTTCAGATGTCAGGACGATATAAAACAGGCATTGTTACCGAAATAGTTCCCGCAGGGGCCTTTTATCGTGCTGAGGAATACCATCAGCAATATGTCGAGAAGAGCGGCAGGTCCGGCGGATGTCCGATATGAACGCAGGGTACCCAAAAGTCTATTAAGTTATAAAGAAAATGTGTGGGTGGTGAGGATATGGAAGAATTTACGCTTGAAGAAGTTACAAAATATAATGGCAAAAACGGTCAGAAAACTTACGTCGTCTACTCCGGCAAGGTGTATGATGTCACAGACAGCGATTTTTGGGACGGCGGGGAGCATATGGGACTTCATGAAGCGGGTTCAGACCTGACAGAGGATCTTGACATGGAAGCTCCTCACGAGTCCGATGCCCTGGAAAAGTTCAAAATTGTGGGAGTCGTCAAAAAGTAACTTCATAACGGACAGCTCTTCTTTTCAGGATAGAATAGCCTTTAACACTACCCTTGAAGCTGGCACATTTAAAGCATACTTAGGTACATTCATTGGAAGATATGCAGGGGACTGCAAAAATGCCAGCGAGCATTTTTTATAACTGACCGGCTTCATAGGCTACATTTGAGAGGTGATCTTTTTGGTAAGGGTACTTGCAACAGGAACTTTTGACATACTTCATCCGGGACACATACTTTTCCTTAGCAGGGCACGTGAGCTCGGGGACGAGCTTTACGTGATAGTTGCAAGGGAATCCATGATAAGGCACAAACCAAAACCAGTCATCCCGGATGAACAGCGGCTGAAAATGGTAAGTGAGCTCAAGGTTGTCGATCGGGCTGTGCTGGGAAGTGAAAGTAACATGTTCGAGCCGGTCATGGATATCAAGCCCGATATAATCGCACTTGGATATGACCAGACATTCGACGTCCTGAAACTTGAAAAAGAGTTGCGTGAACATAATATCAATGCTCGGATCGTACGCATCAGTGAGTCAAAGACATGCATGCTGTGCAGTACCGGAAAAATAATAAAAAAGATAATTGAGCGTTACGGAAATACACCCGTATACCGTTAAGGCCACATAACTAAAGCCACTAGCCGGCAAAGGACGCCGGAAACTATCAGATCAATGCATCCTCGATCCTTGCAAGCCCTTCTTTGATGCGCTCCTGGGATGTTGCATAGGAGATCCTTATAAAGTTCCTGCCGCTTTCACCGAAAGCAGATCCGGGGGTCACTGCAACATGAGCATCCATAAGAAGTTTCTCAGCTACCTTATCGCCGTCACCGAACTCACTCACATCGGCAAAAGCATAAAAAGCCCCGCCTGGTAACTGGCATTTGATCCCCATTCCATAAAGCTCCTCTATCAGGAGGTCGCGCCGGGCCTTGAACTTCTGAACCATTTCTGCCAGAGGTTCCTGAGGGCCTTTAAGGGCAGCTATACCGCCATGCTGCACAAAAGTGGTCGTGTTGCTGATCGAGTGCGACTGTATCTTGAGCATACCTTCAAATATATCAGGCCTGGCACACACATAACCCAGTCTCCAGCCGGTCATTGCATAAGCTTTGGAGAAACCATTGACCGTGATCGTCCTGTCCTGCATGCCTTCCATTGAGCCTATGCTCAGGTGTTCCTTGTCATAGATGATCTTCTCATATATCTCGTCTGAAAGTACAAGGAGGTCATGATCGATCGCCAGGTCCGCAATGTTCTTCAGCGTCTGCCTGTCATATACGGCACCCGTGGGATTTCCGGGGCTGTTGACAACTATCAGCCTGGTCTTGTCGGTAATGTATTCTTCCAGGTTTTGGGGCTTGAAGCGATCGTTGGCATCAGTAGGGACCCATACAGAGTTCGCACCTGCGAACTTAACAGCAGAATCATAGGAGACCCATGCCGGATCGAACAGGATTGCCTCGTCACCGTCATCGAGGACTGTCAGCATGACCTCAAAGATAGCCTGCTTCGCTCCCGGAGTTACAAGCACATCGGCCGCTGTTGCATCAAGCTTGTTCTCGGTCCTGAGCTTTTCAGCGATGGCATCTCTCAGTCCGGGAATGCCTGCAGAGGGTGTATAATGAGTCTCTCCATTATACATTGCCTGGCAGGCTGCATCACATATGTGCTTCGGAGTGTCAAAATCCGGCTCACCCAGGCTGAAACTGACGACGTCTGCGCCCTGTTGCCTTAACTTTGTAGCCAGGTTCGCAACTTTAATAGTTGCAGATTCTTCCACTCTTTTTAGTCTTGAAGATGCCATGGAGACCCTTACCCTATTACATTGTATTTAAGCGTATCTCTTACTCAAAGACGCTGGACAAGCTTGACGGCAGCTTCAACTGCACGTTTCCCATAATCAACACGTTCGTGCGCTTCCATTCTGGTCATACCGGGTCCTGCGATCCCCAGTGTCACAGGCTTGTTATATTCAAGGGACAGGTCAGTTATCTTCCTGGCTGCGTGCTGGACAACTATCTCATCATGCTTGGTGGCACCCTGAATTACTATTCCCATGGTAACCACTGCATCGATATCCTTCCGTTCACACAACTTCTTTATCGCAAGAGGCATATCATATACACCCGGCACCAGGATCTTTGACACTACTTCGGCGCCGAGGAACTTCGCATGTTCCTCTCCAAGCAATTCCATCTGGTAGGTAAGGTCCCTGTTGAATTCTGCTATTACAAATCCCAATTTTATGGTCACATCGATCACCCTGTTAATATCTGATATCAAATCCTTGCAGGCCCGACATCCTCAAATCCCTGGCGCTGCCCGGTTCCCGCTTCCCGGATCATCTGTTCAGGCTTGAAAACCATCTTGACAACGTTAAGGGCATGCTCCCTGGAACGCTGCTCCATCAGAAAAGCGAGCTCCTTCGCATCCTTTGCCTCATCCTCGTGGACAAATACCTCGATGATATGGGTGTTTGTCATAAGCTGAGCCTGGATTATCCCGGTGGATGCCTCATGCGCACAGACCTTATCGGTAGGTTTTGAACCGGGCATGCCAAGAGCCATGACTATGTCACAGCCTTCCTCCTCAATGAGTTTTTTGGCTGCCACAGGCAGGTCCTTGACGCCCGGGACCGTACGGCGGATGATCCTCACGGAAACATTCTTCTGGATCTCATCCACCGCAGCCTTGCCCATGTTGAAGCGTGCAAATGTTGTATCCACAACTCCTATAGTTGGCATGTTCACCTTAACTTAGAGCAGGGTGTCAAGCACCTCGCTTGCAGCCTCCAGTCCTGCTCCCAGTTCAGAGATAACGCCTCTCTTCCTGAGCACTACCTCAAGCTGCTGGAGGGTCAGCATGACATCCTTGGGCATAACATTGCCCATGTTGCCTATCCTGAAGATCTTACCGCTAAGCTGGTCCTGACCGCCTGCAATAATGATTCCCCTTGCCTTCATGTCCTTCTTGATATCGTCACCGGTGACACCCTGCGGAGCCTTCATTGCAGATACAGTATTGGAGTACCTGGTCTCTCCTTTAAGCTGCGGGAACATCTCAACGCCCAGAGCCGACATTGCTGCGCGCACTGCGTTTCCTTCGGTAATGTGACGCTTTATCCTTGCTTCCATGCCCTCTTCCTTAACAATATGAAGGGATTCCTGAAGCGCAAAGAACAGCGAGACTGCAGGAGTGTAGGGAGTCTGAGTGCTGTCCTTGTCCGCACTCTTCTTGTATGCCTTGAGGTCAAGATAGTATGGCATCCGGTCCATACCCTTCATTACCTCAAAAGCGCGCTCGCTTACAGATACCATGGACAGTCCGGGAGGTGCAGCTATGCATTTCTGAGAGCCGGTCACAGCAATATCCACACCCCACTCGTCGATCCTTACATCATCTCCACCGATAGAGGTGATGCCGTCCATGATAAAGAGCGCATCATACTTCTTTGTGAGCTTGCCTATCTCTTTTGCAGGATTAAGGATACCTGTAGATGTTTCGTTGTGCACAAGGGTCAGGACTTTTGCGCCTTCCTGAAGTTTCTTCTCGACATCGTCCAGATCGAACGAGTAGCCCCACTCGGCCTTGACAGCATTGACCTTTCCATACCTTGCTGCAATGTTCTTGAAACGCTCACCGAACTTGCCGTTCTCCAGGGCAACGACAGTGTCCTGGCTTCCCACAGTGCACCCGACAGCAGCTTCCATGCCAGCCGAGCCGGAGCCGCTTATGACAAAGATATCGTTCTTGGTTTTGAAGACGTCCGCCATTATATCGCGGCAGTCGTCGTACATGGCTGCGAATTCCGAGCCTCTGTGATTGATCATGGGCTTTGACATCGCCCTGAGAACACGCGGTGCCACAGGAACAGGTCCGGGCATCATCAGTAATGTATCTTCTAGTTCCATGCAAATCTCCTAATAGGTTGTGAAAGCGTGTGATTGACAGACTCCTGCCATTAAACGGGATTAAGACACATAGACCGGGATCCTGATCCCTTTAAGACAGTGCAATACCTGCCTGATTACGTAAGCCTATTATATAATCCTGACTGGTCCTGTTTTAATATAGTATTTAGACATCCGATGCGAACTGTATCCAGGGATCATTCTTTGAGCAGCTGCATGACGTCATGCTTGGTAACAACTCCCACCACATGACCTTTTTCAAGTACCAGGACCGCCGGGTTCTTTTCAAGGATATGGGATATCACCTTAATATCGGCATTCGGGGAGACCGTCGGGAAAGAATCGCCCATCATTTCCTTAATTATCATATGCGAGACAGTGGATTTCTTCTTGTCGGCCAGGGATCTCACGATCATCTCTTCGGAAATGCTTCCCACCGGAACTCCATTGGATATGACCGGTATCTGGGAGATATGATACTTCCCCATCATATGGACCGCCGCATCCACCTGTTCTTCAGGAGACACCGAAAGAACATTGGTATTCATTATATTGATCACCGAGATATCTTCCTTTTCAGCTTCCTCGAATACCTCAATTATCTTCCGGAGAGTAGATAATCGCGGATCTACGTCCCCTGATTCTATACGTGCTATCAAAGGCTGGCTGACTCCCGCGCGCTTTGCAAGGTCACTCTGTGTCAGGCTAAGTTCTACCCTCTTTTGTTTTATCTCATCAGGTGTCGGAAGTTGCATGATTATTACTGAAGGTTATTATAATATTTAAGACATTAGTTTTTACAGGGAAAAGCCAGCATAAATATGGAGGAACATGAAAAAAGCCAAATAAAGGCCAAATGTGTGAAAAAGGAAAAAGAGAAAAATAAAATAAGAGAAAATAAGCTGACCTGATCAGATCGTGACTTTTAAGATTCCGTACTGACCTCTGTGACAGTGCCATCCTCAGCCACAAATCTCATCTTCCCGTCCTTCATGGTCATCTCACTGACCAGCTTGCCGTCAATATCATAGTATTTCCAGCTGAACCTCTCGCCATCCTTGGACCACATGTAGTCTATCTTTGCATATTCATCATCGGGGTTGTTCGAGTTGAATTCAGCCTTGCACATCTGCACCCCGTCAACTACCTCAGAGCCGATAATTTCCATGGAAACCTCTTCGCCTGTTTCAGGGTTGGATGATTTCCAGGAACTTCCCACCGCACACCAGTCATCTTCATCGCCCGAAGTTACAGTAGACTCGAATTGCACACCATCTTCTTCATAGGTGACCGTATCTTCAACGCCGTTCTCTTCATCTGTCTCTATCTCTTCGCCATCATTGCTATCCGTACACCCGGACACTGCCAGTGCAAAGACAACCATCACCAGAACAAATAGCCATTTTGTTTGCATAGTAACCACGATTAATGCTCTGAACCGGATAGATTTAAAGGTATCGATTTATTCATTAAGTCATCTGAAATAGATAAAAAGACCGGCTATGTATGCCAGATATACTCCCAGAAGCAGCCCGCCTTCCCATCTCTCCAGCTTTCTCTTTGTGACACCAAAAATCACCAGAAGCACCATTATCAGCAGCATTGCAGGGAAATCATATATAAGGGACTGCGGCAGGATCTCCAGCGTCCTTATCTGAGAGGACACACCAAGGACCAGGGTAATATCCATTATGTTCGCGCCCAGTATGTTGCCAATGGAAATATCCTGATGTCCCTTGATGAGTGATGAGACCGCAGTTATCAGCTCGGGAAGAGATGTCCCAAGAGCTACCAGTGTAAGACCTATAAGCATCTGCGGCACTCCCAGCCACTCTGCGAGAGTTATGCCTGCATCAACTAGTATACGGCTGCCGATCACTACCATAAAGGCACCGGCAATGAAAAGAAAGATGTCTTTCTTCATTTCCAGCAGCTGCGTACGTTCACTCTTGTTGTCCTCATTATCGAATATTGCCCGCTGCACCTTGTAATTATAGTACATGAAACCCAAGAACACGAGCAGGAGAAGCAGGCCGTCGGTTGCCGAAAGATTTTCGTCCAGGGTTGTCAGGATGAGCATGAGCGCAGATATCACCATAAAAGCACCCTTGCGTACAAAACTATGCCTGTCGATATGTATAGCCCTGATAGCGATGACCAGGCCCAGTATAAGTCCGATGTTGCATATAGTGGAACCAACTGCGTTGCCTACTGAGAGGTCTACATGCCCGAGATATGCTGCTGTCGCAGATACGGCGAACTCAGGGGAAGTTGTGGCAAAACTTACTATCGTAGCACCTATGATTATCTTGGGGATGCCGCTCTTCTCAGAGATCGAGACTGCTGATTCCACGAACCAGTCGGCTCCTTTGGCTATCATCAGAATGCTTATGAGCAACAACAGGGCAGTTTCCAGTGCCATGAGGCAGGTAATAGATAGTATGGCATTTAAATATGCTCCATAAAGGCATCCTGAATGCAGGAATTGTAAGATCCACCGATCCCCTTAGGATGCAAAAAGCTTTTTGCCTTTTCAGGCATATGATTGCAGTAATTTTCTGCAGTCAGGACGCACATGCCAGTAAAACAAGAGATGATCCGATGAAAATTCACCCACGATGTACATATTGCCTGCTTTCGAGGATACATATGGAAGCAGAGTTATCCACAGATGATGAGGAACTAACAAATAAGGCCATCATGGGCGGGATAGATATACTGAACAGGATGTATGTCCCGGGCATGCCTGCCGCAGTCCTCTCGACAGTGATGCACAGGAAAGCTTATGAAATACTCAGCGACAATGACCCTTACAGGGAAAAGAAAGAACTGAGCAGTATGACGGCTCAGAGATTCCTTCCTGTGATAAGGTCGCATGTGTTCAACGGGGACTCCGATGATGCAGGCACTTTCAAACGTGCCGTGCTCGCAGCTGTCATCGGGAATTATTTCGATTACGGGGTTATGGGACTGGACGTACCTATAGATATCTTCGACAGGACCTTCACCGAGCATTTTAAACGCGGACTTGACATCGACGATACAGGAAAAATGCTTGGCAGACTGGATAATGTCGTATATCTTGCGGACAACTGCGGGGAAATACTTATTGACACACTGGTTTTTGAGGTCATCAGGAAAATGGGAGGGAAGATCACGCTGGTCGTACGCGGTGCTCCCATACTCAATGATGCTACCATGGAGGACATTGAGCGGTTCAAATTAGCGGATAAGGTTGACCGTGTGCTTACCACTGGTTCAAATGCAATTGGCGTCTGCCTGGATGAAGCCCCCGAAGAGCTAAAGGAGGCTCTGGCAAACGCATCCCTGATCATCAGCAAGGGCATGGCAAACTACGAGACCATGTCAGAAGAGAGTTATAGGCCTATAGCTTATTTACTAAAAGTTAAATGTGATCCTGTGGGGGAAGACATCGGTGCCCCGCTGGGATGCTCTGTTGCAAGGATATTCGAATAAGGAGAGGTAATGAGATGTGCGAACTGAAAGTGATGCTAGTGAAAGATGGTGAGCGCAAGACAATTATGGAGTCCGTTACAAAGATGATTGTTGTGGGTGATTCTATCGAGCTTTATAGCATTCTTGGGGAGAAGGAGACCGTATCAGGTTCTATAAAAGAGATAGACTTTTCAAAAGGGGAAACTATAATAGTTGGAAAATGATATACCCACTGAAAAAGTTTGTATCCTGAAAGACTCCAGATACAGAGAAGGGTTTTGATTTTTGAATTACAAAACATCAATATGTCAAATGCTGAACGGAAGGGACAAAAGATGTCGAAAGTAAAAGTGGCTATAAATGGTTACGGTACCATAGGTAAAAGAGTTGCAGACGCTGTGAACCTGCAGGACGATATGGAAGTCATAGGTATTTCCAAGACCAGACCGAACTTTGAAACCCAGCTTGCACATCAGAAGGGTTATCCAGTGTATACCCTTGCAGACAAGGCTGATGCTATGAGGAAGGCAGGCATACCTGTGGCTGGCAGCATTGAGGACATGGTTGCAAATGCAGACATCGTCGTTGACTGCACTCCCGGCGGAGTAGGAGAGGAGAACAAGAGCCTCTATGAGAAAGCCGGTGTAAAGGCCATATGGCAGGGCGGTGAAGAACACGAACTTGCGGGGGTTTCCTTCAATGCGGCATCTAACTATGAAGAAGCCGTCGGAAAGGACTTTGTAAGGGTGGTCTCCTGTAACACGACTGGCCTGTGCAGGGTGATTTATCCACTGGACCAGCAATTCGGTGTCAAAAAGGCAAGGATCACTCTGATGAGAAGAGCAGCGGATCCCGGAGATATAAAGAAGGGACCTATTAACGCGATCGTGCCAAATCCCATCAAACTCCCGTCACATCATGGTCCTGATGTCAACACCATCATGCCGCACATCAATATAGTGTCAACTGCAGTAAAGCTTCCCACGACACTCATGCATGTTCACACAGTAAATATGGAGCTTGGTAAAGAGTGCTCTGCGGCAGACGTGAGAAGCATCTTTGAAAAGCAGTCCCGTATAAGGCTTATAGGACAGGGGATCACCTCTACTGCCGAGATAATCGAGTATGGCAGGGACCTTGGGCGCCCGCGTAACGATATGTGGGAGAACTGTGTGTGGGATGATTCCATCACAGTGCACGAAGGAGAACTCTATTTCTTCCAGGCGATCCACCAGGAATCAATAGTGATCCCTGAGAACGTGGATGCGATCCGCGCCATGACCGGACTTGAGAAAGACGGCGCAAGATCCATAGCTAAGACCAATAAGGCAATGGGTATCTGATACCCATTATCTTTATGGCGGACATGGATTATTTTCTGGGGCTGAGCAACAGGATAGCTGATGCTGTACAGGACAGGATAAAGGACATTGTGGGAACGCTCAGAGCCGGTGATACCCTCTACATGGGGGCTGACGGCACACCCACAAAAGCTATCGATGACATAGCTGAAAGAGTTATTCTGGAAATGCTCTCCGGAGAAGGAATATCCCTGCGGGTCCTCAGTGAGGAATGCGGTGAAAGGATAATAGGCAGCTCTCCTCAATATACTATTATAGTCGATCCCATTGACGGGACCTATAATGCATGTTTCGGGATCCCTTTTTACAGCATATCGCTCGCATATAAGCATGCCCTGGAAGAAGAGGTATGTTTTGGATATGTGAAGAACCTGGCCACCGGAGATACATTCCATGCGCAGAGGGGGAAGGGAGCTTTCCTTAACTCCGGAATGATAGAAATATCTAATAAGCCGGATATAAGTAAATCCTGCATAAGTATCTATGGTTACAGGCCGCACATCAAAGAGACCACTATGCTTTGCAGGAAGGTAAGAAGAGTAAGGATACTCGGAAGCGTGGCACTTGAGCTTTGCTACGTAGCGTCCGGAAAGTTCGATGCCTTCGTCGATGTACGGGGGTCGCTGCGCCTGACTGACGTTGCAGCCGGCAAACTGATAATAGAGGAAGCCGGAGGGATCGTCACTGATAGTTTCGGTGCTCCCCTGCAACTTGAGGATAGTATCATGAACAAGGTGTACATGGTTGCATCGAACGGGCATGTACACGGGGATATATTGAAGCTTTTAGCAGGGAGTTTACATGAAGGTTAAAAAGATAGGCATTGTGTCACGTTATGATAACCATGGGGCTCTGGATATGGCAGGGAAGATACTGCAGACCTTTGAAAAAAGGGTCGATATTCTGCTGTCCCCCAAAACAGCCGAGCACTTGGGAAGAGATGATATAGCTGTCCCCGTTGAGAAAATGAGGAGCGCCGGGGCCGAACTTGTCCTCTCGATAGGAGGAGATGGAACAGTACTGCGCAATATCTCCAAAATGCAAGATCCGCTCCCTGTCCTCGGTATAAACATGGGCACACTGGGATTCCTTGTTGATGTGCAGCCAGGCGAGGCCATCAGCGCCATTGAGAATGTCCTGGAAGGGTTCGCCTATACTGAACGCAGCCGTCTTGGCGTATTATTCAACGGGAAGCCGCTTCCCCCGGCAACCAATGAAGTAGTGTTTATCACTGCAAGGCCTGCAAAAATACTCACTTTCAGGGTATCGGTAGATGAGTCATTGGTAGAAGAGCTCCGGGCTGACGGAGTGGTCATTGCGACACCCACAGGATCAACAGCTTATGCGATGAGTGCGGGAGGTCCCATAGTTGACCCCCGTGTTGATGCATTCCTTATTGTGCCTCTGGCTCCGTTCAAGCTTTCTGCAAGGCCCTGGGTGGTCCCGGCGACAAGTAGTATCAAAGTAGAGGTGACCATTCCTGAAAAAGAAGCTGTGATCGTTATTGACGGGCAGCATTCCTATAACATAAATGACAACGACGTCGTAACACTTACAAGAGCAAAGAACCCTGCAAGACTTATCAGCAGTTCTGTCAACGGATTCTATGAAAAAGTGCAGAGCAAACTTGCTTAGCCTGTTCAAGATACAGACTTTACGGGCAACTCCAGAACAAGACTATTCTGACATGTGATTGGAAAGGGATGCAAGCATTTACCTTCCTCTCAACTGATAAAGATTGCCGTTTGGGGACAGATACTATAGCCCCGGACAAGAGCAAAAAGGGCTTAAAACCCTAAAACTTAAATATGTAACAGGGATTTTCCTCATTCACAGGAAATAAGAGCATGTCACAAATCGAAGCGTATTCAAGGAATAAACTTGTCGATTACCTTAATCTGAACCCCCTTGATATTGAGATCTGCGACGTCACACTGCGTGACGGCGAACAAACACCGGGAGTTGTTTTCACCAGAGAGGAGAAGATAGCACTTGCAACAGAACTTGATTCTGTCGGGGTGGAGATAATTGAAACAGGTTTCCCGGTAGTTTCTTCTGCTGAAAAGTCCATTGTCAGAGAGATAGCAAACATGGGCCTGAATGCCAAAACCTGCTGCCTTTCACGTTCAGTTATTAGTGATGTTGAAGCTGCTGTTGAATGTGATGTCGATTTTGTCAGCGTTTTCATAGCTATGTCAGACCTTCACCTCAAATACAAGTATCACAAGACTTACGAGGAGATGTTCGCCTGTGCAATGGAGGCTGTCCAGTATGCTAAAGATCACGGGGTCGGTGTAAGATTTGCAGCCGAAGACGGCTCAAGGACCGACATCAATGTACTGAAGAAAGCGTTCATCCATGCAGAGGAGTATAAAGTGGACTATGTGAGCATTGCCGATACCATCGGCATACTTTCCCCAAGTACCACTCATTATCTTGTAAGTGAAATAAAGAAGGTAGTACACACTCCCATATGTATCCACTGTCACAACGATCTGGGTATGGCAACTGCAAATACACTTGCTGCTGCAGAGGCAGGGGCAAAACAGCTCCATACGACTGTGAACGCTATCGGGGAAAGGGCTGGTAATGCTTCCCTTGAGGAAGTTCTTGTCTCCCTTAAGATCCAATATGGGATTGATAGGTACGATACTACAAAACTGATGAACCTGTCAAAGATGACAAATGAGTTCTCAGGCATCAAGCCGGCAATTACCAAGGCAATAGTAGGAGAGCATGCATTTTCACACGAGTCGGGGATACATGTCTGCGCCATCCTTGAAGAACCAAGGACCTATGAACTCTTCAGCCCTGAAATGGTTGGCGGAGCCCGCCACCTCATAGTTGGCAAGCACACAGGTATGAAAGCATTAAGGGGAATTCTTAGAAGTATGGGATATGAGCTCGAAAAAGAGCAGCTGTGTAGCTTGCTTGAGAAGATAAAGAACTGCACGGAAGCGAAGAAAGGAATATCCCCGAAAAGGCTGAAAGAGATGATACGGGAGATCAGCGCGAACTAATAATCCACAACTGCACCTTTTTTCCGGCGGGGGCCTGACACTGTATCTTTTTCTGCCGCACCAGGCACCTGATCGCCTTCCCTGTTTTCAGAAGCATAATCTTCATGGTAGTTCATGCGATCGTTCTCAAGAATGATAACATAATCAGCAGAATTACGAAGAGCAGTTGAGAAGCCGGGCTCAACTCCGAAGATAATTGTCTCTTTCCCGTGTTCGTTAGCTTTGTTCAGGAGAGGTTTGAAGTCAGCATCTCTTGTAACCAGGGCAAGGGTATCTATGGTCGGGTTATATACAAGCTCCATTCCCTCTACCGCAAGCCTGACGTCCACATCGCTTGAGCATATTATCGGTTCAAAGCCATTATTCTCAATAGCTTCCACAAGCTTATCGGATGCATACTGATTGAGGAACACCCGCCCTATCTTGACATTGCCGTATTCCTTCAGTACATCCCTTATCTCTTCAAGATTGACGTTGAACTCTTTTCGGAGCACGTTGGGCCCATCAACAAGAAGACCGATACTGCGTCTGCCAGTTTCTTTCTTTGTACTTAGGTACTTAACAATAGAATTCAGTCCGGTTTTCACGTTGGCCATGATTCCTCACCATAATGATCCATAAATTACAGATAAATATAAATGTGTACTAATAAATACTATCCCGGTTATATTGCCGGTTGCGATACTTTATAGATGACCACCATAGGCAATATAATTATAGGTAAATCTTATTCCTGATAACATATAATTGTTACTGAATGCCATAAATATTGTGGCCAGTTCCTTATGTTCTTTCTTAGTCAAAGAATATCAGAAAGTAACATCTCCTTAATTTTCATTCCTGAAATGCGACTCTCCTCCAACCGGAAATAATTGATCAGCCTTCCACCGGCTTTCTTTCTCGTATAGCGAATTTCTCCACCATGTTTTATAAACATATCCATTATGCACTCAAACTGGGATCTCTCCATCTCCGATAGTTCAATAATGCTCTCACCATCCAGGAACCAGTTGTACACACGCAGGAGAGTTACATCCCTCACCCTTTTAAGGCCCTCTGTATCTTTAAAATCATCCACGTACACGGAGCGTTTTAATTGCGGGGACCAGCCCGCCAGCTTTTGCTGCATGTCAATGAACTGAATGGGGATCTCTTCGTATTCCTCCGGCCTGGGAAAGAGACGCTTCAGGCGATCCATATCCTTGTCCATCAGGACCACCTTCCTCAGTACCGGTACGGATCATACCGATCGGCCCGCTGATGATCTTTTTTGATCTTCATTCCCATCAGAAGACCTATCAGTATGCCTGTCAGGTGAGCTGTGTGAGCCACCATATCATTAGATCCTATCAGTAAGAAGTCGACCAGGGTGAACAGGATCAAAGCATGCACTATCCTCATAGGGATGAAATATACATAGACGCGGATCTCCGGCGCTATCACTGCAAGGGCTGCAAATATGCCCATTATGGCACCACTGGCCCCGACCACAGGTTGCGAACTTGTGAGAGAGTAACCTACTGCCGCCACGATGCCTGCAATAAAGTAAACTTTCAGGAAGGTAGCCTTACCTGCCCTGCGCTCAAGTTCCGGCCCGAAGAAGAAAAGCACCATCATATTGAAGAAGAGGTGGAAGAACCCGTTATGAAGGAACATGTGAGTGATCAGTGTCCATGGGTGAGTAAGAAGATTGCCCGGAACTAACATCAGCGCCAGAAAGTAATCTATGCCGAATACCATCTGCAAAAGGAATGAGAATAAACAAAGATAGATGATGGCCATAGAAGGGCTGCTTCTCATCGAGTAACTTATATTGTCCCGGACTCCGCGGACTGCGCTCTTTGCAGCATATTTGGCGGTGCTCTTCAGTATATTCTTTGCCATATCGTTAGCATCCGATCGTTTATAAGCACTGTTTGAACTGCCTGTTCCGTACTG
>Ga0209347_1001905_pt1 | contig 30122 bp, 26 predicted proteins | sample AutmiccommuBRH23_FD_187382 | JGI IMG/M metagenome (GOLD analysis project Ga0209347, IMG submission 187382) | Deep subsurface microbial communities from Mt. Terri, Switzerland - Autotrophic microbial communities BRH/23 (SPAdes) (version 2) | ecosystem: Environmental > Aquatic > Deep subsurface >...
TTGCAGGAGTACATCGGCGATGCGCTGGGGCTGCTGGACGAATCGTTGGCGCCCGAGTTGGAGGTATTCACCTATCACAAGGCGATCGTGAACACGAACTACAAGCTGTGGCACGACACCAACAGCGAGTTCTACCACGATTACATGCATTACTTTAATCGCATCACCGGCATGATGCAGCCCGGCTACTTCGACCGCAAATACACCGGTTATAAGTACGGTCATGCCTCCGTCGGCTCCATGGAAGTGAAGTACGACGCTTATGAAGGCAGCGCGCAGCGCGGCGTCGGTTGGCCGGGTCTTGCCCCCGGCGGCTGGATCCTGATCGACCTGTTCCCCGGGATGACCTACAACCTGCGCACCTCCGTGCTGCGCATGGACACCTCTATCCCGCTGGGCCCGAACAAGGTGATGATCGAGTTCCGTGGTCTGGGGCTCAAGAGCGACAACGCGGATGAACGTGCCGAGCGGGTGCGTGACCACAACACCATCTGGGGACCGTTCGGCCGCAACCTCCACGAGGACCTGCTGGGCGTGCACGGTCAAGGGATCGCCATGCGCGAGGGCACCGACAGCAAGTGGGTGATCCATGGTCGTGAGGAGAACAATACCATTCACGACGAGATCGGCATGCGCCACTTTTACGCGGAGTGGGGCCGTCGCATGAACCGGATGGCTTCGGAACCGCAGAAGCCGTTCAACAAGTCCGAGGCCGCCTGAGCCCGACGGAGGGGTGCCGCGGGGCGGGGGCCCCGCGGCAGTGGCCCGTGACGACAATTCACCACATTGGCAGGTTCGAATCGCTAGGAGCAGTCGGAAATGACTCCGAGAGAGCAAGTTGAAAGTGTGATCTACCGTTCGTGCATGACGTTGGACGCGGCAGATTTCGATGGCTACATCAATCTCTGCGACGACGATTACCATTATCGAATCTCGGCGTACTCCCCCGAGATTCGGAAAGACATGATCTGGCTGGAGCACGACAAGGACGGTATGTCCACGCTGTTCAAGCAGCTGCCCCGCCACAACAGTGACAAGTCTCCCTTGAGCCGCCATGCGACCATCTACAGCGTCGAGTTCGCAGACGGCGACAAAGAGGCGAACGTCGTTTCGTTTCTCCAGGTCTTCAAGACGGCCCTGGACGGCGGAACCACCGAGCTGTATGCGGTCGGCAAGATGTACGACAAGGTCAAGCTGAACGGCAAAGGCGCCACCCTCGTGAACCGTGAAGTGAAGCTCGATACCCGCCAGCTCGGTATCGGGCATCACGTCCCTTTCTGACCACAGCCACGCGTGCGGAGCCTGATGAAGGTACAGGTACAGGCAAGGAATAGAGCAGTGCAGTTCGGCGCGAATCCGGGCGAATCAGTCCTCTATGCGGGGCTGCGCAACGGGTTCAAGCTGCCGTACGAGTGCGCCACCGGAACGTGCGGGACTTGCAAGGCCAAGCTGGTTTCCGGAGACATCGACGAGCACTGGCCGGACGCACCGGGTAAGAAGAACCTCAAGCTCGAACAGGGCGAGTTCCTCATGTGCCAGTGTTCGGCCCGGGGGGAGCTCTCTATCGAGGTGGGTGCCTTCCTGACTGACATGGAGGCCGGGGCGGTTCAGCCAGACCACTTCAAAGGAACCATTCGCGACACCCGCCAGCTCACGGCCGATGTGATGTCCTTCAGCGTCGCCCTGAAGGAACCGTGCGACTTCGACGCCGGGCAGTTCGTGGTGCTGCGCTGTTCGGGGGTCGAGGGCTATCGAGGCTATTCGATGGTCAACTTCGACCGCCGCGCCGAGCGGCTCGACTTCGTCATCAAGAAGCTTTCGGGGGGGTGCCTGACGGAAAAGCTGTTCCGTGACAATCCCGATGGGATGGAAGTGGAGCTCTTCGGTCCGTTGGGAGTGGCGACATTCTATCCGGAGATCGACAAGAATCTGCTTTGCATCGCCGGCGGCAGCGGCATCGCGGGAATCATGTCCATTCTGTCGCGCGCCACGGACGAGAGATACTTCGCCAAGCACCGCGGACACGTCTTCTTTGGCGTACGCACATCGGAAGACGTCTTCTTCGGTGAGGAGCTCGAGGCCTTCAAGGCCGCGGCCCCCGACAACCTCCAGATCGTCATCGCGCTATCGCATATGGAAAGCGTCCCCGGCGAGTTGCAGCGCCGGTATCCCACCCTGGAATTCGACACCGGTTGGGTGCACGAAGTGGCTGGGCGTTACATGCAGGGTTCATACGAAAACGTCATGGCCTATTTGGCCGGGCCGCCGCCGGCAGTGGATGCCTCCATCCGGCTGTTGCTGCTCCAGGCGCGGCTGACGACGGATTCGATCCGTTACGACAAGTTCAGTTGAGAGAGTCGCTACATGCTGTTTCTTTGCCGAACCGAGGACGTCCCTGAGAACGGGATGAAGCAGATCGAGGCCGAGACCGGGCATAAGCTCCTGGTGCTCCATAGCGCCGAGGGCTACCACGTATACGACGCCATGTGCCCCCATCAGGAAGTGCCCCTGTGCGAGGGCCTCTATGACGGCTCCGTTCTTACCTGCCACGAACACCTGTGGCAGTGGAAGGTGGGCACCGGCGAAGCCGTCGGCCTGGCCGAATGCCCGCTGCAGCCGTACCCCGCGTCGGTACAGGACGGCGAAATCTACGTACACGTCGACTGCGGCGAAGCCTCGGCGAGCCGCACAGGGACCTGAACGCCACCATGACTGCGACGATGCAAGCGACAAAGGTCTGTAGCACCGCGGACGTCCCCGCCAACGGGATGAAGGAGGTCGAGCTCGAGGGCAAGACCATCCTCATCGTGAACTCAGGGGACGAGTACTATGCCTTCCAAGGCATCTGCCCGCACCAGGAGGTGCGTCTCTGCGAGGGGCTCTTCGACGGCAGCGTGCTCACCTGTCACGAACACCTGTGGCAGTGGGAAGTGAAAAACAAGGGCGCGCCCATCGGTCTGGCGGAAGCGCCGCTCGAGTACTACGACGTCAAGGTCGAGAATGGGGACGTGTTCGTCAGCATTCCCAGCGCGCTCAAGCTCGCATCGATCTTCGAGGGTATTTCCGACGAATCCCAGGCGGCGCTCTCGAGTCTGGCCCGCCACGAGACCCATGCGGCCGACAGCACCATCTATGAGGTGGGCGACCCGGTCGAGGACCTCTACCTGCTCGAGAACGGGCGGGTGGAGTTCGTGCTCGGACGCGAGGATCGGACCAGCCCCGGCGGCTTCATGATCCGAAAGGGCGAATTATTCGGTTGGGCCGCGTTGGTCGCGGGTCAATCACGGCGGATCGCCCGTGCGACCTGCAAAGAAGACTCGACCATCCTGGCCCTGAACGGAGAGCAGGTCCGAAAGGTTCTGGAGAACGCACCGGCCGACGGGTACCGTGTGATGAACAACCTGGTTCAGCTGATCACTCGCTATCTGGCCGCGTTCGGCGGTCGCTAGAGCAGGAGCAGCAGTGCCACTGGCGCAGGAAACGCCTTGGCTAGGAAAAAAGAGAAGGGCCTGGATGGCCGAAAATGCACGGATGCAGCAAGGGGATCGGGTGTGGTGCCGTTTGGTAATCGGGCGCTTTCATCGGAGCCTCGCATAAACCAAAGCGACAATAGGCACCCAGACGGGGAGCTTAACGAGGAGGATGTCATGAGCAAGCAGAAATACTGGCCCAAGGCCGGAGGGTGGCTCAATCGCTGCCTGAAAGTATCGATCGGCGTTGTTGCGGCCGCCGGATTTGCAGCGCCGGCTACCGCCGCGGATTATGGCAAGCCCGGTGATCCCATCCATCTCACCATCGGCTATCAGCCTTACTATACGCAGGCATGGTCCGCCGTCATCATGAAGGAAAAGGAGTTCTGGAAGAAGCACCTGCCCGAGGGCTCCACCGTCGACTGGAAGATCGGGCTACAGGGTGCAATCATCGGCAACGCGATGCTCGCGGGCAAGCACGACATCGGCTACATGGGCGACATGCCCACCATCGTCGCGATCAGCAAGCAGCAGGTACGTGAATTGCGGATGGTCTCGGTGCTGGGGCTCGCCTACGACCAGTGCAGCGTCTATCTGGCCGGCACTCATGCCCCTGAGTTCAGCGGCCCCGAAGAGGCCGTGAAGTGGTGGGACGGCAAGCGCGTCGCCGTCGCCAAGGGCAGCTGCACGGACCGCAGCGGACAGTCGATGATGAAGAAGTACGGCATCGAGCCCGCGGCCTACCTGAACCAGAACATCGAGGTCCAGACCTCGAACTTCCGCGCCGGCAAGCTCGATGGCTCCATCATGTGGGAACCTACTGCGTCGAAGCTGATCCTGGAAGGCTATGCGATCCGCATCGGCGACACCAAGCTCAACGGTGAGAACGGTGAGTTGGACGGCGGCTTCATGGCCATGCAGTTGGAACTCATCGAGCAGCGTCCGGACGTCGTGAAAGGCTGGTTGAAAGGCGAGCTCGAGGCACAGCAATTCCGCGCGGATCCAAACAACTACATGGAAGTGGTCGAGATGGCGGAGAAGAACACCCAGGGCTTCACCAAGCAGCAGCTGTGGATGTCCTACGTGGGCCGCTACCCGGATATCCAGGGCGGGAGCGATTTCCGCGACATCGTCTACTACGGCTTCAACGACGAGGTCCATGACATGATCGGGCGGGCCACCGAGTTCCTGCACGAGGTCAAGGCAGTTCACGTGCCGGAGCTTCCCAAGGAGTTGATCGTCACGAAGTTCACCGACGAAATCCTCAAGGAGGAAGGCTTGACGGTCCCGTTAGGCAAGATCGAGGCCATTGAACCGTCGAAGTTCCCGGGCGGCGGCGTGGATCTGCCCGAGACCTGGCGCGAGTAGTCAGCCTACAGGCGTTACGCCGGGGGGCATGCTGAGTCGCGCCCCCCGGCGCTTTTCAACAAATCAGAGGCGAACGATCAATGAGTTCAGTCGACGAGACTCTGGCATTCGATCCATCGCGAGAGCAGCGGATCAAGCTGTTGAAGGGCGCCATGCCGTTCGAGCCGCTATCCGATGAATTGCTCGGCAAAATAGCAGACATCGCGACCACGGAGCGGGTGGCCAAGGGCGCGGTTATTTACCAGGTCGGAGACCCCGCCAAGGACCTGTTCGTCATTGCGAACGGTCAGGTAGAGCATGCGCTCGGCCCCGGCGCCGAGGCGACGGTATTGGTGAAGGTTGTCGGCCGCGGCGATGTCATCGGTTGGGCGGCCTTGCTCAAGGACCGCTCGCGGCGTCTGGCAAAGACCACGGCGTTGGTGGACTGCCAGCTACTGAGGATCAGTGGCGATCAACTGATGGATGTCCTCAGTGAGGACCCGGAGGTCGCCCAGGACGTGCTTTCCCGCTGGGCGAAGATGATCATCGAAGATTTCACCGTGCCCCGCTGGTTGGCCCAGGTGAAGGACGCCCCCGGCCGGGGGGAAGACGGCGGCCCACAGACCACCTCTCACCTAAGTGGCGCTGCCCTGTTCTGGTACCGCTTCTCGAAATGGCTGACGAGCCCGCGCCCTTACCTAATGTTGATCGGGTTTGCCGCCTTTTTCGGCTCATGGTTCGTGCTCTCGGAAGTGATCCATTTCTGGCGTTTCGACAACCTGCCGGGGCCCCGTGAAGTCCTGATCGAGTGGTTCAATCCCGATCCGATTTATGGCCTGTCGATCTACACCCCCGAGTATTACGATCACATCTGGTGGAGCATCAGACGCATTCTGATTGCATTCGCGATCGCCACCGGACTGGGCGTACCTGTCGGCTTGTTCCTCGGCTGGTCGAAGAAGTTCCGGGAGTATGTATTCCCGATCTTCGAAACGCTGCGACCGATTCCTGTGCTTGCCTGGGTGCCCCTGGCTATCATCATGTTCTTGAGCGTCGAGGGTCCGGTGATCTTCCTGGCGACCCTGGCATCGTTCTATGCCACTGCGCTGAATACCATGTTGGGCGTGGAGTCCATCGAGGAGTCCTATCCCCGTGCGGCGGCGTGCCTGGGAGCCAGCAAATGGCAGATCTTCCGCCATGTCGTCATCCCGGGTGCACTGCCGTATGTGTTCACGGGTTTGCAGATCTCGGTGGGCGTGGCCTGGTTCTCTCTGGTGGCGGCTGAAATGGTGTCCGGCCAATACGGCCTCGGTTACGTGATCAACAACTCCTATACCAACGTGCGCTACCCAACCATCGTCATCGGCATGATTACCTTGGGTGTGGTGGGGTACATATCGAGCGCACTCATTCGTATGTTGGGCGACTACATGATGCAATGGCGGGTACGTGAGCTCGCGCTTGGAGGCCAATAATGAATGCCGTGCGAAGCGAGGGGATTACTCCGATGAACAGACAACAGCAGCCGGCGAAGGAGGCCAAGGGCGCCATTAAAATCGAGAAGGTGGAGAAGGTCTACGACCCCACCGGTGCGGCGGTGCAGGCCGTCGATCGCTGTTCCCTGGACATCGGAGCGGGCGAGATCTGCATGATCGTGGGCCCTTCGGGTTGTGGTAAGACCACGCTGCTCAATGCGATCGCGGGATTTCACAGCATCACGGATGGCGCCATCTACCTGGACGGCGACATGCTTTGCGGCCCAGGGAAGCCCCAGGCCGAGCCCGGACCGGACCGGGTTGTCGTATTCCAGAACGGCGCGCTGTTTCCCTGGAAGACCAACCTCGAGAATGTCGCCTTCGGTCCCATCATGCAGGGCACCATGAGCAAGGCCGAAGCCAACGAGAAGGCGCGGGACCTCATGGCCACGGCCGGCCTTTCGGGCACGGAGAACAACTACCCCGGGGAGATTTCGTCTGGCGTCCGCCGCCGCGTGGAGATCGTGCGGGCACTAATGAACGACCCCAAGGTGCTGCTTCTCGACGAGCCGTTCCGGGCCTTGGACTCGCTCACCAAGTCGGTGATGCACGAGGCCCTGCTCGACATCTACTACAAGAACAAGGTGACGATCTTCTTCATCACCCACGATCTCGAGGAAGCGATCTTTCTGGGCCACCGCGTGGTCATCATGACGACGCGTCCCTGCAAGCCCAAGAAGATGCTCGAGGTGGACATCCCTCATCCCCGGGACTACAGCGTCCTCACCAGCCAGCGATTCCGCGAGTTGATGGAAGAGACGGTCGAGGCGGTGCATGAAGAGGCCGTGAAGGCATTCGAGGCCGGCGAGAAGGAAATGTAACGGCGTCTTGGCCCAATAGATGCTGGACAAACAGAACCGGAAGCAGCCTGTGGTTCGCGGCACGGTCAAGCCAGAGGAATAGAAGGTATGAGCGCAACAGCGGCAAGTGTACGTAGTGGCGCGTGGTCGCGATTCGGCCATGCGATGAACAACGAGCGGGTACGTCGCGCGATCATCTCCGTGATCGTGTTCGTGGGTTTTTGGGAGATCGGATCCCGATCCGAGGACCTTTTCGGGTACAGGTTTCCCTGGATCGGACTGATCCCGGCGCCGACGGATGTCTTCGCGTCCTTCGTTCCCCTGATCGGCGATCAAGGCTACTGGACCAGTTGGTATCAGAGCACCAGGCGCGTCTTCACGGGCTTCATCGCCGCCCAGATCGTCGGCATCCCGCTGGGACTCGCCATGGCCACCAGCAGGTTGTTCTATAACCTGTCGTTCCCCGTCTTCGAGGTGATGCGGCCGATTCCGCCGCTCGCGTGGGTGCCGGCTGCCATCATCTTTTGGCCCACGGAGGAGTCATCCATCGCCTTCGTGACGTTCCTGGGTGCGTTCTATGTGGTGGTGATCAACGTGCTTGGTGGCGCCAAGTCCATCGACGTGCGCTACTTCCAATCCGCCTACTCCATGGGCGCGAGCGGCTGGGACGTGTTCCGGCGCATCATCCTGCCCGCCACCCTGCCGTCGATCTTCATCGGCTCTGCGGTCGGCATGGGCATCACCTGGGAAGTGGTGGTCGCGGCGGAGATGATTTCAGGTGGCGGCGGCACGTCGGGAGCATCCGGCGGTGGCCTGGGCTTCTTCATCTGGAACGCCTATATCGGTGGTTCCTATCCCCTGATCGTGGTGGGAATGATCAGTATCGGGGTGGCGGGCTACGTCTCGAGCTCGCTGATTCGCAAGCTCGGTGAGACATTCACGCCGTGGCGCCGACTACGGTGAGACCCGCGGTGAGGATACGGCAATCAATTTTCAGGAGAGGACAATGAGTACAGTGTCCAATGCGGCAGAGACCCCGGCACCGTCGATCAAGGCGGAGTCCAGTGAGATGCGTGTTTCCGGTGTCTCGAAGAGTTATGGCGACAAGGCATTTCAGGTGGACGTGGTCAAGGGCTGCTCGTTCAAGATCGAGCGCAGCAAGCTTACCGTGATGATCGGTCCGTCGGGGTGCGGAAAGAGCACCTTGATTCGGCTCCTGGCCGGATTCGAGTCACCCACCGAGGGCTCGATCACCATCGACGGAAAGAAGGTCCACGGCCCGAGTCGCGACCGCCTGGTGGTATTTCAGGAGACGGCGCTGTTCCCTTGGATGAGCACGTACGAGAACATCATGTACGGACCGAAGGCGCGTGGTGAGAACAACAAGACCTCGCGCAAGCGGTGTGAATTCCTCCTGGACAAGGTGGGACTGACCCGATTCCGGGAAAAGTACCCATCGCAGCTGTCGGGTGGCATGCAGCGGCGTGCCGAACTGGCGCGGGCGATGATCAACGATCCCCGGGTCATGATCCTGGACGAGCCCTTCCGTGGCCTCGATCACATGACCAAGGAGCTCATGTGGGAGTACTACGCGCGGTTGTTCGAGGAATCCGGGCGAACCAACTTCTTCGTCACTACAGACATCGACGAGGCCATTTACCTGGCGGACCGTTTGATCATTATGACCAACCGGCCGACCCGCGTGCGCACAGTGCTCGAGGTGGACTGGGAACGTCCTCGCAAGCTGAACGACCTGGTCGAGAACGACAAGGTCAACCATATCAAGATGGAAGCCATGAAGATCCTCCACGAGGAGGCGATGAAGTCCTTCGCCAGCGGCAGTAAGGCCGCCGCAGATTTCGTGGACGCCTTCAGCAAACGCGTGCAGGAGTAGGGCGGCCCAGGTCCCGGGAGACGTGCTCGAGCAGCTACTGCAGCGCGAGGTGGTGGTCGTACTCGCAATCATCGGTGCGACGGCCGCCACGGCCGGCGCATGGATGCGGTACCGACACCGCGCCCCGGCAGTGGGCCAGCTGCTCTATTGGGGCGGTTACGCCACCACCGGATTGAGTATCGCGCTTTTCATATTGGCCGGACTTTTGGGCGCGGGGCCCTGACGGGCCCACGCCAACCGTCAGAATCTCAACTCAAGACAGGTCCAGAACCATGACAGCAAAACTCATCGACGGTAAGGCCGTCGCCAAGCACATCCGAGAGGCGGAGCTTCAGCCAAAGGTGGCCGAGCTTCAGAAATTGGGCGTGACACCGGGTCTCGCGGTCCTCATCGTGGGCAAGAATCCCGCCTCCAAGGTGTACGTGGGTCAGAAGATGAAGGCCTGCAAGCAGGTGGGGCTGCACTCGGAGACCCACGAGTTCGCCGAAGACGTCCCGCAAACGGCGGTGCTCAAGCGCATCGAGGAGCTCAACCGCAACCCCAACATCCACGGCATCATCGTGCAGCTGCCGTTGCCGCCGCAGTTCGACATGCGCCTGCTGCTCGAGGCGATCTCTCCGGACAAGGATGTGGATGGCTTCCATCTTTACAACGTCGGCGGTCTGGTGGTGGAGGGTGCCGAGGAAGGTTCCGAGAACGTCTTCCCGCCGTGCACGCCCTATGGTGTGCAGCGCCTGCTGGAGTACACCGAGGTGCCGATCGAAGGCCAGAACGTGGTCGTGGTGGGCGCCAGCAATATCGTCGGCAAACCGATGGCGCTGATGCTCCTGCGCAAGAACGCCACCGTCTCGATCTGTCACGTCAAGACACGTGACCTGGCCCAGTTCACCATCCTGGCCGACATTCTGGTAGTGGCCGCCGGTGTTCCAAACCTGATCGTTTCGCAGATGGTCAAGCGCGGCGCGGTGGTCATCGACGTGGGCATCAATCGACTGGACGACGGCCGGCTGGTGGGCGATGTCGACTTCGATGGCGTCTCCAAGAAGGCGGCCTACATTACCCCGGTGCCCGGCGGCGTCGGTCCGATGACGGTGACCATGCTGATCGCAAATACCGTGCACGCGGCCGAGCGCCAAGCCCGGCGCCGTGCCGGCTTGGGCGCTCTGGCAGAGCCGGCCGCCGAAGGCGCGTAACCAGCCCGGCGCAGCGGGGATCGCGGCGCGCCAGGAGGCGTGCGGCGGCCCCAGGTGCAGGTCGGTCCCGGGCGCGGCATCATCCCTTTTCAGGAAATCCGGTACGTCATGGCCAGTGCGAGGTCTCTATCATCCTGGCTCGAGCACATCGAGCGGGTGCATCCGCGGGAGGTGCAGATGGGCCTGGAGCGCATCGCGCAGGTGCACCGGGCGCTGCACCTGGAGCCCCGCTTCCCGCTGATCACCGTCGGCGGCACCAATGGCAAGGGTTCGGTCTGCGCTTTTCTGGAATCGGTACTCGGGGCGGCAGGTTACAAGGTCGGGGTCTATAGCTCACCCCACCTGCTTGTGGCCAACGAGCGCATTCGCATCGATGGTCTGCAGGCGAGCGACGAAGAGATTTGCGCCGCCTTCGCCCAGGTGGAGATGGGCCGCGGCCAAGTGCCCATCACATATTTCGAGTACTGGACCCTTGCGGCGATGGTGCTGTTCATCCAGCAGGGTGTGGATGTCGCGGTGCTCGAGGTGGGGATGGGCGGGCGCCTGGACGCCGTGAACCTGTTCGACGCAGATGTCGCCGTAATCGCCTCAATAGACATCGATCATCAGGAGTTCCTCGGCTGTGACCGGGAGAGCGTCGCGACCGAGAAGGCGGGCATCTTCCGCCCGGGCCGTCCCGCCGTGTGCGGAGACCCGGCGCCGCCGGTGACTTTGAGCGCGCGGGCCAAGGAGATCGGCGCCCCGCTGCTGCGCGCGGAGCGGGATTTCGGTTGGGCGCAGCGGGCATCGGGCTGGGATTTCTGGAGTCCGCGTCAAAGTTGGCTTGCCCTACCACCGCCGGGTCTCAATGGGGCGTTCCAATACGGCAACGCGAGTACCGCGCTTGCGGCCCTGGCGGCCATCGGCGCTCGGCTCCCCGTGGGCCGCGTGGCCGTCGAGCGGGGGCTGCGCACGGCCTTCGTGCCCGCCCGCTTCCAGATCGTGGACCGGGCGCCGGAAGTCATTCTGGATGTGGCCCACAATCCTCACGGGGCCAAAGCCCTTGCCGCCAATCTGCGCGCCCGACCTTGCGCGGGCCCGACCGTGGCTGTGTTCGGCATGATGGGCAACAAGGACACCGCCGGAGTGATCGGCGCCATGGACGGGGTGGTCTCCATCTGGATTACCTGCGACCTGGACTCGCCCCGTGCGGCGAGCGCCAGCAGCCTGCAGGACGCGCTGATCGGCTGCGGCGTCGGCGGCAGTGTCCGAGGTTACGGCAGGGCGGCAGACGCCTTCGAGGCGGCGCTCGCCCTGGCCGGGCGCGAGGGCCGGGTGGTGGTATTCGGCTCCTTTGTCACGGTGGCGGCGGTGCTCCAGGCACGCAGCGCCGACAGACAGGATCCGGCACGGCGAGTGCGATGACACCGTGCGGTAGGACAGGCCCGTCAGCTGACGGGTCTCGGGATGGATCGGGGGCAATGACGATGACCGATTCGAAGACATGGAAGGCGCAGGTCCGAACCCGCGCCATCGAGCGGCGCACCGGAATGGACCCCGAGTCCAAGCGGCAGATGGACGCCGCCATCAACCAGCAACTCGAGGCCGCTCTGTTGGAAGTGCTGTCCAACTGCGTGATCGGTTTCTGCTGGCCCTTCAAGAACGAGTTCGATCAGCGCTTCCTGATGCGCAAGCTGCGCGAGCGCGGCGCGCACACCGCCTTGCCGATCGTGGTGAAGAAGGCCCATCCGATGATATTCCGCATCTGGACACCGGGTGTGCCGATGGTCCGGGGCGTCTTCGACATCCCGGTTCCGGCGGACACACCGGAAGTAGTGCCGGACGTGGTATTCCCGCCCCTCAACGCGTTCGACGACGCCGCTTTTCGGCTGGGCTACGGCGGCGGATTCTTCGATCGCACCCTCGCCTCGTTCGAGCCCCGGCCGCTTGCCGTGGGCATCGGCTATGAGGAGCAGCGGGTGGCCACCATCCACCCCACCGAATACGATCTGCCCATGGATCTGATCGTCACCGAGGCCAACATCTACCGGCGCGTGGATGGGCACACCGTGCCGATCTCCACGGGTGAGTGCGCCAGCGCCGTGGGCGAGCTATTGCGCCGGCGGGGACTTCCGCGCCCGCAGTCCAATCTGGAGTGTTGATACGGCGCTAGCCGCCGCTCCTCTGAACCCGCCCACGGCTGTGGAGAAACCGAGTCCCGCTGATCCTGTCCGCGTGCACCCCGCGGCCACAGGCGCGCCCTCAATGCGAACGCGGGGGCTCCGGCCCTTCAGCACTGCTCCCAAGGCAGGCCATGAAACCGCCAGCCGCCAAGGGAGCTGCGCCGATGGTGTTCATCGGGTTCGCCTTCGAAACCCTCCGAGACATTGAAGACGCCGCTGAAGCCATCCTTGCGCAGCAGCTCCCCCGCTTCCCGGGAGCGATAGCCGCTGCGGCAGATCAGAATGATGGGCGCACAGTCGGTGATGTTGCACCGTTCACTGCCTCCGAGCACCAACTTTCGCACAGCGACGGCGAAGTCGGGATCCACCTCCCAATCGGGTTCATCGATCCAGGGGATGTGGACCGCGCCCGAGGGATGCCCTACGAACAGGAACTCCATGGTGGAGCGCACGTCGATCAGGACGGCTTTGGGGTCGTCCTGCAGGAGCTGCCACGCCTGCCGGGGAGTGAGTTCCTTGACCATTCGAATTGACAGCGAGCGACTACCGTAGCCTCTGGCGCCGTGCGAAAGCACGGCGCCAGAGCGCTCTCGGATCTATGCGGCCGCCGGCTCGACCTGCACGGCGCAGAACTTGAACTCGGGGATTTTCCCGAACGGATCCAGTGCCTCGTTCGTCAAGAGGTTGGCCGCCGCTTCCTTGTAGCAGAAGGGGATGAACACCTGTCCGGGTTGCAGGCGGACGTCGGCCCGGGCGAACGCCGTCAGCGTGCCGCGGCGGGATGTCACCATGATCGGGTCGCCGGCCTGCACACCCACCTTCGCCAAGTCGTCCGGGTGCACCGCAATGACAGGGTCAGGCTCGATGGCATCCAGCGCTGTGGAGCGGCGGGTCATGGAGCCGGTGTGCCAGTGCTCGAGCTGGCGCCCGGTGATCAGCACCCAGGGGTACTCGTTGTCGGGCAACTCGTCGGCGTTGGTGAACGCCGCCGGCGCCAGGCGCGCCTTACCGGTGGGCGTCGGGAACGCCTCGGTGAACAGCACCGCCTCGCCCGGCCGGTCCTCGGCCGCGCACGGATAGGTGACCGAATGTTCCCGCTCCAGGCGCGACCAGGTGATGCCCATCAAGGTGCCCATGGCCTGGCGCATCTCGGCGAACACGTCCGCGGGACCGTTGTAATTCCAGTCAAGGCCCATGCGCCGCGCAATGTCCTGGATGATCTCCAGGTCGTGGCGTGCCTCGCCGGGCAGATCCAGGGCCTGGCGGCCGAGCTGCACCCGCCGGTCGGTGTTGGTGAAGGTGCCGGTCTTTTCCGGGAAACCGGAGGCGGGCAGGATCACGTCGGCGAAGGCCGCAGTCTCGGTGAGAAACAGGTCCTGCACCACCAGGTGATCGAGCCTGGCGAGCGCTTCCCGCGCATGCTGGAGATTGGGGTCGGACATGGCCGGATTCTCGCCCATGATGTACATGCCGCGCAGCTTGCCGTCGTGGATCGCGTGCATGATCTCGACCACGGTGAGGCCCGGCTCCGGGTCCAGAGTCGCGTCCCAAAGCTTCTCGAAGCGCTCGCGCACCGCCGGCTCGGCCACCGACTGGTAGTCCGGGAACACCATGGGGATCAGCCCCACGTCGGAGGCGCCCTGGACGTTGTTCTGCCCGCGCAGCGGGTGGATGCCGGTGCCGGGGCGGCCGATCTGACCGCTGATCAGCGCCAGAGAAATCAAGGCACGGGCGTTGTCGGTCCCGTGGATGTGCTGGGAGATGCCCATGCCCCAGAAGATGATCGAGCCCTTGGAAGAGGCGTAGACGCGCGCCACCTCGCGGATGGTCTCGGGCGGAATCCCGCAGATGGGCGCCATCTTCTCCGGGGTGTGGTCCTTCAGGTGCGCTTTGAGCTCGTCGTAACCGCTGGTGCGGCTGCGCACGAACTTCTCGTCCACCAGGCCGGCCTCGATCACCGCGTTCATGAGCGCGTTCAGCAGCGCCACGTCGGTATCGGGCTTGAACTGCAGGAAGTAATCGGCGAACGGCGACAGCGGCATGCGCCGCGGATCCATGACGATCAGCGTCTTACCGGCGCGGGCGGCGTTCTTCATGAAGGTCGCCGCCACCGGGTGGTTCTCGGTGGGATTGGCGCCGATGACGACGATCACCTCCGCCTCGGCCACGTCCGAGACCTGATTGGAGACCGCGCCGGAGCCGATCATCTCCAGCATGGCCGCCACCGAGGAGGCATGGCACAGGCGGGTGCAGTGGTCGACGTTGTTGCTGCCGAATCCGGTGCGCACCAGCTTCTGGAAGAGATAGGCCTCCTCGTTGGAACCCTTGGCGGAACCGAAGCCGGCCAGCGCCTTGGGGCCGTGCTCATCGCGGATGCGATTGAGTCCGGAGGCGGCCCGGTCCAACGCCTCTTCCCAGCTGGCCTCGCGGAACAGCGCCAGCGGATTGGCCGGATCGATGTCGTCGATGTCGGCCGTCTTCGGCGCGTCGTCGCGCCGGATCAGGGGCTTGGTCAGGCGATGGGGGTGGTGCACGTAGTCGAAGCCGTAGCGGCCCTTGACGCACAGGCGGCTCAGATTCGCCGGACCGCCGCGGCCCTCCACATACAGAATCTTGTTGTCCTTGATGTTGTAGGTCAGCAGACAGCCGACCCCGCAGTAGGGACAGACCGAATCCACGCGCTTGTCGGGCTCGACCATGCCGACGCCGCCGGCGGGCATCAGCGCGCCGGTGGGGCAGGCCTGGACGCACTCGCCGCAGGCCACACAGGAACTCTCGCCCATGGGATCGTCGAAGTCGAACACGATCTTGGAGTCGTGACCGCGATAGGCGTAGCCGATGACGTCGTTGGCTTGCTCCTCGCGGCAGGCACGCACACAGCGCCCGCACTGGATGCAGGCATCCAGGTTCACCGCCATGGCGGGGTGGGAGGGGTCCGGCTGGGGCTGGTGTCGGCTCGGAAAACGCGGCTTGCCCAGATCCAGGAACTTGGACCACTCGTCGAGCTCATTGTCACGGGTGTAGTCGGTCTCCGGCATGTCCGACTGCAGCAGCTCCAGCACCATGCGCTGGGAGATGCGGGCGCGCTCGTTGTCCGTGCGCACCTTCATGCCCTCCTGCACCGGGCGCCAGCAGGACGGCTGCAATGCGCGCTCGCCCTCGATCTCCACCATGCAGGCGCGGCAGTTGCCGTCGGCGCGCATGCCCGGCTTGTAGCACAGGTGGGGAATGTCGATCCCGGCGGCGCGCTTGGCCGCTTCGAGGATGGTCTCGCCCGGCAGCGCCTCCAGGCGCTGACCGTCCAGGTCGAAGCCGATCGTGACCGGAATGTCCGCAGGATTAGCTGCCATTGTTGACCTCGTGGGGAAAAAATTTCATGACGCACAGCATAGGGTTGGGCGCCGCCTGGCCGAGGCCGCAGATCGAGGCGTCCATCATCACCGCGGCCAGCTCGTTCAGCAGCGGCTGATCCCAGCGCTCGCGCTCCATGAGCGCGGCGGCCTTGCCGGTGCCGACCCGACAGGGGGTGCACTTGCCGCAGGACTCGTGTTCGAAGAAGCGCATGGCATTCAGCGCGGCGTCCTTGGCGCTGTCCTGGTCCGACAGGACGATGACTGCCGCCGAGCCGATGAAGCAACCGTGGGGCTGCAAGGTGTCGAAATCAAGGGGCACGTCGGCGAGCGAGGCGGGCAGGATGCCACCGGAGGCGCCGCCGGGGAAATAGGCGTAGAGCTCGTGCCCGGGCAGCATGCCGCCGCAGTACTCGTCGATCAGCTCACGCAGGGTGATCCCAGCGGGCGCCACGTGCACCCCGGGCTTCTGCACTCGACCGCTGACGGAGAAGGAGCGCAGCCCCTTGCGTTCGTGGCGCCCGTGAGAGGCGAACCATTCACCGCCCCGCTCCAGAATCTCGCGCACCCAGTACAAGGTCTCCATATTGTGCTCGAGGGTCGGGCGCCCGAACAGGCCCACCTGGGCGACGAACGGCGGGCGCAGGCGCGGCATGCCCCGTTTGCCTTCCAGGGACTCGATCATGGCCGATTCTTCGCCGCAGATGTAGGCGCCAGCGCCCCGGCGCAGCTCGATGGGCGGCAGTGGACAGGGCGGGTTCGCCTTGAGCTTGGCCAATTCCTGCTCCAGCAGCGCGCGGCAGCCGGCATACTCGTCGCGCAGGTAGATGTAGATCTCCTCGATGCCGACCACATGGGCGGCGATCAGCATACCCTCGAGGAAGCGGTGAGGATCGCGCTCGAGGAAATAGCGGTCCTTGAACGTGCCGGGCTCGCCTTCATCGATGTTGATGGCCGCCAGGCGCGGCGCCGGTTGATCGCGCACGATGCGCCACTTGCGCCCTGCCGGGAAACCCGCGCCACCGAGGCCGCGCAGGTTGGAGTCCTCCAGGGCGCGGATCACCTGCTCGGTATCCAGGCGCCCGTCCATGACGTCGCGCAAGAGCTTGTAGCCTCCGTCCGCCTGGTAGGCGGCGTAATCCACATAGCCTTCCGGCAGCGCCGCCCGGGAGTTATCACCCTGGGCTGCCTTCGTAACCGCGTCGGCATCGGCCCGATCGATCGGGTTGGTGCCTACCACCGCTACCGGGGCGGTGTCGCAGCGCCCCACGCAGGGCACGCGCTGTACGCGCACGTCGGGTCCCAGAGCGCCCTCGAGCTTCGCGATCAGGCCCTCGGCGCCGGCCATGGCGCAGCTCACCGAATCGCACACCCGCACCGTCAGCGCCGGGGGTGCGGCGCCGCCGTCCTTCACCATATCGAAATGGTGGTAGAACGTGGCGACCTCGTACACTTCCGCCGTGGGCAGGTTCATTTCGGCGGCCAGCGCCGTCAGATGGCGGGCCGAAAGATGCCCGAACTCGTCCTGCAACAGGTGCAGGTACTCGATCAGCAGATCGCGCCGCCGGGGTCTGTCGCCGAGCAGCACGCGAACGTCTGCCAGCGCGTCGGGGGTAGGTTGCCGACCGCGGAGCTGCCCCCGCTTCTTTCTTCTGCGTACCGATTCTGATGCCACTGGTGATCGACCCATTGTGGTGATTGGAAACGGGATCGGCGCGCCGTGTTTCCCAGGGCACGCCAGAGACGCCCTCGCCGGGGCGAGAGTCTGGCCTGACCCCCGGGCAGCAAGGTCTGTGCCAGGGTGGCCGGGCCGACAGCGTGGTCACACGCTGGGGCCGGTCCGACCTGCCGCAAGCCAGCATTACATTGTACGCCCACGGCAGACCCGTATCACCCCAAGACCGCGTGGGCTAGACTTGTGTGCAGAGTTTGGTAGGATTTTCGATCCTGCGACCAAAGGCATAAGGAGCGGTCCAGGGCCAGATCCCCATATGCGGAGCGTGGTTGTACTGGACCCGTCCCGTCGTCCCTGACTTCGACTGTGCCCTGTTGGTGCTGCAATCCGCCAGACCGCGCCGGATCGGGGGCCGGGTCGGGCGGCAGCGCCCCTACGTTCCTGCTGAGGCGAGATGCAGATCACCAAAACGCCACCATCTTCCCAGGAGTTCGCTCTGACAGAGCAATTGGAGAGTGTGCTCGGCAGCCTGCCGTGGGCGGCGCTTGCGGTCGACGCGCGCGGCTACGTCGTCTATGCCAACGAACAGCTCGAAACTCTTGGATGGCCTGCGCCTCAGGAGATCCGGGGGCAGCATCTGCAGACGGTGCTCCCCGCCTACCTGCACGCGCTGCAGGGTGATCCGGCATGGCTGACGCCGCAGCAGGCTGAAATCACTCGACCTGGACGGCATGGCGAGCGCCACGAGCGGATCTGGGTGCGCCCCGTTCCCGGCGGCGCCTACCTGATTGTCATGGACGAGACCGCCGCTCGGGAGAGCGAGCGCAACAGCGCACAGACCGCGCGGCTGGCCTCGATCGGCTTCATGTTGTCGGGCGTGTGTCACGAGGTCAGCAATCCCCTAGCGGCCACTTACTCCATGGTCCAGATCCTGCGTTCTCAGGACGAGGTCTCCCAAGAGGTCATGCGTGAGGGATTGGACCGTATCGCCGCCAACGTCAAGCGCATCCTCGATGTATCGAGGCGCATCAACGAATTCTGCCGGGTCGGCAAGCCCAGCCCGGTGCGCGTCGACGATGCCGTGGAGGAGGCGCTTGCGTTGCTGCGCGAGGACAGGAGCTGCCACGGGGTCACCGTGACCCATGTCGCCAACCCGCACGCGGTAGTGAGCGGCGATCCGGCACACCTGCGCCAGGTGTTCTACAACCTGGTGCTCAACGCCTGTCAGGCCCTGCGCGGCGGCGGAGAAGTGGTCATCCGCTCCGAACCCGGCAGCGATGGGCGCATACACGCGTACGTGGAGGATACCGGTCCGGGGATCGCGCCCGATCACCTCGACCGGCTGTTCGAACCGTTCTTCACGACCAAACCCAGCGGAGAAGGAACCGGACTGGGCCTTTCCATTACGCGGGATCTCGTCCAGGAACATGGTGGCGCGATCTCGGCGAGCAACCGGCCGGAAGGCGGCGCCCGCTTTGCGCTCGCGTTTCCGGAGGGACTTTTCAGTCATGAATAAAGCGCTCGCGAATCGAGAACTGGTGGGAAGCGAACGGATATTGGTGGTCGAGGACGACGCAGCGGTCCGGGAGTGCGTCGCTTGCCTGCTGCACACCCGCGGCTTCGCCACGGTGCTGGCGAAGACAGTGGGCGAGGGTCTGCACTCCTTCCGGGAAGACGACTTCGATCTGGTTATTACCGATCTGCGGCTGCCGGATTCCACTGGTCTGGACCTCATCCGCGGCGTCAATGAGCTGGAGACCGACACCCCGGTGATTCTGATGACCAGCTACTCGTCGGTGGAGAGCGCTATCGAGGCGCTGCGGCTCGGTGCCGTGGATTACATGATCAAGCCTTTTGACAATTCCGAATTCCTGCACGGCGTACAGCGGGCTTTGGACGAGCGGCGCATCAAACGGGAGAACCGCATTCTCAAGCGCTCCCTGAAGAAGGCCTACGCGACCGATGAGCTCATCGGCGAAAGCCCCGGGATGAAGCGTGTGTTCGAGCTCATCGAGCGGGTGGCTCCCGCAGACGCGTCGGTGCTGATCCAGGGCGAGAGTGGCACCGGAAAGGAACTGGTGGCCCGCGCCCTGCATGCGACCAGCCCACGGGCCGATGGGCCATTCGTCGCCATCAACTGCGGCGCCATCCCGGAAGACCTGATGGAGTCGGAGCTGTTCGGACATGTGAAGGGCGCGTACACCGGCGCCACCAGCCATAGTGAGGGGCTTATTCGCGAGGCTCATGGCGGCACGCTGCTGCTCGACGAGATCTCCGAGCTGCCTCTGAGCCTCCAGGTAAAGCTGCTGCGGGTGCTGCAGGAGCGCGAGGTGCGCCCGATTGGCGGTACGCGCACCTATCAGGTGGACGTGCGGTTCCTCGCCGCCACCAACCGCGATCTTCAGGCGCAGGTCAAAGGGGGGGAGTTTCGCGAAGATCTGTTCTTTCGCTTGAACGTGATCAACATCTGGATTCCACCCCTGCGCCAGCGCAGCGGTGATGTCATGTTGCTCGCGCGACGCTTCATCAGCCATTACAGCCGCAAGCTCGGCAAGCCGATCCGCGGGATCGCCGACGACCTGGGCGACTTTCTCAAGACCTATCACTGGCCCGGCAACGTGCGGGAGCTGGAAAACCTGATCGAACGCGCGGTGATTCTGTCCGACACGGATCAGCTCACGGCCAAGTACTTCGGCGATGTGGGGATCGGCGGTCCGCCCGAGCGTGGCGTCTCCATGCATGCCGTGTCGGGCGGATCCGAGTCGCTGTTCGACAGCAGGCTGTCTGTCGAGGAGTACATCCAGGAGTTCGTCAAGCATCACCAGCACGACCACAACGAGACCGAGCTCGCGCGCATGCTGGGGATCGGGCGCAAGGCTTTGTGGGCCCGGCGGCGCAAGTGGCACATGCAGCGCCGACCCGGGGATGACGACCGCGCCAATTCGGCACCCGCCTCACGTTCCGCCGGCGGCGCCGGGCGCGAGTAGCAGACCCGCGTTTGTTTCGGTTTGACCCGTTGTTTCATTTTGACAATTGCAGGCGCTGCACGGACCCCCGAGCGGCGACCGGCTTGGCGCAGTAACCTGGCGAAATTCCAGCGAATCCCGGTTGCGGCACAGGACTTGCTTTGGGTTTTTCGTCTAACAAAATGGCCCTGACGACGATCTACAGGAGCGAGGAATGAGCGAGAAGACCAGCGCACCGAAGCGCAAGAAAGTCACGATCCCCATGTTGGTCGACAAAATGAAGAAAGGGGAGCCCATCACCCAGTTGGCCGTGTATGACTATGAGAATGCGATCGTCGCCGACCGACTCGGCATCGACATACTGTGCGTGAGCGACACCGGCGGCATGGTCTTGTTTGGCCATTCATCGACCGTTTCCGTCACCTTCGAAGAGGTAATGATGATGGCCCAGGCCATCGACCGCGGCTCCAAGTACGGGCTGCGGATGGTTGATATGCCCTACATGAGCTTTCACGTCTCCGAGCAGCAGGCGGTCGACAACGCCGGCAAGTTCGTCGCCCAAGCCAACGCTGAGGTGATGAAGTGTGAAGGCAACCAGCACCACGCCAAGAACATCGAGGCGATCATCAAGGCCGGCATTCCGGTACAGGGCCACATTGGTATCTGTCCCATGCGCATGCCGCAGCTCGGAGGCTTCCGGGCCCAGGGCAAGACCGCCGATCGCGCGAAGGAACTCGTGGACGACGCCTGGGCGATGGTGGACGCTGGCTGCTTTTCGATCATGGCCGAGGTGGTGACCTCGGAGGTGTGCGAATACCTGGCAGAGACCCTGCCGGTGCCGGTGATCAGCCTCGGGTCGGGGAACAAGGCCCATGGCGTACACATCATCGGCTCCGATCTGTTCCATCTCTATGAGGCGCACCTGCCGCGTCACTCGAAGGTCTACACCGACCTGGTGCCGATCCTCGAGGATGGGTATCGTCGCTATATGGAAGACGTGAAGAGCCGTGCGTATCCTGCCGAGGAGCACTCGGTGTTCATGAAGAAGGAAGAGCTCGCGGAATTCAAAAAGCTGGTGGGCTGGAAGCAGTGACGATTTCGGATCGCGGTCGGGCGGTCTCCCTCAGTCCCGAGGAGATCGTCACGAAGACCTCGTTTTTCGCCGGTCTCGATGACGGCGCGCAGGCTGAAATCGCCGAGCTGTGCGAGTCGCGGATGTTCTACAAGGACAGCGCGATCTACCAGCTCGGCGATCCGGCGGATGAGTTCTACATCCTGATCGACGGCATGGTGCGGTTTTCGCTCGGACTGGGGCCCATGCATACGTCCGCGGGAGAGATCATCCGGTGTGGCGACGTGTTCGGTTGGGCCGCCCTGGTGGAGGGGCGGCGTACCCGAATCGCAACCGCCTATTGCCTGACCTCGTCGAGCGTGCTGGCACTGCCTGCCGAGGGGTTGCTTAGAATCATGGGTCGGAACCACACCGTCGGCTACGAGCTCATGAGGAGGCTCAATACCCTCATCACCGGCAATCTGATCCACTTCGCCGCAGGCTGAGCGACAACAACAACGAAGCCGCCCCGGGTCGCTGCTCGTCTCTGGAATCGGAACACGTTCGGTCGCCCCCCGGCGAAGGGGTGACGCTGGCGTCCGGGACCCCAACGCCGGCAGCGTCGGGCAGTGCAGCGCCCCCGCGGCGAAGGTCCTGGAATGCTCGATCTCGCAACTCTGGTGTGGCTCGTCTTGTCCTCCTTCGGAGTGGGGGCGTTCATCGGCGCCGTGGGCATCGGTGGCGTGCTTCTCATCCCGGCACTCATCTATCTGGCGGGCCTGTCGGTCCACCAGGCCATGGCCACGGCGCTGGCCAGTTTCATCGCAACCGGCGTCGCCGGCACCATGGCCTTCCAGCGCAAGGGCAGCATCAGCTGGCCGGTGACCATCCCTGTGTGCGTCGGCGCTGTCTTGTTCGGTTTTTTGGGGGCCCTGGTCAATTCCCTGGTGAACGCCCAAGGGCTTTCAGTCATCCTCGCCGTGGTGATCGTGTTCGCCGGCGTCTACACCATCGCCTCCGTCAAGGGGATGCCTGAGCCGGCATTGAGCCGCTTTCCGCGCCTGCAACGGCTGCTGCTCCTCGGCATCGGCGGCTTCGCCGGTTTCGGCGCCGGCTTGACCGGCGCCGGCGGACCGGTGCTGTCAGTCCCGGTCATGATCGTGTTCGGTTTCCCGCCGCTGCAGACCATCGGCGCGAGCCAGGTGCTCCAGATCCTGGCGTCGGTATCGGGTACGGCGGGTAACCTGAAGTACGGCGCCATCGATTTTCCTCTGGTCGGCATCATCGTGCTGTTCGAGATCGCCGGCGTGTTCCTCGGCGCCCGGATCGTGCACGCGGTCAATGAAGTCCTCGTCCGGCGGTTCGTCGCGTGGCTGTGCGTGGTGGTGGGCGGCGGCATGCTCGCCCGTGCATTGTGGACCTGACCGGTGAGCGTGCCGCTCACCGCCTATTTTCGCAGCCGCGGTGTTGCGCAGCGCGAGGTCACCCCCGGGCTGTTCGTCCCCGAGGGGTTCAGTGATCCGGTGTCGGAGCACCAAGCCACCCGTACGCGAGCCGCGTTGTTCGATTTCTCGTTCATGTCACAGTTCGAGATTTCCGGGCCCCAGGCCGTGGCGTATCTTCACACGCTGCAGGTGCGGGAGATCGCGCCGGTGGCCCGTGGGCGCATTCTCTATACCGTCCTGTGCCGGGAAGATGGAACCGTGCTCAATGACGCCACGGTGTGGGTGCACGGCGACGGCCGCTATTGGCTGTTCACCGGACGGCGTGCGGACCGGGACCACATCCAGGCTCTCGCCGAGCGTTTCGAGGTGGCGGTGGAGGACCGTTCCGGAGAGCTGAGCGTGATCGCGCTGCAAGGACCTGCCAGCCGGCTGCTGCTCGAGCGCGTGGATCGCCGCCTCGCCCAGGAGCTGCGCTACTTCCGCTTTGCCCGCAGCGCCATCGACGACACCGATGTGTGGATCGGCCGCATCGGCTACACCGGCGAGCGCGGCTATGAACTGCTGATCCACCGGGCAGCCGCCGTCGCGCTGTGGGAGCGGCTGCGGGGGCTGGGCGAGTCACTGGGGGTGGCGGAGTGCGGCTTCGAGACGGCGAATTGCCTGCGCATCGAAGCGGGTTACATCCTCTTCGCCCGTGAGCTGCATTTCCGGGTCACCCCGGCGGCCCTCGGGTACGGCCGGTTGGTCGTATCGCCCAACGCCACCGCCCTCCGCACGCCGCCTGCGCTGTTGGTCGGTCTGCGTCCGGCGAGCGGGCGCCCGGGTCGCGCACCTGCGCCGTTGCCCGGGCTCCCCGACAGCGTGCTGCCGCCGGTGGAGAAGGGACGCGCCTGCCTCACCAGCGCGTGCTGGTCGCCCCTGTACGGGGCCGACCTGGGCATGGGCTATGTGTGTCAGGACGACCGCCATCCCGGGTCCAGGGTAATGCTCCAGGATGGGCGCGCTGCGCGGGTCGCGCGCTTGCCTTACTACGATCCACCGCGCGCCGTTCCCCGCAGATGAGCGACCTTTGGCGGGTGCACCCTTCGTTCCGTGGCATTGCTCTTGCATCGACAGGTCCAACGGTGCGCTCCTCCCCGTCGGCTGGTTCGAAAAGAAACAGTCGCGTGGGTGGATGTTGCGAAACGACCAAGTGTCTTCAAGAACACGATCGCCTGTGGCCCATCGGCACCTGCGGGATCACTCCGCGGAGTGCAGAGCAGTCAATCGCCGGGCGGCAGGTGCTGGATCACAAATACACACTAGCGGGGTAGGAAACCGGAATGGCAACGCTCTCGGATATCGAAATCGCACAAAAGGCTGAAATGCGCCGCATCATCGAGGTGGCGGAGACGCTGGGTATCGACGAGGCGAGCCTGGAGCCTTACGGCCATTACAAGGCCAAGATCAGTTTCGACTTCATCAACAGCTTGGCAGACCGTCCTGACGGCAAGCTGATTCTGGTCAGCGCCATCAGCCCCACCCCTGCGGGTGAGGGTAAGACCACGACCACCATCGGGCTGGGCGACGCCCTCAACCGCATCGGCAAGAAGACGGTCATGTGCATCCGTGAGCCGTCCTTGGGTCCGGTGTTTGGGATGAAGGGCGGCGCGGCTGGCGGCGGTTACGCGCAGGTGGTGCCGATGGAGGACATCAACCTGCATTTCACCGGCGACTTCAACGCCATCGCGCTGGCTAACAACCTGCTCGCCGCCGCCCTGGACAACCACATCCACCACAGCAACAAGCTCGGGATCGACACCCGGCGCGTGGCCTGGAAGCGGGTGGTGGACATGAACGATCGCGCCCTGCGCAACATCGTCGTCGGCCTCGGCGGCGTCGGCAACGGCATTTCCCGAGAGGATGGCTTCGATATCGTGGTCGCCTCCGAGGTGATGGCGATCTTCTGCCTGGCCACTTCGATCGCGGATCTGAAGGAGCGCCTGGGCAACATCGTGGTCGCCTACACGCGCGCCCAGAAGCCGGTGCTGGCGCGGGATCTCAATGTGCACGGCGCCATGGCCGCGCTGCTGGCCACCGCCCTGAAGCCCAACCTGGTACAGACCCTGGAGCACAACCCGGCGTTCGTGCACGGCGGTCCGTTCGCCAATATCGCCCACGGCTGCAACTCCGTGCTGGCCACCCAGACCGCCCTGAAACTGGGCGACTACGTGGTCACCGAGGCCGGATTCGGCGCCGATTTGGGGGCCGAGAAGTTCGTCGACATCAAGTGCCGCAAATCGGGAATTCGTCCTGAGGCGGTGGTCCTGGTCGCAACCGTCCGCGCGCTGAAATATCACGGCGGCGCCGACCTCAAGACCATCAACGAAGAGGACTTGGACGCCCTCGGTAAAGGCATGGCCAACCTCGAGCGCCACGTCAACAACATCCGCAATCATTACGGCCTGCCGTGCGTGATCTGCATCAATCACTTCACCCCCGATACGGAGGCGGAGGTGGAGCTGATCAAGCGCAAGATGGCCCATCATGAGGCGCCCGTGGTGGTCTCCAAGCACTGGGCCAGTGGCGGGGCGGGTGCCGAACAGCTCGCCCGCGCGGTCATCGAGGTTGTCGAAAGCGTTCCGGCCGACTTCAAGTTCCTGTACGAGGATTCGGCGCCGCTGTGGGAAAAGATGAAGACCGTGGCCACCAAGATCTACGGCGCAGGGGAGATCGCCGCGGACACCAAAGTCCGAAATCAGATCCAGAGGCTACAGGATGAAGGCTACGGCCATTACCCGATCTGCGTCGCCAAGACCCAGTACTCCTTCTCGACCGATCCCAAACTGCGTGGTGCCCCTTCGGGCCACACCGTGACGATACGTGAGGTGCGCCTGTCCGCGGGCGCGGAATTTATCGTCATGGTCTGTGGGGACATCATGACCATGCCCGGTCTGCCTCGGGTGCCGGCGGCCGAGAAGATCGACGTCGACGAGTCCGGACGCATCACCGGACTTTTCTGAGTCGCTTGCGGCGCCGGTGCCCGTTCGCGAGAGCGTTCTCCGGGCCAGCGCAATGTGCGGCGCAAGGCGCCGCGGGCGCGTTGGACCGGAGCCGGCTCAGGACCTATGCTTGCTCCTTGATGACCACCTGGACAACCTGGGGTCCGGACCGCTTACCGCCCCGCGCACGCCAACGGGCAGTAGAGCCCCGCGTATGCGCCACCCGCCAAAAGCACACACTGCCGAAACCCGGCGTGTGATCACATGCCTGCGGTACCACACCCCTGATTAATGTCCATGCCTGAAGCCGCCGGCGCGCAGGCAAAAAAAAAGCCGCCCCAGGGGATGGGGCGACGCAAGACAACAGCCCCAGAGGGCGCGGGCTGTCTAGGCTCAAAAAACGAGCCGGAGGAGGAACACCGAAACGGCGTGTCCGAAGTGTTGTCCTGCAAGCTCCATGCCAGCAGTTAAACCCGCGAACTGCGGGCTTGATGGCCCGGACGCTGTATCACTACGAAACATCGGCGGTGCGCTCGCGACACAGTTTGACCTTGCGACACATCGGTGCCGCCGCCGCAGGCGCAGTTGGGAAACAAATGAGCAAGGGGTCCCGCACCATGAGTCAGAAGCCGGAAGTCACCTATACCGACGACGAGGTCCAGGAGCGACTGCAGCGCGAGTTGCCGGAGTGGTACCTGGAGAACGGATCGATTCGACGCAAATACCGCACCGCCGGATGGAAAGCCACCCTGATGGTGGTCAATATGGTCGGGCACCTGGCAGAAGCCGCCTGGCACCACCCGGTCCTGACAGTTTCCTATGCGTTCGTGATCGTGAAGTTGACCACTCATTCCGCGAAGGGAATCACCGACAAGGACTTCGCGTTGGCCCGCAAAATCGAGGACGTGATCCAATGGCAGCCCGGGTCCGAGCCAGGCGGCCCCTTCGAGCGCACCCCGGACGACCCGCCATCCAAGTACATCAAGTACGATTGAGCGGCCGGAAGCAGACGCGGCGGAGACGGCGTGACATTGTGCGCCCGGTGCGCGTGGCACCTGCCCGTCCCTCGCCAGTGGTCGATGTCCGAACGCGATCGGCTCAGCATACCGGCAGCGAATTCCCGGCGCGGTTGATGCAGGTCAAGGCATTTCGGTGGCCCGGAAAGTAGTGTCTTCCGTGAAGCCGAAGAGGAGGATACGCCATGGCATTTCGAATGCTCTACGGATGGTCGACCCCGCTCGCCAAGCCCTTCAGCGCCATCTCGGCAAACTTTGCCCTTGGCACCAACGAGGGTTGCCTGGCGCGCCGCCAGGGACGATGCCCGGGCGCCACCGAGTGCGCCGATTGTCCCTGGAACGAAGGCAGTATGGTGGACGGCACCTGGAGTCGCGCGGGCCGCAGCCGCCGCTGAGCAGATCTCAAGACTTTCGGTCCCGCGCTGGACGCGTGTCGCACTACACGCGCGCCACTCCACCTTCTAGTATGGGTGCTTCCTGCAGCCGTTGGGAGCACCCATGCCGCCGTCCCGCTTCTGGTGGATCGTCGCCGCCGGTGGTGTCATCGTTGCCCTGTCCATGGGCATCCGCCAGTCGTTCGGTCTGTTCCTTCAACCGGTCACCGACGATCTTGCCCTGACCCGTGAAGTGTTCGGCCTCGCCATCGCGCTGCAGAATCTGCTCTGGGGTCTGGTTCAGCCCATCGCCGGAATTTTCGCGGATCGGTACGGACCCGGGCGAGTCCTGGCCGTGGGCGGCCTGGTTTACGTGGCCGGTCTCGGCCTCACCGCGGTTTCCAGCGACACGGCTTCGCTGAATCTCACGCTCGGGGTGTTGATCGGCATCGGTCTCAGCGGAACCACCTGGGCGGTGGTGCTCGGTGCCGTGGGGCGGCTGGTCCCGGACCAGCAGCGCAGTCTCGCCCTGGGCCTGGTGACCGCCGGCGGCTCTTTCGGTCAGTTCGCCCTGATCCCCGCCACCCAGGTCCTGCTGGCCGCCCACGGCTGGGTGTCGACGTTGCTCATCTTCGCGGCGGCGGCCGCGCTGATGCCGGTGCTGGCCGGCGCCCTGCGCGTGCCCCGCCCGGCCGCAGGCGATGCGCCGCGCACCGAAATGCCCCTCGCCCGTGCGCTCGGTGACGCCGCCGGGCATCGTGGCTACTGGTTGCTCAACGCCGGCTTTTTCATCTGTGGCTTTCATGTGATGTTCATCGCCACTCACCTGCCCGCGTACCTGGTGGACAACGGGATCTCCGGCGGCATCGCCGCCTATGCCCTGGCGACCATCGGGCTATCGAACATAGCCGGCAGCTACGTTTGCGGCCTGCTCGGGGGACGCTACAGCCGCCGACGGCTACTGAGTCTGCTCTATCTGGTCCGGGCGGTGGTGATCGCCGGATTCCTGGCGGTCCCCATCACGCCGACCACCGCACTGGTGTTCTCCGCCCTGATCGGATTCCTATGGCTCGGGACCGTGCCCCTCACCAGCGGATTGGTGGGGCAGATCTTCGGTGTGCGCTATCTCACCACCTTGTTCGGGATCGTCTTCCTCAGCCATCAACTGGGCAGTTTCATGGGAGCCTGGCTCGGGGGCTATGTGTTCGACGTATCCGGTTCCTACGATCTGGTGTGGATCGCCTCGGTGCTGCTCGGACTGGTGGCTGCGGCCCTGCACTGGCCCATTGACGAGGCGCCGGTCTACGCGCCCGGCGCGACCCGGATGCCGACCTGAGCCCGCACGAGGGCGCACGCCGCTGCTGCGGCATGCACCCCTTTTTCATGGCTCAGAAGGGCACGTGGTAGCCCCAGCCGAGATCCCGGGTGTCGAGCCTGACCTGCCTGCTGACGAGCCTGGGGGCTTCGCCGTCCAAGGACACTTCGTCGATGTACTTGCCGACCGCGAACAGCTCGGACTTGCCGCCGTTCAATGCCGTCTTGTAGATCTGCAGTGCGGTGACGACGTCGGCCTTTTTCTGCGCCGGGTCCATCTTCACCTGGTAGACCACTGCGTTGCGGGTGAGCGGACTGCGGTCGCTGTTGTGTTTCGGCAGAGTGTGGAACAACTCCTCCATCTCCGCTCGGTCATGGTCCAGCCAGTTCATATCCTGTTTCACTTCCGGGCTGAACGCCGTCAGCCGGTAGCTGAACTCGGGGCTGCACAGACCCATGTAGGACGCGTAGTCGTTCTCGTCCAAGGCCATGCAGGATGAGTAGATCAACTCTTCGATTGCGGTACGATCGGTACTCATGGTTCGGCTCCTCAAGTTGCGGTACACGGACGGCGGCGCGTTGGTTCGGGAACCTGCGCGTCGCCGCGCTCGGGTCAGGCGGTCTTGGTCCTGGCCTCCCGCGCATAGGGGTCCGCGGAGCTGCGGCCCATGCGCCGGCTCCATTCCGCCAGGTAGTGGCGCATGCCGATCTCATCGTGGATGGTCTGATCCTCCTCACGGGCCTGCAGCACGTACATGGGATCGGAGTGCTCGGTCATGGCCATGCCCTGCCCGGAGGAGGCGAGCAGATCCTCGTGCAAGTTGCGACCGAAAGGACTCCAGATGGTGGCGGCATCCTTCTCCCGCTGGCGGCGTACCTCAGGCGTATCGCTCTTCAGCCCCAACGCGCGGAACTCCAGAATCACGTCTTTGGGGCCGATGGGGATGTAGCTGTCGATGCGCAGCACCGACGTGCGCAGGTTGTACGTGATGCAGGGGAACAGATCCACCAGCTTCCAACCGTTCTGTGGCAGTTCGGGCCAGCCGAGGTGGGAATGGCCGCCGCCGGTGTAGGCGCCGTAGTCCACGTTCATGGAGCCCACGGACGCGTGGCCGTTGGGGAACGCCTCGTACTTGCGTTGGAAGTAGCCGGACTCGGGCTTCATCATGCCCGTGATGCGGTTATGGTAGTGCAGGTAGTCATGGTAGAACTCGCTGTTGGTGTCGTGGATCAGCTTGTAGTTGGTCTTCAGGCGGCCCTGGTAGTACCAGAGCACCTGCAGTGGTTCGGCCTCAAGTTCCGGTAGCATGTAGTCCAAGGCGTGGCCGACGTGTTCCGACAGCGGTCCGCAACTGTCGTCCACGTTCACCCAGACGAAACCCCCGTAGGCAACCTCGCTGCGCACTTCTTTCAGGGCCACGTCGGACTCGCAGACCCGCTCCTGATATCCGGCCTTGCCGCGAGGGATGTCGATACACTCGCCTTTGCCGTTGAAGGCCCACTGGTGAAAGATGCACACCAGCCGCTTGGCATTGCCCGAGGGTTCGTA
>Ga0209347_1001906_pt1 | contig 30107 bp, 21 predicted proteins | sample AutmiccommuBRH23_FD_187382 | JGI IMG/M metagenome (GOLD analysis project Ga0209347, IMG submission 187382) | Deep subsurface microbial communities from Mt. Terri, Switzerland - Autotrophic microbial communities BRH/23 (SPAdes) (version 2) | ecosystem: Environmental > Aquatic > Deep subsurface >...
GCTTTGGTGGTTTGAATCATTGCGAATTATAGAGGAATTTTTTTACTGCAGAATCCTGTGTAAATATATTGCTTTTAAACAATCGACAATCATAAATTGGTTTTCTTTAATTGAAGAGGAGCGCAAAGTCAGGAATCATATCATAAATCATTCTAAAATTTAGCGCAAAAAAAAACCTTAAACATTTTAATATATAAATACATTTAAAATGTTTAAGGAATAAATAAATCAACCCCAAAGACTTATTTAATATTTTTAGTGTAAAGTGCCAAAACCCCTCTTGACATTAATACAAATCAAAGATACCATTGATACCCATTACTTTTTGTAAAACTTTGCAAAAGTGTCTAAAAAATATACAAATGGTTTGTTTTTCATAACAAATGGATATTCAATATGGTTTAAATTGCTTGTTTTTATTAAAAAATAGGTAGATTATTGACATTCAACCATTTCAATAAATTTAAAAATCCATTTATTTTACTTCAATTGTGATACCTCTTAGGAAAATATTCATTTTAAATTTAAACCATTTTGTGCAATGATATTAAAAACCGGGTTTCACTTTAAGCTAAAGGAAAGCTTATGGAAACTTCAGTGCCTGTTTTTATGCCATCAGAAATATCTTTGGTTTCAATGGTAACGCTTTTGTTTTGGTGTAACACCCTAATCCGATTTTCAGTTGTTTCAGTGCCAAAAAATCTTTTCTTTTGGGTAATTTGATCAAGTTCCCTGGCTTTATTAATTCCGATTCCGTTATCGCGGATAATGCACAATACATTACCTTGATCTTCTTTTATGCTTAATTCAATCTCCTTTTCTCCCTCCTTTTTCATGATTCCGTGCCAAATGGCATTTTCAATAAAAGGCTGCAAAAATAAGGTAGGCACTTTGATATGATCCAGCTTTAAATTTTCATCCACGGAAACAATATAATCAAACCCGCCGTTTACACGCATTTGTTCGAGTTTTACATATAGGGCCAAAACCGCTAATTCTTCAGTAAGCGATGTAGTTGGGCTGGAGGAACTATTTAAAATAACACGAATAAGCTTTGAGAATTTTGTGATATAGTCTGACGCTTTTTCAATGTCATTTTTTAATACGAAATTATTGATTGAATTTAAGGAATTAAACAAAAAATGCGGGTTCATCTGACTTTGCAGTGCAGTCATTTTAAGTTCCTCCATTTCTTTCAATTTTACAGCCAATTTAACTTCTGCGTTTTGGCTTTTTTGTTCAATTCTTTTAATAATCAATCCGAGAAGAACTGAAAATATGATGCTTTGCAATAAAGCGCCCAAATAAACAAAAGACATAGGTTCAACACCTTTGCTGATAAAAAATTCCCTGCCCACAAATGCCTCCATAAAACTAACATTCGCCAATACAACATATATCAATGAACCCACAACAAAATAAAAGGAGAAATTATCATTGATTCTGGTGAGTATAATATAATATGAAACGAAAGTAAATATTGTTAAAGCGGGAATTATTGCCGTAAAAGCTTTGACTTGAAATTCATAGCCCAAAAAGAATTGAATGAGCATAAAAATTGGCGCCAATAACACCAATACTTTTATTTCAAGTTCAAAATACTTGTCCCATACAATTAAATGTGTTCTTGTATCCAACAAGTCTCTCGCAAAAGCAACATAAGCCGCATAGGCCAAAAACTGGATTGAAAAATTGACATAGGCATAAATTGGTTTAATTTCCTCAGAAACAACATGCTGCACCAAGTAAATAGTTAGTGCCAATAAAAATAAACTGTAATAAAGGTAAAGTTTATTTCTATTTTGAAAGAAAATTAAAAAGTGATAAAGAAATAAGACGAATAATCCTCCTCTTACCCAAGAAAATATTTCAGAATTAAAATCTAACAGCATTAGCTATCTAGGTATAATCTTTTAAACAATTCAACTTTTCTGTTTCTGCTGATGCTTGCCGTTAAACCATTGGTCATAATTAATTCACCTCCCAAACCTTTCAAGTATTCTTTAACGTGATTTAAATTTACCAAATATGAATTGTGTACTCTAAAAAATTCTGGGAACATAAATTTTTTCTCCACTTCTTTAAGTGTTTTTGACACTAAAATTTGTTGCTCCGACTTTAAATAAATGGTGGTGTAACTTTTATCAGATTTTAACATGACCACGTCATCTTTTTCTAATAAGTAAACCTTGCCGTCAGCGGAAATATTAATTTTATCATTATTGTCATTGATATTGTTCAACAACAATTGCAATTTGTTTTCCAGTAAATCCCCTTTTTTGGACTTTTTAATTTTATCCATTGCCGCCAATAGCTCATCCTTATCAACTGGCTTTAATAAATAATCTATTGCCGAAACTTTAATTGCTTTCAGGGCAAATTCATCGTGAGCAGTGGTGAAAATGAGGTTAAAATCTTTATTTTGCAATTTTTCGATCATCGTAAAGCCATCCATTTCTGGCATTTGTATGTCTAAAAATACCACGTCTGGCTTCTCATTATTAATGATTTCTATTGCCTTAATTGGTGAATTGCAAGTCTTAACAACAACGTTTTCTATGTAGTTGTTTAATTTCCACTCTAATGCCTCTAAAGCATCGTTTTCGTCATCAACTAGTAAAATTTGTAGCATGTTTAATGTGTTGACTTTGGTTAAATTTGTATGCAAGATACAACTTTTGCATATATGTTCAAAAAGTTGCGTTTTTTTTATTTATTTTATTCAAAACGTGATTATTCGTAAAATTATTTTTATTTGATATTGAGGATTTTACACATTTTAAATGCTGTTTTTTATTGAATTTTACTGTAAATAATTAAGAATTATAAAAAAGAGATGTGTTTGATCTTTCTATTTTTTGATTGGTAATACATAAAAAAATACTGCGACAAAATGTGAAAAACTTCCCAACAACACAAAAATATGAAAAATGGCGTGATTGTATTTAATCTTTTTTATGCTATACAAAATGGCGCCAATGGTATAAAAAATACCGCCGCTTAACAACCACATTAAACCTTCAAACGAAAAATTCATAATTAAAGGTTTCACTGCAAAAATAATTAACCATCCCATTAATACATAGGCAAAAGTGGAAATTTTATCATATTTCCCCGTAAAAAAAAGCTTTAAAACAATACCTAAAAGTGCCAATCCCCAAGAAACTCCGAAAATGGTCCAGCCAACCCAGCCATTTAAAACAACCAAGGTAAAAGGCGTGTAGGTTCCCGCTATTAATACATAAATTGCCGAATGATCAAAAATATTCAATCGGTGGCGCAATTTCGGATTTTCAGCATAATGATAAAAAGTTGATGCAGAATACAGTAAAATTAAACTCGCACCATAAATGCTAAAACTAACAATATGCCAACTGCTTCCGTTTAAACTTGAATAGGTAACCAATAACGCCAAAGCTACAATGCTTAAAACCAAGCCGATTGCATGTGAAATGATATTGAATTTTTCTTCTTTGGGTTCGTAAAAGGTTATTTTATTTAGATCCATTTATAGGTAATATAAAATTATTTATAATGCTGTTTCTATCCCAATTGGGGAGTTGCTAAAATTAAAATAAATAGCTAAGTTGGCAATCTTTTTCTTCAAAAAAAATGTTACAAACGCGTTTAAAATCAATTTATTGCCGTTTATGCATAAAATTAATGCGTTTATGTGCAATAAACTACCGTTCACACACTTACAATCAAATTTTTTTCTGTACGTTTGTAAAAACTCCAAATTTTTTTAACATTGAAAAAAACTACTAACGCTAACTTTTTTGGGAACAAAATAATACTGCTTTTGTTTTTACTTTTCTCTATTGCGGGAAATGCACAGATAATGCAGGTAAAAATTTTAGGTGGTGCTGAAGTTATAAATGGAGGAACGCTGACCATAAACGCCGGAAACAGTGTTACTTTTCAAATTATCAACACGGCACTAGGCAATTGTAGTTCAGTTAATGTTACGGACATAAATATATCAAACACAGCAAACTTTTCCATTACGCCTTCAAATCCCTCTGAAAACATAAAATCGGAAAAATGTAATAATGGTGAAAAATTTCTTAATTTCACAGTAACGGCAACAGGTTCCGCTTGCGAAACAACTACAACGAAAGTTACTATAGAAGGAAATAATTTCGCAGTCTTTGAGTTTTATTTAACCGTTGTTAGAGCACCCATCATTTCAGTTTTGGGAGGCAGTCCATTGGCAGATATTCTGGATGGCGCCACCACAACAACAGCTGCCAACGGAACAAATTTTGGCGTTGTGGAAGAAGGTTTAACAAAAACAAGGCGATTTTATGTTGTAAATACAGGAAGTTGCAATCTTATCCTAAATTCTATAACAAGCGCAAATGCTTCTGTTGACCCGATTCCCGTAAGTAATTTTACAATATCTACTCCAATAGATATTTATTATCCTACTCCTCTTAGTTATTTCCCTATTATTCCAGGAGGAGTCTTTTACTTTGATGTTACCTACACAGCTGGAGACCCTGCCAATAACGAAGCAATAATTAGCATCACAAACAATACGGCAGCAGAAACAGATCTTTTTACCTTTACGGTAAGGGCTGAAGTATTTGATGTTACAGGCCCAGGCCCAGGCGGTGTTACTGCCGACTTTAGGCTTTGGTTAAAAGCAACAAGGGGCGTAAGGGCAACAGCTTCTAAAGTTTCTTTGTGGAAAGATTTAGGGTCTAACGGCAAGGATGCCGGACAATCCATAGCTGCTAATCAACCTACCTATAAAGATGATGTTACTTCGAATATAAATTTTAATCCAGTCATTGAATTCAACAATACAGATGCTGAACAGTTTTTATACAATAGTGAAAACGGATTTTACAGCCAGGATATTTTTATTGTGATGATGCCTAAAACGCCAATTACTCCTTTTTCAAGTACCTCTTCCAGGAATACAATTTTCTCTGGAGTCAATAAAAAAGCTAAAGCTGATGTCACTTATGATGTTGATGATATTACAGGCGTTGGATTTGGAAATTACACAGCTTCTCGATTTAACGATGAGGTATTTACTTATGGGCAAAATACGGAAGGATCTTTTAATGGGATGGCAGAAATTAGTGCTATAAAAAACTACGCCAATGCAGGTATTATCAATGTCAGAAATGATACGGCCGTAGCTATAAAGCAAGAATTTTTATATAACTCTAAACTTTTAAGCACAACTTTAATTAATGATGTGGCATTTACAAATGTTGGCTATATTGATGAAGGCCTTATTTGGGGAACTCCTTATTGGATAGGCAAAAATTATGGTATGGCGGGAAATTTAAACGGCCGCGTCGCCGAAATTATGACCTTTGCCCAGCGTGTTCCCGATGCTGACCGCCCAAAAATTGAAACGTATTTGGCCATTAAATATGGCATTACGCTTGGTGAAACACAAGCTGAAAAAAATTATGTCAATTCTGCCGGAAATGCTATTTGGAATATTACAACCAATAGCGGATTTAATTACAATATTGCGGGCATTGGCCGGGCAGACAATTCCGACTTAAACCAAAAGCAGTCCAAAAGTGTCAATGATGCAAATGAGGTAACCATTGGTTTAGACGGAATTTTCGCCACCAACAGCGCCAATATCAACGAATTTAAAAAGGATGGTGATTTCTTGGTTTGGGGATGTGATAATGGCTCTTTTACTGGAGCGAGTACCAATACAGTAACCATCGCCACCGGAATTACCACTTCATTAACCCGCATTGACCGAAAATGGAAAATAGTGGAATCAAAAGAAGATGAAGATGGCGATGTTGAAAATGTATTTATGGGCATACCTTCGACTGCATTTAGTGGATTTACCAAAACAACTGATGAAGAATATGTTTTAATTGTATCAGAAACTGGAAATTTTGCTGATGCCGATATTATTGATGTTGTCCCTTTGAAAACATCGGGTTCAAATCTTCAAACCTGGTACGATTTTGACGGGACAAATTATTTCACCTTTGGAAAGGCCCCTAAATTAACAGAAAAAAGTGCCGTAAATATTGCTGCAGGCGATTATTTGGTTGGGGAATATGCCCTTAATTTAAATATCAATGCGTTCACCATTTCCGCCTGGGTTCCCGGGGTAAATCCAAGTGCAAATCCCCGAACCATTATGGCGAAAGGAACTAAATTGCAATTAAGGTTAAATACCGAAAGCAAAGTAGAAGTCATGGTAGATAATGACGATGTGCCAAAATTTGTTTCAAATATGTCTTTGAATGATGGCAAATGGCACAACGTAACATTTGTTTATGCAAGCGGAACGGTATTCTTATATATAGACGGCGTATTGGATAAATCTGTTCAAGGGGTAAATCCGCCTACACCAAATTACAACCGGTTTTCTATTGGTGCAGTTTATATTTCCAAAAAAGAAGATGAGATTATAAATCCGTTCCTTGGGGAAATTGAGGAAGTTTATGTTTGGGATAAAGGGTTAAATCAGGATCAAGTTAGATATTTGATGAACCAGGAAGTGGAAAAAGTTACGGGCGGTTTGGTTAACGGAAAAGCGCTGCCTCATGCAAGCCCAAGTAATGAAATTGCAACCATCCCTTGGAGCACCCTAAGAGCCTACTACGATTTTAACACGTTCTACGGGACAACCGTTGAAGGTTTAACCGATGACAGAAACTTTTTGCGCATCAAATATTTAGACAAAACAAAAACAATAGCCCGTGCACAAACTGCGCCATTGCCTTATGTGACAACTGCTGTAGATGGAGTAGACGGAGTATGGGACTCACCTGATACTTGGGCAAATAGCAGCACTCAAATTCTTCCAAATAGTTTAGGACTTGACGGCTTGACAACAATTGACTGGAATATTGTGGAAATATCCCATAACATTACTTCTGGAGCTCGAAATATTGAAGTGTTAGGTTTAAAAATCAATTCAGAGAAAAAAATAACCATAGACGGTACTTTGGACTTGGTTTCCGGCACAGGAACCGGCCAAGGTTTAGGAGTTACCCATTATCTAAAATTAGATGGCGTTATCAATTTGTTGGGTGAATCGCAATTGGTGCAAGGTGAAGGCAGCATTTTAGATGAAAAAAGTGGCGGTTATTTAGACAAAGACCAACAAGGCACGGCTAGCAGCTATAATTATAATTATTGGTCATCATCTGTTGGGCCGATTACGGCGTTTGGTGTGGCAACAGGCCTTGCCAGCCCTAATTTATCATTTTCAGTAAAAGGAAATATGCTCGACGGCACAACACCCATTAATTTTCAACCTGCCCATTCGGCAGCTGATTTAGCGGTAACACCCACACCCATAATTATAAGCAGTTACTGGTTATGGAAATTTTATGGCCCAGATGACGCTTACAGTGCGTGGATAAAAATTGGGGCAACAACACCATTGGGACCTGGTGAAGGCTACACGATGAAAGGAACATCAAAATTGGCAGCTATTACAACCAACCAAAATTACAAGTTTAGGGGAAAACCTTATAATGGAACTATTACTTTGGCATTGGATAAAACCTCTGGTGATGTTGATCGATTGATTGGTAATCCATATCCGTCAGCAATAGACGCCAATGAATTTATTTTAGACAATATAAAATCTACAGATACGATTAATGGAGAAGCAGGCAGAAGTGCTGTCAATGTTTTCAATGGTGCCTTGTACTTTTGGCATCATTTCTCTGGTGCTTCACATTATTTGGCTGAATATGTGGGCGGTTACGCCACCTACACTTTAATAGGCGGTGTTCAAGCATATTCAACAGATTGGCGTATCAATAATTCAACTCCATTGGTTGGCGGGGGAAAAATACCTGAAAGATACATTCCCGTAAATCAAGGATTTTTTGTGATTACCGCATTGCCTTCAGGCATTTCAGGAACTACAACAACTGTTGAGGGTGGAGAAATCATATTCAAAAACAGTCAACGATTGTTTATAAAAGAAGGATATGCAGGTACAAATGATGGTTCTTTATTTTTTAAAGGAAGCAAAAAATCAAATGCCAAACAAGTATGGGAGACCCGTGATGAAAAAGCAAAAATACGTTTGCAATTTACCTCACCAAAAGGATATGTCAGACAGTTATTGGTTGGTTTAGCCGATAACACCACCAATCATTTTGATATTGGTTATGATGCGCCATTGGCAGATGTTAATAAAGATGATATGTTCTGGACTTTTGATAACGCAAAATTTGTGATTCAGGCAGTCAATAATTTTAATACAGACCAAGAATTGCCTTTGGGCGTTAAAATTGCAAAAGCCGGACTGGTGACCATTAAAATTGACAAACTTGAAAATATGGATGATGATATTTCATTGCATATTAAAGACAATTTAACGGGTGAAACTCACAATATTTCCAAAAAAGAATTTCAAATTGATTTGGGAGCAGGATCACATTTAGACAGATTTGTATTAATCTTTAAAATGCAAAAATTGGTGGCAGAAGATGTTCCGGCAGAAGTATCAATAATAAATGAGCAAATTATTATTGAAGGAATTCACGTATTTATGGACAACAGCATTGGTGAGCTGCAAATTAAAAACAACAGTGCAGAAGAAATACTAAGTGTTGAATTGTACAATTCTTTAGGACAGCGCATTAATAATTGGAGCAAAAACCTTAACAGAAGAATAATTTCTTTGCCAATCAATACAGCGACCGGCGTTTATATTGTACAAATAAATACCAAAACAGGAAAAACAGTTAAGAAAATTAGTGTGGAGTAGTTCCTGAAGTGAGATCGAAGACAGAAGTCCGAAGACGGAAGTCGGAAGTTAAAATTTAAAAACACAAATTTTATAGTCCCTTGCAATATAGATACTATTATACTTTTGCATCATTAACCAACTCATTGTAAATCACCTCAAAAGTTTGCTTTTTTAATGAATTGCCATCTTTGATGGTTAATCCTTCTGTATTGATAACTGAATGCACTTTAACGCGCAATTTTCCCGGACTTCCGCTAAAAAAAGTATAGGAAAACAGTTTTTTGCAGTCGTACATGGTAATTGGCACAATTGGTATTTGATATTCAATCGCCAAGCGAAATGCGCCATTTTTAAAATCACTTAACACCACACTCTCATCATCGGGCACCAAGCCTTCAGGAAAAATACAAATATCGAGACCGTCATCTAACCTTAATCTGGCTTTGTCAAAAACAGCATTTCTGCTTTTTGAATCGCTTCTGTCTACAATAATGCAAGTTCTTTTATAAAAAAATCCGAAGATTGGTATTTTAGTCAGTTCGATTTTTCCCACAAAAACAAACGGATTTTTGGTAATTGCCAACATCACAAAAACATCAATCATTGACGTATGATTTGGGCAAAACATGAAACTTTTTTCCTTTTTTAAAACTTGCTCTTCTGTTACATCTATCTTAAAACCCATCACAAACAGGAGTGTTTTGGCCCAAGCTCTGGCAATTTTATAAAAGGCAGGATACATTTTTTCAGTAGAAGTCACGACCAATAACACCGGAAATACCGGAATTATGGTCAACAATAACCAACAATAAAACCAGATGCGCCAAACAAGAATAAAAAAGTATCTAAAAAAGTTCATATGTATTCATTATTTTAGATTTCAAAATTTGGAATGCTAGGTTCATCGGCCCAAAAATAGTAATTTTAAATTCTATTCTTATTTTCTTTTTGAAATATGTATTTTTGCTGCTTAAATTTGAAATAATGTCAAGAATTTTAACAGGGCTTCAAAGCACGGGAACACCGCATTTAGGAAATTTATTGGGCGCAATCATTCCGGCTATAAAATTAGCGAACAATCCGAGAAACGATTCTTTTTTATTTATCGCCGATTTGCATTCGTTGACCCAAATAAAAAATGGAGAAGAATTGCGTCAAAACACCTACAGCACCGCCGCAACCTGGCTTGCTTTTGGCTTGGATGTCAATAAAACCGTTTTCTATCGTCAAAGTGATATTCCTGAAGTGACCGAACTTTCTTGGTATTTGAGCTGCTTTTTTCCATACCAACGTCTAACATTGGCGCATGGTTTTAAAGACAAAGCCGACAGGCTGGATGATGTTAATGCGGGTTTATTTTCCTATCCAATGCTGATGGCTGCCGATATTTTATTGTATGATGCAGAAATTGTTCCTGTTGGAAAAGACCAATTGCAACATTTAGAAATGACACGCGATGTAGCCAACAGATTCAACCATCAAATGGGCGATACTTTGGTTCCGCCAGAAGCTAAAATACAGGAAGGAACCAAGTATGTTCCCGGAACTGATGGCGGAAAAATGAGCAAATCGAGCGGAAATATCATCAATTTGTTTTTGTCGGATAAAGAATTGCGCAAACAAATCATGAAAATCCAAACCGATTCCACGCCGCTTGAAGAACCTAAAAATCCGGATACCTGTAATTTATTTGCCTTGTATAAATTGATCGCCTCACCAGCCCAAATTGCTGAAATGAAGGTAAATTATGAAGCTGGAAATTACGGTTACGGAACCGCAAAACAAGCTTTTTATGAATTGTTGGTCGCTAAATATGCTGTTGAAAGAGAGCGCTACAATTATTATATGAGCAACCTAAAAGAAATTGACGAAGCTTTGGAAATTGGTGCCGTAAAAGCAAGAGCCGTTGCTGCTGATGTTTTAAAAAGAGTAAGAAAAAAGCTCGGTTATTAAAAAAGAAACCCATGCGATCCGGCAACGGCTCCAGCAATGGTTATTATACTTAAAATCAACAAAATCCAATGCGCTTTGTGCATAATGTTGAAAGTTTTTTCGGGGTTTATGCTGGCATATTTTTTAAATAATTTATGCAATATAAATGGCTCTAATATATAAAGTACTATGGTAAAAAGCACCCAAACTATTACCATTGTATGAAACCACCAATAACGAGGCTCTAAAAAACGATTCCAAGCATCTAAAACATATACCATATAAAATCCGGAAATTCCTGTAATAAGGGTCGTTATTTTAGCTTGTAAGGCAAATCTGCCTTCAATTTTTTCAAAGGTTTCCATTTGCTCTTCTTTAGATTTCATTTTTTTTACCGCTGGAATTATTACAGTGGTTACCATAGAAACGCCACCAATCCACATTACGACAGCTATTACATGTAAAACTCTTGCTAAAGTCAAATATTCCATAATAAATATTTTTAGTATTGTGTATAGGTATGAACACTTGCATTTGCTACCGGCAAATAGTTTACGCCAAACCAACAAACCAGCAACACCACAAAAGCAAGTGCCAAAATAGAAATTGCCTGTTTTGAATTGTTCGGATGAAAATGTCGGTAATGGATGTAAATTAAATAGCCCATCCAGGTTAAAAATGCCCAAACTTCTTTAGGGTCCCAAGACCAATAATGTCCCCAGGCTTCTTTTGCCCATAAGGCGCCAAAAAGCAATCCAAGCGTTAAAAAAGAAAAACCGATATAGACCAAATTGTCTGCCAATTTTAAGGTTTCTATGTTGAAGTTTCCCTTTAAATTATCGTACCATCCTTTTATGGCAACAATGCTGGAAGCGGCCAGCACAGCATAAGAAAATAAATAAACCAACACATGCGGAATAAACCATGGACTTTGCAATGCCGGCATAAGTGTTTTTGAATAGGTTTCCGGATTCAGATAGTTAATGGCCAAAAACATTCCTGCCATAGCAATACTGTAGGCTAAAAACCATTTATATTTCCAACGAATGTAAGTCACAAAACCAACCATCGGCAAAAATGCGGCATACCATAAACGCGTTTCGCCTAAAGTTCGCATTGGCGGACGGTCTAACGCGATCCAAAGTTTGACAATAAACAAAATGAGTACAGCCCAACCCACTAAAAACAAGATGGCAGCGAATTTTAATAAGGCTTCTTTTTTGTAAGAAATCAATAAAAACAGCAATCCGATTATCCATAAGATTACGATGATTGAACTGTATAAAGGAAAATCTATCCAAGTCATTTTTATTGATTTTTAGTTATTTTATTTCCCATCCAAAACATATAAAATGCGCCTGCAATCATCATAAAAATTCCGATATAAACAAACGGCAGCCAGGGATCTCTAACCAGCTCCAGCACAGAAAGGTCTGACCATTTTCCCATTTTGTCATCATAACTAAGCTGGTAAATTTTATAACCTCCAAAACTGAAAGGTTTATTCACTTCTAAAACGGTGCTGATTCGTTCACCTTCTTGGGTTAAAATATCGATGTCCGAACTAAATTTTTTCGTTTCCGGAATGGTCATTACCAATGAAAATTTCTCATCTATTTTAAGCGACTCATAAGGATACATAAAACTGCCACTGCTGATCCAGCCACTAACTATTGAGTCGTTTTTAATATTTTTAACTTTAATATATGCCGATGGAGGTGATCCTATGTCGTTAACAGGTTCGTATCTGTCACCTATTCGGCCCGATGATTTATAAAACTGGTCAATGGTAACTTCAAAATTATTAAAAACGTAAGTTTCGCCTTTTTCAACCAGGTAAAGGTTATTTCCTTTGTTATCGACAATACCGCCCGTACTATTTTCAATTAGCGCAAGTTTTGGATTGTATTCATCAATCAAAAAATCCTTTAAATAAATAGCAAAAGGCAATTCGATTCTGTTTTTTTGTGCATCTGTCGCAATCCAGCTTGGTTTTCCTTCAAAGGTATTAATTGAAAGCCGTTGCATATCACCAGTGCCTAAAACTCCTGCGATTAATGCTATAAACAACCCTAAATGATTAATTATAAAGCCAAAGTTTGACCATTTAAATTGTAAAATTCTTTTGATTGAAATTAAACCTAAGCAAGTTAAAAATTGGAACAAGATCAGTAAAAAAGCCCAATTGCTTGTAATGTGATTTAGGCCTAAATTATTAATCAAGTTATTTTGGGAATTAACCTGAGGAATAATTCCCATAATCATCACCATCACAGTCACCAAAGAAATACTGGAAATTGATGCGGGAACTTTGGTAAGCCATCTTATCAATTGGGTTGTTGAAAACCATTTGTATAACACAAACAGCAGCAAAACATACCCAATCAAAAAGAATACATTGTATGGATATGACAATGTAAAAACATGATCAGATGCAATAAATACTTCTAAAAAAAAGCCTGTAACAATTAAACCAAATCCGATAAAAAAAGATTCAACGTAACCCCACGGATTTTCCCAAAGATTACGTTGAATATTTAAATGATTTTCACTCATAAGAGTTTTAATATAATTTTTTTAGCTATCAGAGTTCGTATTGAGATACTTGTTAAAAAGCGCTCAAACCTACTTCACATTGTTACTTTTAATATTTCGCTTCCCTTGCTTTTGCTTCTGCTTTCCATTTTGGTACCAACTCTTTTTTGAAAGTGGCTTTTTCAGCTTTTAATTTTTCCATGTCTAAACCAATGAATTTTTGGGCAGCAGCTTTTGTTTCAATGGCTGGGTAAGGAACATCACCCTTAAACCCTAATTGCATTAACAATTTCGCCAATTTAATTCTGGTTTCTTGGGTAATCATAATTCCTTTACCCAAAACCCGGCCCATTTCAACCGGTGCGTGGAATGAACCTCCGTGAGAAGATGCCACAAAATCCCAACGCCATTGACCTAAACGAATGCCTTGTAAAATGTCTTTCATTTGAGCATCTGTAGCTCCTAACTCCCAGCATTTACCAGCTTCTACGTGTGCACGAACCAGTAATTTTTCCAATTCTATGCGATTGGCAGCTATTTTGTCTTGATTATCAAATACATTTTTAATTAATTCCTCTTTTTCTTCTCTATGGCAAACCTGACAAGAATTGGCAACATTGTTTAAAGGAGATTGAATATGGTGGTCGGTAAATTTTTGTCCGCCTTCTGTTTTGTATGGCATATGGCAATCTGCACAAGAAACGCCTCTTTTGGCATGAATACCCATTTTATAAATTTCATAATCCGGATGTTGCGATTTTAGCATTGGGGCCTTGCTAAGTCCATGCACCCAGTCAACATGCTTAATTTTGTCGTAATACACTTCCATGTCTTCAATGGTTTGTCCGCCATCCCAAGGAAGTGTTAAATACTGAATTCCTTCTTTTCCCGGAATATCCGATTTGAAATAATATTCTACGTGACACTGCGCACAAACCAATGAGCGCATTTCGTTATGTGTTGCTTTTGCAATGTCTTTTCCTTGACGTTGGAATGCTTCAATCAAAGCTGGTTGCGTTATGGTCAATCTCATCGATTTTTCATCATGACAGTTCGCGCATCCAATAGGATTTACAACTTGCATACCTTTACTTGCCCATTTTCCTTTATAGTAATCATCAACCCCAATTTCATTTATCAATCTTGGTACATCGGGAGATTTACACGTCCAGCAAGTAGAAGGCATTGGTCCGTCTTCTGGTCCGGTTGGGCCTCCTGTACGCAATGTGTTGTGCATATCATCAATTGCATGAACGTGACCGCGGCCAGCATTATAATCTTTAGAAAAACCGTATCCTGCCCATAAAACAACATATTCAGGGTATTTTGCCAACAAGTCTACTTTTGAGGCACTGTTGTATTTAGAGCTAAATGAAGTGTCGGCTGTTCTGTAGTAAGATTCAAATTCACGCGGGAAATTTTCTCCCCAAACTTCATTTCTAGGCTCTAATTTATTGATTTTAGTTAATGGAGTATAGGCAAATTTAGCTTCCAATTTTCGTTCTGTTATTGACGAAACTAATAGCCCTAACAAAAACACTACCACTAAAGATGCTAAAAACAGCACCCAATTTTTCCAAGGTTTTCTTATATTACTCATTGTTTTATTGTTTTATTTTTTTGAATCATTTAATTTTTTGCTTAACCACGCCGGTATGGTTTCTTGATGTTCTCCCGGTATTTTTCCATAATATTTTACTGAAGACAGACTGTGAACGCTTCCGTGCGGAACTTCTTGATGACAAGACCAACATTTTCTCTCGGTTCTGTTTTCTAAATGATTTTCAACAAATCCGCTTAATCTTGCGTCGGTTACTTGGTCTTGATGACATCTAATGCAGTTGCTTTGAACAACTTCAACACCAGCTTCCTTCATTCTGATTACTTCAGGCTCTCCTCGTGATGTAAAAACCGATGCATGATACAAACCGTCTTTAGCTTTGAATGCGTATTTTTTGAAAAAATTATCTTGCGGCACGTGACAATCGTTACAGGAAGCCCATTGTCTATGCGAACTATTTTGCCAAGTGGTGTATTGTGGTGTCATTACATGGCAATTGGCACAGGTTTTTGGATCGTCTGATAAATAGGATACCGCCTTTGATTCAATAAGCGCATACAATATAAGTCCAGTCATGGCTCCCAATAAAATGATTACGGGCAATCGCCATTCGAGTGGTGGTATTAATTTTCTGAATATGCTCATAATCTTTAATTAAAATTCCTTATTTTGAAGAAAAATAGCAATAAACCACAAAACCATTGGATTTATGATTCGTTCCGAAGAAAGAGATAAATGCTTAAATTTCATATTGTTTAAATTACGTAATGTACTAGCAATGTCTATTACAAAAAAACAATATAAATTGGGCATAAAAGATGATTAAAATCAGCTAATGAGATGATTTTGTCTTTTATATGTTTTTAACTATTTAAGTGATGCTTTTTGAAGTATTTTTAAGGTGCTGGATTTGGCTGAAATTCGTGAATTTCGTCTATTTTTTTCAAGATTTCTTCGGAAAGTTCCACCTCAATACTTGAAATATTCTCTTTCAATTGTTTTGTGGTAGTTGCGCCAATAATGGTGGAAGTCAAAAATGGCTGCTGATTTACAAAAGCCAAGGCCAAGTGCGTCAGACTCATATTTAATTCCTTTGCCAATTCAGCATATTTTTGGATTAAAACTTTTGATTGTTCACTGCTGTATCTTGAATATGCAGGAAACAAATTTAAACGAGAATTTTCAGCAGCATTTTCAGTAAGATATTTGCCGGATAATGTTCCGAAACCCAATGGAGAATAGGCCAATAAACCAACATTTTCGCGATGGGCAACTTCGGCCAAATTAATTTCAAAAGTTCTGTTCAGTAAAGAATATGGATTTTGGATGGTTTTGCATCGGGTTAAATGATGGTGTTTGCTTTCCTCCAAATGTCGCATCAACCCCCAAGAAGTTTCATTGGAAACTCCGTAATGGCGAATTTTTCCAGCCATAACAAATCCGTCCAAAACTTCTATGACTTCTTTAAAATTATCTTCCCATTTTTCATTGGCGTCATGTTTGTAATTCCGTTTTCCGAAATAATTGGTATTTCTTTCAGGCCAATGCAATTGGTAAAGATCAAGGAAATCGGTTTGCAATCGTTTTAAACTTTTTTCCAAAGCATCTTGAAGCACTTCTTTTGAAAACCCTAAATTTTCTCGAATATATTTAAAATAATCATTTGGTCCCACCACTTTGGAAGCCACTACCAAATCTTCCCTTTTTTGATCTTTCAGCCAGCTTCCAATAAATCGCTCGGTGCTTCCCTGCGTTTCTTTTTTTCCTGGAATGGAATACATTTCGGCAGTGTCAATAAAATTTACGCCGTTTTCAACCGCATAATTCAGTTGTTCGTGAGCGTCACTTTCGGTATTTTGTTGTCCGTAAGTCATAGTTCCCAAACAAATTTTACTCACTTTTATGTTGGTATTTGGCAGCGTGGTGTATTTCATCTTGATTATTTATATCATTTCAAAACTAATCATTTAAAAAAGAAAAAACGCTCTTGAAATTCTCAAAAGCGTTTTTTTATCATTTTATATTTAACGGGTTATTTAAGTATCGCTTCAATTCCAGGCAATACTTTTCCTTCCAGGCTTTCAAGCATCGCGCCGCCGCCGGTTGACACGTAACTCACTTTGTCTTCAAAACCAAATTGTTTCACCGCCGCAACAGAATCGCCGCCGCCCACTAAAGAAAACGTGCCATTTTTGGTTGCTTCAGCAATAGAATTTCCTAAAGCAATGGTTCCATTGGCAAAACTTTCCATTTCAAAAACGCCCACAGGCCCGTTCCAAAGAATGGTTTTAGATTCCATAATCACTTTATGAAAAAGTTCCCTCGATTTTGGTCCGGCATCCAAACCTTGCCATCCATCAGGAATTTTATTGATATCGCATATTTCCGTATTTGCGTTATTGTTAAAATCATCGGCTGCAATTACATCCACAGGAATATGAACCTGAACGCCTTTTTCTTTGGCTTTCTTTAAAATTTCAAGCGCCAAATCAAGTTTGTCATCTTCACAAATAGAATTTCCAACTTGACCTCCAAGGGCTTTAACAAAGGTAAAACTCATACCTCCGCCTAAGATTAAATGATCCACTTTGTCTAAAATATTTTCGATGATTGTTATTTTTGAAGACACTTTTGCGCCTCCTAAAATTGCCAATACCGGTTTTTCACTATCTTCCAACACTTTTTTGATGCTGATAATTTCTTGGGCCAACAAACTGCCGAAACATTTATTTTCAGGAAAGAATTTCGCCACAATGGTGGTGGAAGCATGCGCTCTGTGCGCCGTTCCAAATGCATCATTTACATACACATCGCCCAATTTTGCAAGCTGTTCTGCAAATGCCTCATCGCCTTCTTCTTCTTCAGCATGAAAACGCAAATTTTCAAGCAACAAAACTTCGCCCATTTTTAAATCTTCTGAAGCTTTTTTCGCTACTTTCCCTACGCAATCCGAAACAAATTTCACGGGAACCCTAAGTATTTCAGAAACCTCATCAACAATATGTTCTAAAGAATATTTGGCTTCAACGCCACTTGGCCTTCCCAAATGCGACATTAAAATAACCGCTCCGCCATCTTTTAAAATTTTATCGATTGTTGGCTTTGCAGCTTCAATTCTGGTGGCATCGGTCACCTTAAAGTTATCGTCCAACGGCACGTTGAAATCAACGCGAATCAGTGCTTTTTTATCCTTAAAATTAATGTCTTGTATTGTTTTCATCTGTTTAATTTTTATTTTTTATTGGTACAGATGCAGTCGCCATTAATCATTCTGCTGTGTCTCAGAATTTGTTACGGCTCGTTTCATCTGTTTAATTTTTATTTTTTATTGGTACAGATGCAGTCGCCATTAATCATTCTGCTGTGTCTCAGAATTTGTTATGGCTCGTTTCATCTGTTTATATTTTATTTTTTATTGGTACAGATGCAGTCGCCATTATTCATTCTGCTGTGTCTCAAAATTTGTTATGGCTCGTTTCATCTGTTTAATTTTTATTTTTTCTTTGTACAGATGCAGTCGCCATTAATCATTCTGCTCCATATCAGAATTTGTTACGGCTCGTTTCATCTGTTTAATTTTTATTTTTTATTGGTACAGATGCAGTCGCCATTATTCATTCTGCTCCATATCAGAATTTGTTACGGCTCGTTTCATCTGTAAATATTTTATTTTTTATTTGTACAGATGCAGTCGCCATTAATCATTCTGCTCCATATCAGAATTTGTTACGGCTCGTTTCATCTTAAAAAAATTTATACCACAAATATAAGGGAATTTAGGTTCAGCATTGTAGTTTTTTACGAAAGCGATTTCTTTGGAAACAGTTAAAAGTTAAAGGTTGAAAAGTTATACGTTAAAAAAAGGCTTAAACGCGAAATTCGCAAAGTTTTACGCAAAGAGCAATGTTGTTTCGATTAATTTTTGATGATGAAAGCTTCAAAATCAAGAATCAAAAACTCAGTTTGTAAATCAATTTGCATTAAGGATTGAAGCAATTGTTTGAGCTCTTTTTATTGTTGGAAACAATAAAAAAGCGAGTGCGAAAAGCCTGACCCGCCGGATGGCGGGGAATGCCCAAAATTAAAATCCTAAAATGATTTTTGCAATCCAAAAATAAATTAAAATCCCGAAAATATCGTTGCTTGTGGTGATAAAAGGCCCTGTTGCCAATGCGGGGTCGATGCCTCTTTTGTCTAAAATGATTGGGACAAAAGTGCCAATTATAGAGGCGATTATGATTACCGAAACCAAAGATATGGCAACGGTTAAGCCAACTTTTATGTTGAAACCTAAAAAGAACATCCCTGCCGACATTAATAGCGCCGCAAGCACCAATCCGTTTAACAAGCTTAATGAAACTTCTTTGATCAATCTTTTCCACCAAGAACCTCTTAAACTGTCGTTTGCCAAACCTTGGAGGACAATTGCGGAAGATTGTACGCCAACGTTTCCGGCCATTGCCGCAATTAAAGGGGTAAAAAAGAACAATTCTTTGTATTTCACCATAGCGGCTGAGAATCCGCCCAAGATGGAAACACTTACAAATCCGCCAAAAAGCGCTAAAATTAGCCAGGGCAAACGCGCTTTTGTCAATTCCCATATGGTATCATCAGCTTCCACATCCTGTGAAATCCCTGCAGCCATTTGGTAATCTTTTTCCGCTTCATCTTTAATAACGTCAACAATATCATCAATGGTGATTCTTCCCACCAAACGGCCAGCTTTATCCACCACCGGAATGGCTTCTAAATCGTATTTTTGCATAATTCTTGCCACATCTTCGGCTTTATCGTCAACGTGCACAAAATCCACTTTTTTGATAAAAATGTCTTTAATGGCAGTTCTTGTTGAGGTTGTCAATAAATCTTTTAAAGACAATCGGCCCTTTAAAATGTCATGGTCATCAACCACATAAATGGAATGTACGCGCGACACTTCTTCAGCCTGGGCGCGCATTTCTTTAACGCAGGTAAGCACATTCCAATTTTCATTGACTTTAATAAGCTCTTTCGCCATTAACCCGCCCGCAGAATTTTCATCGTACCGCAAAAGATCCCGAATGTCCTTGGCGTGCTCTTCATCTTCAATATGGGAAATTACTTCTTCCTGTTGTTTGTTGGTAAGTTCCGCAATAATATCGGCAGCATCATCGGTGTCCAATTCCGAAATTTCTTCCGCAATCTCTTTGGATGAAAGTCCGCCCAAGATTTTTTCACGGGTATCTTCATCCAATTCGGTAATTACATCCGCCGTAACGTCGCTATCCAGTAATTTTATTAAATAGATGCCTTCCTCAATGGTTAAATCTTCGATAATTTCAGCAATGTCGGCATAATGCACTTCAGCCAATTGCTTTAAAATCGACTCATTGTTGCCGTCAGCAATTAATTCCTGAATTTCTTGGATGTAACCTTTTGTTATTTCAAACGACATCATTTTCTATTTTAGCGGTCAGACTTATAAATTCTTGCACGGATAATTGTTCCGGACGTTTGGCAAAGATAGGGTCTTCTCTTAAATTATCGGATAAATTGAGCGTTTTTAAACTGTTGCGCATGGTTTTTCTGCGCTGGTTGAAAGCGGTTTTAACAACGGTATAGAACAATTTTTCGTTCACTGGCAAGGTGAAATTTTCTTTTCGGGTGAGCCTGATTACGCCAGAATCCACTTTTGGCGGCGGATTAAAAACCGTGGGCGGCACCGTAAATAAATATTCCACATCGTAAAAGGCCTGCGTTAAAACGGATAAAATGCCGTATACTTTGCTGCCTTCCTTTTCAGCGATGCGCTGGGCGACTTCTTTTTGGAACATGCCTGAAAACTCAGGAATTTGATGTCGGTTTTCCAGTGTTTTAAATACAATTTGCGTGGAAATATTGTAGGGAAAGTTGCCTATAATAGCCACTTGTTCTTCCCCAAAATAATCAGAAATGTTAATTTTTAAAAAGTCTTTGGAGATTATTCTGTCGGCCAGGTTTAAATAGTTTGCTTTCAAATACTCCACTGATTCTGTGTCAATTTCAATCACGTGCACAACCAAGTCTTTTTTAAGGATATACTTGGTTAAAACACCCATTCCCGGACCAATTTCCAAGACGTTTTTATAGCCATTTTCGGTTAAGCTGTCGGCAATATTTTGCGCTATCTGCTCGTCTTTCAGAAAATGTTGTCCAAGGTGTTTTTTTGCTCTTACACTCATAAAATTAGTTTTTCACGCTCATGCTAAATTGCTCGCTGATTATTTTTAATTCGGTTCTGAAAGCAACAAATTTACCACTAAAAAGTTTGGTAGCTTCGTCGCGCAATCTTGCGGCATCTTCTTTATAATATTCCTGTAAAGTTGCCAAACTTTCGGTGGTATATTGCACAGAGTAAGTTGTGCCGCCCATTTCTTCCTCAATCATCACCTGGCTCATTTTTGCGTAGCTGAATTTTCCGGTTGAAAGCATATCGGGAATGTGTTTTTCTTTCATCCATTTCAGCCATTCATCGTGGATGGATTCTTCTATATTTGTGGTAACGTTGTAGATGTACATATTAAAAGTTAGATATTAGATATTAGATATTAAAAGTTAAAAGATTGAAAATATTAAAGGTTAAATATTAAATATTAAAAGTTTTGAATATTACAGATGCAGCATTCAAAATTCATCATTCAAAATTTCATTTTCCATTGTTTTTTTGCCCTTCTGACTTCTGTCTTCGGTCTTCGGACTAAATCCTAATTCACCTCATCGCCCCGCAGTTTCCTGAATTTTTTACGGGCATCCACCACATAAATGCTAGACGGATAGTCAAATATCATTTTTTGATAGTATTCTTTGGCTTTTTCCGGACTGTTTAATTTGTTTAAATACAATTCAGCCAAATAATAATGGGCGTCGTCGGCTAAAATATCCTCTTTATTTAGGCTGATAATTTGTAAATAGTTGTTTTCAGCATTTGTGAACTGATTTATTTTATCAAACAATTGCGCTTGTTTAAAGAGCGCTTCATCTTCAATAGGATGACCTTTATATTGGTTCAAAACAAATTGCAAAGTATCAATGGCCTGCTGATTTTTGTTCTGATAGGAAAGCAAATCGGCAACGGCATATTTTTTCAAGGCTATTTTTAAACTGTCTTTTACGGCATTGTCTGTAATCAACAAATTTAACGCCAAAGCATCGTTGGCGATGAGTTGCGAGGTGGAGTTTTTCAATACTTTGAGCTGCGATTGTGCCCATTCAAAATCGCCTTTAAAATAGGATGTTTGCGCAATTTTAAACCGCGCCGTTTGTCCGATAGGCTGATTTTTTAAATCGTTTTGAACTTGGGTATAATAAATTAAGGCGCTGCTGAATTTGTTTTCAAACACCAAAATATCGGCCAATTTTGTTTTTAAATACCCTTTTTGAAATTCGTTAACGGGCAATTTTAGCGCTTCTTTCAACACTGAAATCGCTTGTTCTGATTCGTTTTTTTTGAAAGCCAAAAATTCCGCATAAATAGCTTGAATACTCAAAGTGGCCACGTTTTTACCATATTGTTTAAACAATTGCTGAAATTGAATTTCAACGTTTTCAACAGGGGCGTTTGTTTTCATATTTACTTCAAGCAAATACAATTTTGCAAGCAATTCAGTTTCTAAATTTGGCGAATTTTCCAGCACATAGCTGAAACAGTTTTTTGTGGCTTCAAAATCGTTGTTTTCAAAAGTGATTTTTCCTAAATTTAGGATGCCGTTTAAATTGCCCACATTTCTTTTGTGCAGTGCTTTTTCCTGAATTAATGCTTTATCGTATTCTTTTTGTTGGATAAAAAGCCAGCTCAACAATTCATTCCAGCTCTTATTCGGATTGTTTTGTGATCGTTTTAACAGGAGTTTCCTCAGTAAAATATTGGATTCACTTTCAGCATCCTCCGTAATAAATCTTCCGATATAACTTTTCGCACTCGATTCATAATTTTCATTTGTTTCAATCAGGTCCAGGTAGGTGTTGAACATATTTTCAATTTCCCCTTTTTCACTGTAAATCAATGCAATTTGAAAGTTGTAATTGGCATTCGGATTCATGGCCATCGCTTTTTTGTAGGCAAGCAGGGCATAGTCCAACAGGAAATTGTCGTGAAAAGTTTTGGCGACCACATAACCCAATGCCGGCGATTTATCTATTGAAAGCAAGGCTTTTTCATAATATGGAGCGGCTTTGTCGGGAAAATTTTGCAATTGTTCGTTGTAGCCTAATTCCACATACAAATACTCCTGATTTGGATAGCTTTTTAATTGTTTTACCACAATTTGAGTCACTTCCTCAAATTTTTCCAACTGTTGATAGCAATCAATTAATGCGTTTAAATAATTAGCGTTATACGGATTTTTTTCAAACAACGTTTTGTAGAGTGAAGCCGCTTTTTCATACTCGCCATTTCTAAAATACTGCGATGCCAGTTGCGGTTCCTGTGCATAAATTTGCAGGGAAAAGCAACAGACAAACAAGATTAAAGCGTTGCGCATAAGGCGATTTTTACATTTCTCAAAGATAACCAAACAAGTGTTAAAGTTTTAATAAATAAAGCTGTTTTCACAAAAGCGCTGTTGCAAATTTACCCGTAAAAAGTCTTTCTAGAAAGAACCATTTAAATTTTAGGTTATGAAAGCACAGGTTGAAAATTACGAGACAAAAAAGAATAGCGCATTAAATTATATGAAAAACGGACAATTGAACGCTTATTTTGAAGCGTTGATTGAAATGAACAATTACAAAAAATTAATGTTTACCGTTTGCGCTAATTAATGAATTCAAATCCGCAATATGGCACCAATGCATCGGGAATTTTAATTCCTTCGAGCGTTTGGCAATTTTCCAATAAGCCTGCCAAAACACGTGGCAATGCCAAGGAACTTCCATTGAGCGTATGTGCCAATTCACTTTTTCCTTCACTGTTTTTAAACCTAAGTTTCAATCGGTTTGCCTGAAATGTTTCGAAATTAGACACCGAACTAATTTCCAGCCAACGGTCTTGCGCAGTTGAAAATACTTCAAAATCGTAGGTTAATGCCGAGGTAAATCCCATATCTCCTCCACACAAACGCAATATTCTGTAAGGCAGTTTCAGTTCCTGCAAAATCCCTTTTACGTGATTTACCATCAATTCCAAAGCCGCATAGGAGTTTGAAGGATGTTCAATCCGCACAATTTCTACTTTGTCAAATTGATGCAATCGGTTTAACCCGCGAACGTGCGCTCCGTAAGAACCGGCTTCTCTTCTAAAACAAGGCGTATAAGCTGTTTTAAGAATTGGAAATTCGGATTCTTTTAAAATAACGTCTCTGTAAATATTGGTGACGGGAACTTCCGCAGTTGGAATTAAATATAAATTATCGGTGGCGTCATGATACATTTGCCCTTCTTTATCGGGCAATTGTCCTGTTCCAAATCCTGATGCTTCGTTCACCAAATGCGGCACCTGAACTTCATCATAACCCGCAGCGGTATTTTTATCCAAAAAATAATTGATTAATGCGCGTTGCAATTTTGCGCCTTTTCCTTTGTAAACAGGAAAACCTGCGCCTGCAATTTTATTGCCCAGTTCAAAATCGATGATGTCGTATTTTTTTGCCAATTCCCAGTGCGGCATGGCACCTTCGTGCAATTTTGGAATTTCGCCTTCCTGAAAAACATTTAGGTTGTCTTCTGCAGAAGTTCCTGCAGGCACAATTTCATTGGGAATATTTGGAATTAAGTATAATAATTCCTGTAAATCAGTTGATTTTTGCTGAAGATTGTCGCTTAATTCTTTTGATCTATCTTTTAGCTGAATGGTTTTTTGTTTTAAAATAGCGGCTTTTTGTGTTTCGCCCGATTTAAATAAATCGCCGATGTCTTTAGAAAGTTTATTGGATTCGGCTAAAATAGCGTCCAGTTCTGTTTGAATGGACCTTCTTTCTTCATCAGCCAAAATGGTTTTATCGACCATTTCTTCGGCATTTTTAAAATTTCTTTTTGCCAAACCTTTTAAAACAGTTTCTCTGTTTTCTCTTATAAACGCTACTTGTAACATGGGTTTTATCCTTTAATTAAAAGGCAAATTTAACAAATTGCAATTAAAGGATGTTAATTAGTTGCATTTGATTTTATACAAACTGTTTCATTGATGGCTGAAATAATTTGCGGCACTTCATCAATCTTAAAATTGAAGTCTATTTTAAGGCCTTTTTTTGAAGATTTTGTGATTTTAAATTCGCCGTTTTTGATGGGAAAATAACCCGATTCGCCTTTGCAGAAACACAAACGTCCAAAGTGTAATTTCGCATCCTGAAGGGTTTCATTGGTGAATGTTTTTTCTGAAATGACGGAATCCAATTCGGCAAAAACGATTTCAGAATAATTGCTGTCTTGGGTATTTGGAATTGGATTTTTGGTGTATATATATTTAAAGATCGTTTTATTGCCTTCAGAAATTACGGGATATAAATTGCCAAATTCATCTTTTTTAAATTCCAAGGAGGAGTTTGGCAGCAATTCAATGGTGCAATCGCCATTTTCGGGACAATTTAAAGTATTGACCAAAAGGGCTTCATTTATCATAAAAGTAGATTTACAAGAAACAATAATTAAAAACAGCAATGGCAGTAGTTTTTTCATTTGTTTAATTTTAGATATTTAAAGCTCAAACAGCGTGCCGTTTATAACTTTCAATGATTTTTGTCTGTCATTCTCCAATTGATTTTTCAGATCGTCAACCGAATCAAATTTTTGTTCATCACGCAAGAATTTCAACACATCAATTTGAATTTTTTTGCCGTATAAATCTTTTTTGAAGTTGAAAAAATGAATTTCAATGGTTTGCTTTTTGCCTTTAACCGTTGGGTTGTAGCCAATATTCATCATGCCGTAAACGGTTTGGTTTTCTATTTCAGATTTTACAATGTAAGACCCGGTTTTCGGCAATAATTTATAAGTTTCTTCAATAAATAAATTGGCTGTTGGAAAACCGATTTTCTCACCAAGATTATTCCCTTTTACAATCTCTCCCGTCAGCATAAAATGATAACCCAAATAGCGGTTTGCTTCCTCGATGTTGCCGAGTTCAATGGCTTTTCTGATTTTTGTTGAACTGATGGTGATATGGTCAATTTCTTGTTGGGAAATTTTGTTTACTTCAAAACCAAAAATCTTTCCATATTCGGATAATTGATCAAAATTACCTTCTCTGTTTTTACCGAAACGATGGTCGTAACCAATGATTAAATTGGAAATTTTAAGATGGTCAACCAGCACGTTTTTTACAAAATCCAAGGCTGTTTCTTCGGCAAAATCTCTTGTGAATTCATGTATTACCAAAATGTCCAACGCTGTTTTTTTTAACAATTCAATGCGTTCCTTAAGGGTGTTAATCAATTTAATATCGGCATTTTTCTGCAAAACCATTCTGGGATGCGGGAAAAAAGTCAATAAAACTGAAGATGCACTGTTTTTTTTTGCACTATTGATGAGATTCAACAACACTTTTTGATGTCCAATATGTACGCCGTCAAAAGTGCCAATGGTCACAAAAGCTTTGTTTTTTGAGGAGTAGTCGGCTAAATTGGAATAAATTTTCAAAATTGAAAACAGGTTTGGTTACTTTTGGATTACAAAAATACTTTAATTAATTAAAATGGGATTGATGTGTGTAATTAATTTGGTATTATAATTGCGGAAAACAAATTATCAATATATATTTGTGAATTAGGCATCTGGCATTGTCAAAATAATTTATGAAATGAGCATAAATGAACTATCCAGTGATTACTGATGATGTTTGAATTCCAGACGGTCTATTAAAAAAATTATAACTCCAGATGAAACGAGCCATAACAAATTTTGATACACACAGAAATGATTAATGGCGAACAGCATCTGTACCAATAAAAAATAAATAATAAACAGATGAAACGAGCCATAACAAATTTTGATATACACAGAAATGATTAATGGCGAACCTGCCAGCCGGCAGGCAAGCAGGCAGCAGCTGTACTAAGAAAAAAATATAACTCCAGATGAAACAACATTACATAAAACGGTTCCTTTTAACATTTTCTTTATGCCTGCTATTTTTTGCTGTTTCGGCGCAAAATTCGGATGAATTATGGTCTAAAAACACAGATTTTCAAAAGACCACCACTAAAAAATTAGCCAGAAAATCGATTCCGCATAAATTTGAAAGCTACGAGTTGAATTTAAACCAACTTAAAAGCAAGTTAAGCAAGGCGCCAAAGCGAAAAGAGAATTTGGATAAATCAAGCACTGTTTTAAGTTTTCCGAATGAAAAAGGAAAATTGGAAAAATACCAAGTTTTTGAAGCTTCCATTTTGGATGAAAATCTTCAAAAGCAATATCCAAATATAAGGTCGTATGTTGGAAAGGGAATTGACAATCCGGGTTCCATAATAAGATTTAGCGTAACGCCATTGGGTTTGCATGCGATGGTTTTGGGAAATGCCGAAGGAAGCGTTTATATAGAACCGTATACTGAAAACGGTGATACTTATATTGTTTATTCAAGCAAAAATTTGCCTTCAATTGAGCCTTTTGAATGCAAATTTGATGAGGTAAATACCACGCAAAAAACAACGTCAACAACAACTGAGGCGAAAGCTGAAAATGCCAACGACGGAAAATTAAGGACTTTTAGGCTTGCTGTCGCCACAACCGGTGAATATTCAAAATTTCATTTAGATAGGCAAAATATTAGTCCATCAGCTTCAGAAGCCGATAAAAAAGCAGTCGTTTTAACGGCCATTGCAGTCACTATGACCAGAGTGAACGGGATTTTTGAAAGAGATGTTGCTTTAACTATGAAGCTGGTTGCCAATAACATAGCAATTATATTTTTAGATGCAACAACTGATGGTTTTACAAATAACGATTCCAGTAAATTAATTAATGAAAGCCAGACGGTTATTGACGCGAATATTGGAACAGCCAATTATGACATTGGACATACTTTTAGCACCGGAGGCGGTGGTTTGGCGCAATTAAATTCACCTTGCACCACTTCCGGTAAAGCTAGGGGAATCACTGGCTCTTCCAGTCCAATTGGTGATCCTTACGACATCGATTATGTTGCACACGAAATGGGACATCAGTATGGCGCGCACCATACTTTTAATAGTGAGGCCGGGAATTGTGCAGGAGCCAACAGAAATGCAGGAACTGCTGTAGAGCCGGGAAGCGGTTCAACTATTATGTCCTATTCCGGACTTTGTGCACCCGATAACGTACAAAATGATGCAGATGCCTATTTTCATTTGGTGAGCATCAGGGAAATGTGGTCGAATATTTCTTCAGGATACAGTACTTGCGCCACTGTTTCTGTAACAGGAAATAATGCGCCAACTTTGATTGATATCCCAAATTATACCATCCCAAAATCTACGCCTTTTATATTAAATACCACTGCATCAGACATCAATGGAGATATTTTAACCTATACTTGGGAACAATTGGATACTGAAATCACGACCTATCCATTGGTTTCAACTGCTACTGGCGGACCTGCTTTCAGGTCAATTCCTCCAACCGTTAATTCAAAGCGTTATTTTCCAAATCTGGCAACGATTATAAGCGGAAATTTATCAAACACTTGGGAAGTATTGCCTTCAGTAAGCAGAACGATGAGGTTTGGGGTAAATGTTAGAGACAATAACAGCAATGGCGGACAAACAGCCAGCAAGGAAACGACAGTTACTGTTGCCGGAGGTTCTGGACCCTTTAAGGTTACTTCTCAATCAACCGATGTTACTTGGGCAGCAGGAACTTCTCAAACAATCACTTGGGATGTAGCGAACAGCAATGCATCACCTGTAAATTGCTCTTTTGTAAATATATTGTTGTCTACTGATGCAGGTTTAACTTTCCCAATAACCTTGGCTTCAAATGTGCCAAATGACGGTTCTCAAGGGATTGTTGTTCCGAATAATGCTACCAATAAGGCGCGCATTAAAGTTGAAAGCGTGGGAAATATTTTTTATTCAATAAATGCCAAAAACATTACCATTCAAACTTCTGAATTTATTATGAATTTTGTTGAGTATTCAAAAAAAGTGTGTATCCCAAACACTGTAGTTTATTCATTTACCTACAATACTTTTTTAGGGTTTAATGAAGTAACAACTTTCTCTGCCACCGGACATCCTGCAGGTTCTACAGTTACATTTAATCCGACCACAGCAACAAGCAACAACACAAGTGTTCAAGTTACCATTAGCGGAATCTCCATTGTTGGAAATTATGATATATCCATCAAGGGGACATCGGCTTCTGTAACAAAAACAACGAGTATTAATTTGGGGGTTTACAGCGTAATAGCGAATGCTCCAACTTTGGTTTCGCCTGCTAACAATGAGATAGATGTATTAAAACCCTTTTATTTAAATTGGAATGACGATATAAATGCCACAAATTACCTTATTCAGATTTCTCAAGATTCAGGTTTTGGCACTATATTAGAATCTGCCAATGTTAACATAAGCGCATATTCACCTCAAAATTTACAGCCAAAGACAGTTTATTATTGGAGGGTAAAATCCATAAACGATTGCGGTGAGAGTGCTTATTCAGCCATATTTAATTTTACAACCGAAAATGATATCTGTGATACCAGCAGCGCTGTAGATGTTCCTCTAAACATCCCTGACAACAATACTGCAGGAATTTCTTCAATTATCAATATCGCAACCAACAAACTAATAAGAGACGTAAATGTTACCGTAAATATTACGCATCCTTGGATTGGAGACTTGGATTTGACGTTAATAAGCCCTAGTGGAAAATCGGTTCTTTTAGTGTCGAGCAGGGAGGACGAAGGAGACAATTACACAAATACTGTTTTTGACGATAGCGCTTTAAAAACAATTAGCGAAGGATCTGCTCCTTATACAGGTACTTTTAAGCCCGAAGGAAATTTATCAAATTTTTATGATGAAGAATCTTTTGGAAATTGGATATTAAAAGTTGTGGATTTAGGTCCTGATGATATTGGAAAAATCAATAGCTGGAGCCTTGAAATTTGTGGAGTGCCTATTGCAAATACCAATGATGATGACAATGATGGCGTTATAAATGTTATAGACCAATGCCCTAATACAACTCCAGGGTCGCTGGTTGATGCGGCTGGTTGTTTTACCTTGCCTGCCAACAATTTTAATATCGATGTTATCAGTGAAACCTGTCCGGGTAAAAACAACGGACAAATTAAAATTACGGCGGCGACTGCTTTAAACTATACCGTAACAATTAACAATGTTCCGTATAATTTTACAAGTACAACCTCAACCTCCGCAAATTTGGCTCCGGGGACTTATAATTTCTGTATTGGGGTTATAGGGCAAACCT
>Ga0209347_1001907_pt1 | contig 30106 bp, 24 predicted proteins | sample AutmiccommuBRH23_FD_187382 | JGI IMG/M metagenome (GOLD analysis project Ga0209347, IMG submission 187382) | Deep subsurface microbial communities from Mt. Terri, Switzerland - Autotrophic microbial communities BRH/23 (SPAdes) (version 2) | ecosystem: Environmental > Aquatic > Deep subsurface >...
GCTTCCCGAGCATATTGCTTTTTCTGCTTGATTTTCTCTTGCTCTGCTCTCATCAGGGCTTGTTTGCTGTGCCGTTTTTTCACTTCAAGGACTTTTTCCTGCTGCCGTACATGTTTTCACGCTATCCCCTCTGATTTTAAGGTTGTTTGGGTATTAATAATAATACAACTATCAAAGCCAGAACCGCTTTCAGCAGGGCAGCTGCGCTACCCACCAACAAAGGCTTGCCCCCTGCCTTTCGAAGCTCGGAAAAAGAGATCTGCATGCCCAGTCCGGTAAGTCCAATGGCAAAAAACCAGCTATACAGTTTTCTGATTAATATTAATTCCTGTGAAGCGGGTAAGGTTTGGCCCAGTACTCCAAAGGAAGTAATCAAAACCATTATCAGAAAGCCCAGCACGAACAGTGGAAATTTATTCCACAGACCATCATTTATATTAATATCGTCTTCCGGAAGTTGCGCGGAGCGGCTGGTGAAGACAGCCAGAGCCAGTACAACAAAGGGAAGGAATATTACCCGGACCAGATTATATATTTCTCCGGTCTTTAAACTTAATGAGGGATTGGCGGCAGTGCCGGGCTCAAAGGCCAGGCATACGGCAAGAACCTGGCCCGAGCTAAGTATTCCGGTGCCCGACCAGACGCCGAACTGATGGGAACTGAGGTCTGCAAGGGTTCCAACGGCGGGGAAGATAAAAAGAGAGGCCAGGCCAAAGGACAAAATTGTGGCTATGGAGTATACCACATCGGTTGTTTTGGCCCGTACCGCAGGAGCGGTGGCCACAATGGCGGAAATACCGCATACGGCAGTTCCGGCCGACAACACTGCTGCCGACGCAGGGTCCATTCCTGCTCTTTTACCCAGCCACATGGTAAATATCAGTGTGAACAGCACAAAGAAAGATACTATAATCAAGGCGCCGCCGCCCAGCAGCGCCACATCGTTGATGCTGTATAAGGAACCGAGAAGAATTACACCCAGCTTTATAAATATGCGGGAGGATTTAACCCCTTCCCGGGCCCATCCCGGTATACCAAAAAGGTTCCTGATGATCATTCCGGCAACTATTGAAAGAAGGATGTAATTAAGATGAAGTATATCCACCAGGCCTTTTTTAATTTGCCGGTTTGATGAGAAGTATTCCTCTATGCCCGGCCACTGTGGAAAACCTAGATCGGAACCGCCCCTGGTCAAAAATGCGATGGCAAACATCAACAAAATTCCGGGAAGAACTAATAATACATAAGGGGTTCTATTCAGTGGCAATTTTTTACACCCCATCTTAATGTGATCGTAATAATTTTCGATTATATTATATCATTATCTGGAAGGAATCAGAGTGATAATAATTTTCTGCAGCAAACAACAAACCCGCTGAGTGCTTCCACTCAACGGGTTTATCATTAAATACTCTTTTTGAGATTTCTATAAGGCTATTTTCCGCCCGGGAAAATAAAAACGAACAGTATTATGAATACAACCAGTAAAGACAAACCAATTCCCAGAGACCAGCCAATGAGCTTCTTTTCTATAGGAAGAAGGTCGTACCATTCTTCCTGATCCAGCATGGCCGCAACCTGGGTGGGGTCATCGGCAACCTTGGGTATGCTTTCGGACATGTAATCCACCTCCTTGAATATGTTGGACCTAAATACCATTTACTTTATTACAGGCGGCATGATGCCGTGGTAGAAGATCCAGGAAATGCCCAGACCTACCCATAGAATGAAGCCGAACAGGCAGACCGCATAAATTACCACAATTCTTCCCATTCCCTCGGCCCACAGCTTGCGGACGTTGGTGATAAGGCCGATGGAGAAGAAGCACAGGGCGAAGAACAGGCTGCGGACGGCGTTGGCCTGGTCCGCTCCGGTCTTGGCCGGTTTGACTATTTCAGGGTGGGTAAGCCCGGCAAAGAACATAATCAATAAGGTGATGCAAAAGCCAATAATGAATTTGGGGAAGCGCTCCCATATTTCCATGGGGGAAACCTTTTGACCCTGCAGAGCCGCTCCGCCCCTCTTGTCAATCCTGAAGACCGACCAGATAACGGCCAGAATAAAGGCCCACACTCCGATAAAGATATCGATGAATATCTTGGTGGTGGTGGCGGCCATCAACATCCAGTCCTTTTCCCACTTGATACCCATCACGGCGGCAGCCTTGGCCCTGATTAACGAGTCGGTTAAAGCCCCGCTGGCTATGGCCCCGCCGTCGCTCTTGACTGCCAGTCCCATCCAGGCCCCGGCCACCATGGGCTCGGTGTAAAGGAAGGCGGCGGCCAGGAAAGGCAGTATAAGAAGTTCCACGGCCACAAAAACGATGATAACCGCCGAGAGGATTACCGGCACCACCGGTCTGGCCCTGATGGCGGCTCCGGTGGCAATGGCTGCCGACACTCCGCAGATGGATATTCCGGAGGCCAGAGGAGCAGACCATTCCGGTGTGAACTTGAAGTATCTCCTGGATACGAAGTAGACCACCGGCCAGTAAATGAGGTAGGCCTCCACCACAGCGCAGAGACCCCGGAAGATAACCGTACCGGCCAGGGATGCGGCCTCAATGGTCTTGATGCCAAGGGCGGCGCCCAGTATAACTATGCCTGTTTTAATAAACCACTCGGGCTTGGCCGCATCCTCCAGGAATTTGGCCAGGGGAAGGAAAAAGTTTCCTATAATAAGTCCCACAATCATGGCAAAAATATAACCCATCTCGCCAAGGCCCAGAGACCAGGGTATTTTGAAAGCTGCGCGCTTGTCGGGGGAGGCCGAGATGTAAGCGTATTCCCCAATTATGATGCAGGCGTAGGTCAGCCAGAAGATGATGGTAAAGCCGGCCATGAACCTTTTTACATTGGCGCCCATGGCAGCCGCACCGATTGTTGTAATCGAAAGCAGGAAAAGATAGGTTAAAACTAAAGAAAGTATCCCGGACATTTTGTAGGCCTTGGAAATTGGCGCCAAAGCCTTGCTGATGTCGGTGTAGGCGCTGGTTTTTACAATCCAGCCCAAAAGGTCGTGCCCGAAAACAGGCCCCAGACCCAGCAGGAATACAAACAGCCCAAGCCATACCGCCCACCAGTCTTCCAGTTTAAAAAGTTTTGATCCTCCAGTGTTTACTGGTGCAGACATCATTGTTCCCTCCCTTTAACTGGTATATTTGACACTTATTGAGGACTGAAAAATATTATAAGTCACCTCCCTTGATTTTTAAGAATCCTGTATGTCATAATCATTGATAAGATATTATTATCTTAATCATAAGTATTCAATATGGCTGACCTGATATGATTGTTTTAGTTGACCATCAGGATTATTTACATCAATAAAGCGACACAAATGTGCCACTTTATTCACCGCAAACCTTTGGATGAAGCAAAATGGAACCCGGGTTACAATATCCCATATATGCCATATACTGGGTTTTGATGTAAATCCACACCTTCGGAAATGATTTATAAAAGGAAATTCATTAAGTTCTGTAGAAAAATTGCTTAATATGGTGAAGGTTAAAAATTTTATTCTAAATTATTACTATTTTGACCAGGTGGAGAGAGATGTATATAAATAAAAAGGAAATTATAAAATTAATGCTGCTTTTTATTATTATTGCAGTGATAGCCATTATTCTGTTGAAAGAAACATTGAGCTTTCACAAAAAGGTGTCAGAGCTGGATGTGAGCCTTCAGAATATATTGCTAAGTGCTGAGTTACATGAAGATACCGTTAAAATGATGTCAAGCGTCAGAGATTACATCAACCATTTTGATCAGGAATACATTAACGATTACAGACGTTACAATGCAATAATAGTTAAAAACCAGCTGGAATTATACAGTTCTGTTAATATATTTGAAAAACAGGAAGTTGAAGATCTAATTGAATTATATAAAGCTTATTCTTCATTTGTGGAAAAAGAAGTCATACCAATAATTGGTTCAGGGAATAAAAACGACAAAAATATCAGTTATCTTAACTTAAGGCATAAGGATTTTATATTCGATATAACAAAGAAAATGGATACTGTTGGGGTATCGGGCAAGAGGGAAATAAGCGCGTACTTTCAAAATACCCTCATTAATAACAGCCTAAAGGTAACTGCTATGTTGCTGTCGTTAATTATGATATTAGTTATGTTTATTCTGGTGATTTATAGAATTATTAAATCTTTTTTTATGCGCAATATATATCTTGAAAAGTTGGTTGAAAACATGAAAAACCCCATTATGGTGGTGGATAAGAAAGGGGTTTTGACAGATATAAATAAACCAGCCCGGGATATGTTTGGTATATCAGCTGATGTCCTTTTAAACAGAAATATCAGTGAAATACCAGCGCTTTTTCCTCATCTTCAGTCTATTACCCAGCCTTTGAACGCGGTTATACTGCAAGGTCAGGCTTTGAGCAATCATAATATCACATACCTTCATTCAGGATTGAGACTGAAACTGGTGGTGGATTATTATCCTGTTTTTGTATACAACAGGATATTTGGCGCCGTGATGGCGGCAGAAAGGGCCGGAAAGCAAAAGGATAAAAATGTGCTTTTAGATACACTTGAGGCCGAAAGAAAAAGGACATCCATAGAAATTCACGACTGGATAGGAAGGCACATGTCTGCAATGATTCATTCTTTGGATTATATTCTTAGACTTGAAATGGAGAAAACCAGTGACCAGTTGCAAAATAACCTGCATGCCCTTAGGGCGCATTGTCAGAATGCGGCGATTGAAATGAGAGGCATTATGAATGATATACACCCTTACCTGATTGACCGCGTGGGACTTATATCAGCCCTGGAATCTTATATTTCCAATTTTGAGAGAATTAATAACATTAAGGTTTACGTGATGTATCAGGACAGGTCCCTGAAAGTGAAAAAGGAAAATGAAATAATCATTTACAGGATTATTCAGGAAGCTCTCACCAACGTTACAAAGCATTCCAAATCAACCGAGGTTGATATAAATTTTACGGTTTCCAGCGAAAGTATGAAAATTGAGGTGGCGGACAACGGAGGTTATTTAGAGGATTTTATTGCCGGTAACGGTTTGTGGGGGATGAAAGAAAGGGCCGGACTTATTGGAGGGGAAATTGATTTTAGAAGCAAGGGGCATGGCTTTAGTGTGACACTTAATGTGCCAGTTATATCGGGAGGCCTGCAAGATGCATAAAATCAGGATAATGCTGATAGAAGATCACAATGTTTTTCGCGAGGGTCTGAAAAAGCTTATAGAGCTTGAAGAGGGCATGATAGTTGCAGCCGAGGCCGGGTCATATAAAGAGGCATTGGAGAAGGTTAGTGGTGAGATAGATGTCATACTTTTGGATATTAATCTACCCGACGGTGACGGGCTGGATCTGTGCGCCATAATTAAAAATAAATTCCCTTTGATAAAACATGTGGCGCTGACCACTTATGATGACGGGGTGTTTATAAAGAAGGCTCTGGAGTGCTGCGTTAACGGTTTTGTTCCAAAGTATGCTTTTTTTGATGAAATCAGGTCGGCCATTCTCATGACTCATAGAGGGGGGACTTATATCTACCCCGGTCTGAGTACCAATACTTTACTTAACCTGTCTGATTCCGGATTCTCCCAAATAGAATTGAATATGCTCCGTTTTCTTGCTGAAGGTAAAAACCAAAAGGAGATAGCAGACCAACTTTTCATCAGCCTGTCGACATTCCGCAGAAGATTAAACGGTATCTGCTCGAAACTAAAGGTTAATACAGTGGAGGAAGCTATAACTGTGTCAGTCAAGAAGGGGTTAATTAAATGAATTTAACTTCCTCAAAAGGTTTATTTTCCATGTTTGCGGTGGTTTTTTTTCTCAGTGTCATTGTTGTATCAGGGATTATGGAACTGCGATTTCTTAAAAATTTATTGTTTAACTATGAAGATAATATTAAACAAATAGCTATAAATAAAACCACTCTTTTTTTTAATGACATTAAGGCTGTGTCATTAAACGCCATCCAGCAAATCGAGGCAAAGGACGGAGACTTTACCGGAGTATTAAAAACAATTTCAACTTACGATCACAGAATTACCAATGTTCACCTGCTGGATCCCGATGGTTCAATAGTTTATTGTATGGTGTCACAAAATGAAAAAAGATCCCTTGGTTTACCAATCAGTGAAATAAAACATGAAAGTGAAAGGGTTGTTGTATCAGTAGTTTATATAGATCCATATTCCCATTTAAGAATAATTAGCACTGCTTCAAAGATACTTAAGAAAGATGGAACCATCGATAAAATACTGCTGATAGATTTTAAAATAGAGCAATATCAAAAAGAAATGATGCACGAGTTTATAAATGATAATTATATGATTGCTGTATTTGACCAAAAAGGATACCCTATATTCTGGCCCTTTGGCAGGGATAAGCTTGAGGAGTTTTCGAAGCGGCAGAACAAATTTTTCAATAACCGCCAGCAATTTAATGTTGTTAAGAGTGAAACAGTTCAACCCCCATGGCAGTTGTACTTTTTCTTTAAGGAAAATAATTTTGAGACTTTCAGAACCATTACCATACTCTTTTTTGTATTTGCCCTGTATTGCTGCCTGTATCAGTTACTGGTGGAAATCTGGGGAATAAACAGCGTAAAAACCTATTTCGAAAACATTGATTTCGCCATTTTGAACCAGGTAAACGAAGGCGTTATTATAACCAACAACTCGGGAAGAATTGTATTTGCCAACAGGACCGCCCATGAAATTTTTGCCCAAAGAAAAAGCGCTCTTATAAATATAAGGTTGAAAGAGATATTGGGGCATGTGGAGGATATTCATGATGAAAAGGAAAAAGCAGTCATGTTTACACTAAAAATGCCCGATAAATTTCTGGAGGCTATAAACTCTCCCATTATAAAAAAAGGTAAGAAACTGGGTTCGCTGACCGTTATCAGGGTGGATGTAAAGGAAGAGAAAAACTTCAGAATAGTGCTGAATAAACTTGTGGACATTATCCCTGAAGGCGTAATCTATATCGATAAAAACCACGAAATATCGGCAGCCAATTTAATGGCCAGATGTTATCTGGGGAACTTGGAAAAGGGCGCCAGTATTGACGTGGTTGACCCTCGCCTGGCTGAATTTATTTATGAAAATATAGGGTCTGGAACGGTTAAAAGGGTTTGTTTGGCATTGTACGATCTGTCCTGTGAGATTTCCCCTGTTTATGATGATGACGGGGTCTATGCAGGTACCCTGGTGGTTCTGTTCAATGATTCAGACCCCCCAAAACACGGTTGAAAGATTAATGCAATTTGCGTCTAATGTGAGGGATTGCCCTTGTTTAAAAGTATATTATTGGTTATTGGCGAAGACAGCGGTAATTCAGAAATCATACCTGCGGCTGTGAACCTGGCTGCTGTTTACGGGGCGTCCTTAACCGCCGTTTTTATAGCAGGCCATGATTACGAATGCATGCTTGGAGACGAGTGGATCAGCGACAGCGGTATGCTTAACCGGTTTTTTAGTTATATGGAAAGCGAAATGAACAGAAGGACAGTTCATGTGCTGGATGAGGTAACCGAAAAGTGCAATAATTTGGGATTACAGGTGACTGTAATGCAAAAAACAGGTAACCCCGGCAGTGCCGTTATATCGTTATATGAAGAAATGGGACCTTTTGATCTGGTTGTAATAAACAAAAGCTTGATAAACAGAGGTGATAACAGGGTGAAAAAAGGAATGGACAGTGTGATACGCAGTTTAGTCTGCCCGATGTTAATATACCCGGAACAGAGGAGTGTGTGAATTTTTTTTCAAGCCGATATTGACATATGTCAATATCGGCAATATATTAAATGTGTAGTATATAAAATTTCTGGTAAATATTTTTATGGGCGGAGGGATTACCTGTGCGTCTGATCACCATAAAGCTACAGGGATTGAAGAATGATGATTCTTCCAACATGCTGGAAATTATAATGGGAATCAGGGGAATTGAACTCATTGACTATGATCCCGGGCAAAATGAGGCGGTAATTATATGTCAAAGCCAGATGTATTCCGATGATTTGATACTGGAAATACTGGAGGCCGGTTTGCAGTTTAAAAGATACTACGTGGCCGAGCAACTGACTAATACCCTGGAATATCCTGTCAGGAGACAGGAGGCAGGAGACAGGAGTTAGCCAGGGCATTCTTTATTGGCTTTTACTTTTCCCTCCAGGACAATTGAGACTGACGTTTTCGGCAAATTGTCAAACCTGGTGCAATCGGAATTGTCATCAGTTCATACGGTTCCGTATCCTTTGATAGCTCTTCAGCTGCCAGACAGGCTGTTCCGCATAAGACAGGGCTCATCATATCTTCATTTTCCGGATGAGTGTCGTGCAATAAAATTAGACCATGCGGGGCCACAAAAGGAAAAAAATCATGGAAGTCCTGTAATACCGCCGCTTTAGAATGATCGGCATCAATGAATAACATATTAATCTGTAGAGGGGTAACCGCCAATTCCCTGGCAAATTCCTGTGTTGCTCTATTAACAAAACGCGTTTTTATAGAAGGCTGCATATATCGACCGGCTTCCGCACTGATATCCACCCCGATTAATTGTTCAGCATAAGGGATTAACCGATTGAAAAGCGCACAATGATATAACCCCAGTTCCACGTATACTTTCGGACGGAATATTCCCGCCAGTTGAACAATAAAGTCTTCATGCCAATTTAATTTCACCATTCCTAATCCCCCTTAACCTATTCATTGGGAATTTCATTTTTTTTGGAAGCTCCTATTCCCAATACACCCTCCAGATAATTCTTGTTGTAAATGACCTTGGGATCTTCCGGCCTAAACGTTCTGGCTATTTCGTTATGCTTATAGGCTAACTCATATTTGCCTAAGCGGTCGTAGCAAACACACAATTGGAGGTGTGGAAGCCAAGTCCAGCAAGCGGGGAACATACGTCCCCAACTGTCCAGGGGCCTCTCCAATTCTGTGGCCTGCTTATACCAAAACACAGCTTGTTTATATCTTCCGGCCTGCAGGTTATTAAAACCTATACGACAGCAAAACTCAGCCCTTGGTATATCATATTCAAAGGATCTGTAGAGATAAGCATGTTCGTTTTCATGGTCACCAAGATTCTGGAAACAATCTGCAATTTTTCCGCAGGCCGAAATCTGATCTTCAACCCATCCTTCACCCGTATCCAGAAACTTTTTGTAATATACAACGGCCCTCTCATACTGCCGGTGATCATTCAGCTCATTGGCAAAATAGTAAAGGTCGCGGGGAGTGAAGGATTCTCCCCGGGCTAAACGTTTTTCATAAATGTTTAGGTTTCGGTTGGCGTCATGTGCTTCTCCTTTATGTGTTACCGCAATATCACTGTTAAGGATAGGCCCGTTAACCTCTATATATTCATGCACGGCTCCAGTCCATTTAAAGTTCCGGCTTCGCTTAAGCAGCCTGTTTCTGCGAAGACTGAAGGTTACATTGCCAAATTGATCAAATGACAAATGGTAAGGCATATTCACCGCATCCATTAGTGGATCAAGATTTTTTTTCAGGGTCAGGAATTTTAAACGATCCAGCTCTGATAAAACATCGTCGGCATCCAGCCATAAGATATATTCCATGGTGGCATGGCTGAAAGCATGGTTACGGGCCGCCGCAAAATCGTCAATCCAGGGGAAGTCATAGATTTTATCGGTGTACCTGCCAACGATTTCTTTGGTCCGGTCCGTTGAGCCGGTGTCAACGATCACGATTTCGTCAGCTATGTCTTGTACGGAGTTTAAACACCGGGCGATGGTATTCTCTTCATTTTTTACAATCATACACAGGCTGATGGATATTTTTTTCATTCTTTTTTGATCTCCTTAAAAAGATTTGATATGGCGAGATAAGGCATATATAGACATATATATGCAATGAATATTAAGAATGGAAGCCATTTGGTCACTTTTAAAAAAGCCCCTCTGGTTTATTTCAACCAGAGGGGCTTTAGAACTTAGATTACGCCAGTTGCTCCGGTTTCACCGGTTGCCCCGGTTTCACCAGTTGCTCCGGTTGCTCCAGTTGCTCCGGTTTCACCGGTTGCCCCGGTTTCACCAGTTGCTCCGGTTGCTCCAGTTGCTCCGGTTTCACCAGTTGCTCCGGTTTCACCAGTTGCTCCGGTTTCACCAGTTGCTCCGGTTTCACCAGTTGCTCCGGTTTCACCAGTTGCTCCGGCTACTCCGGTTGTTCCGGTTTCACCCGTTGCTCCGGTTTCACCGGTAGCGCCGGTTTCGCCTGTTGTTCCGGCTGTGCCTATTGCTCCGGTAGCGCCGGTTTCGCCAGTTGCGCCGGTTTCACCGGTAGCGCCGGTTTCGCCTGTTGTTCCGGCTGTGCCTATTGCTCCGGTAGCGCCGGTTTCGCCAGTTGCGCCGGTTTCACCGGTAGCGCCGGTTTCGCCTGTTGTTCCGGCTGTGCCTATTGCTCCGGTGGCGCCGGTTTCGCCTGTGGCGCCGGTTTCACCGGTAGCGCCGGTTTCGCCTGTTGTTCCGGCTGTGCCTATTGCTCCGGTAGCGCCGGTTTCGCCGGTGGCGCCTATTGCGCCTGTAGCTCCGGTTTCGCCAGTTGCCCCAGTCGCCCCTGCTCCGGTTGCCCCAGTTGCCCCGGTTGCCCCTGCTCCGGTTGCCCCAGTTGCTCCGGTTGCCCCGGGTATTCCTTCCGAACCTATTGTATCTAGTTCCGCTGCTACCAGACGGTGAGCCGCAGTCAAATTTCCAGCGGCATCTTTCCCCCAGCCCGAAATGATCACGGCGTCTGAACTGGTAATGAACTGGAATTCAAAAACATCAAACCCCGCAAAAAAGCTTCTTATCGCCACGGCTCCCGCTGCCAGGGGAAATGAATCCAAAGCATACAGCGTCTTCGTAGTTCCTGTCACGAAAAACCCTTCAATTGTAATGGTCGCTCCAACCGTGTCGTCGTTAGTGATTAGTACTGTGAACGTTGAGCTCGGCCTTACGCCGGAGACCGCTGTGTTTTCTATTAATCCGGTAGTTAGTGAAGCCATAACCCGTCTCCTTACATTATGGATTTCTTATATTTTGCCTGTTAAAGTATGATAATCTCCAGAGGTACAGCCCGATGGGCTGCAACAAGGTTTCCAGTTGCGTCTTTCCCCCAGGCGGAGATTTCTACAGCCTCCGAGCTGACAAAGAATTGAAACTCAAAGGCGTCAAAGAGGGCGAAATAGTTTTTCAAAGTCACTTCTCCTGCATTAAGAGTAAATAACTCTTCTACATATTTCACTTTGGTCGTTCCACTCTGATAAAATCCCTCAATTCCAATTACTACTGTAGCAATATCATCATTTGTGATATTTACTGCCAGCCTTGAAGTCGGTCTAACGCCCGCAACTGAGGTATTATCAATCAAACTCGTCGTTAGATTAGGCATACAATCCCCCCTTCCCAGAATATGGTTTTTTTATTGTATGGTATATTTCCTGTTTTTGTTACATTCAAATTTATAAATTTTTAAATAACGGTAAAAATGTTCATTGCTTTAAAATGCCCCATTCCCTATCTTCATTTCTTACTATCTTACCAATTCTTGAATAATACAGATTTCTGTTATATTCCCATTCGGGGGGACCTCCGTCCGCATAATATCCGTCTGCTCTGGGATGATATAAATGCACCGTAGCCGCATCTGTCTGACAATAACCGCACCCGTTACTCAATAATCTTTGCACAAAATCATTGTCATCATAGGCAATTCCCACAAGATCTTCATCGTATCCCCCGATCTCAAAGTATTGGCTGCGGTGTAAGGCCATCAAAAACGGCAGTCTGGTATTTAAGTCAATACATCTGTTATACATGTCAAGGTCAAAGGTTTCTTTATGCTTATTTATGCACTCAAGAAAAGCTCCGTCGCGGTCATCTTTTCCCACAGGAATACCCAACAATTTGGGATTATCCAAAATGGGCATAGCAAGCCTGGCAATGGTATCGTTGATATGGAGCATTTCAGCGCATCCAATGACCAAAATATCCCCGGAGGATTGCTTTACCCCAATATTCATAGCAAAACCGGGTACCCGCCAAACCGGGTCACCGTTAAGATTTCTTTGCCCGGTAAATATATATTTCAAATTAAGCTTTTCCCTGAACTCGCTGCAGATCTCTTCTGTTTCATCTTGTAATCCGTCATTAACCACGATTGTTTCAAAATCAAAGGGTATTGTCTGGAGGGATAATGAATATAAACCCCATCTTAACAGGTGCGTTCTTTGAAATGTTGTTATGACCATTGATACTTTATGCCGTTCAACTTTTCTTTTATGGTTTTGTTTTGCAATCATCAGTTCTTGAAAGACAATGGCCAGCAACCGGCGCCACTTTTCCGTCGAATCCCGGGCAACAGGAATTACTTCAAAATCATACTCCGGGTAGGACAGCGCAGTCTGCAAAGAATTAGCCACCAGTTTGTTTGCCCGCCGCAAATTCTCCTCTTGTTGTTCGTCCGCCCCGCCCGCTGACCGCAGGTCATCCTGTAAAAACACTAATGTATAGCGGGATGGGTCAACTGTATTAATAGACGTGGCGTTTTGAACGATGACTTCAGCGTCTGGATAATGCTCCTCTATATAGTTCCGGGCATTTGAAGCATAATCACCCTGGATACCGGCAAGATATATATCAATACCCGTTGAAGCAGGTAAGGCTTCCGGAGAAAAATCCCATGAGGCCTTTTCTCCCATTAATCCTGTGACAACGGCAACTTTTATTTTGCCCGGCGCAATTTCTGCGGTCCCCGGACTATCCAGCTCTCCCCACTGAAAATGATAAACCAGACTGTCAAACGCCGTTTGATGTTTTATCCCTATGGCCTTAAGTTTCAGCATCAAGACAGTATCCCCGGATATACATGCTTCTCCCATACGGGCGATTACCGGATGATCAATGTCGCTACCCAGGACAACCTGTCCTTCCGGGTAGCCCCCCACCCGTTCAAAATGCTCCTTACGGATTAAGAGGGGCATAAATAGGCCGCCGTCTTCCAATTTAGATTCCGTCAGTTCACGGGCATACCTTTGAAATTGTATTTCCTGATACGACGAATAATCCCGGCCAAAGTCCCTTTCCACGCCGTATTGACCGCTGCGCAACTTCCCGGATTCCACCAATCGGGATGTGACACAGTTTTCTCCGTTATAAGACCGCCATAGACTATCAAACCATTCCGGCGTAAAGGCCATATCCGAATTAATAAAGACGATGAAGTCTCCCCGGGCCTTGCCGGCCGCAAAATTGTAGGCGCGGTAAACATTATTGACATACCATTCCATTTGCTGCTGGGGGGTGTTCGTATAAATATAATGAGGTATATAGTTATCGCGCAAATAATTAAGAACAGCGTCATTGGCGTCATTGGCCACAAAGAAGAACTCCTTGTCAGCCATGTCTGTGTGCTTGAATACCTGATCATAAACAAACTTCAACCATTCAACACTTTTGTAGACTAAACAGATAATGCTGAATTTGGGTTTAAACACTTCTTCCCGGTATTGTTCGACATAGGCCAGGGACTCTGCAAAGGTTAACGGTTCAGGCTGCCCGTCATCAACCCACAGGCTTTCCGGAAAGAGCTCCCGGGGGACTTTAGACACGGTCAGTTGTTCTTCGCTAATCAAACGGTCAAGCATAGTATAACCGCGTTGTCCGTGCGACTTATAAACCAGATATTTATAGGCCAGCCGTTGTTTCGAAGAAAAACCGTAGTGCAGCACCTGAATATTTTCTGCCCAGGCCATCTTTTCAATTGTCGAAGGATGGGCCTTTTGATGGAGCCCCGGTTTGGTTTCGATAAAGCTGATTCCGGGAACCACCCGCCATAGACGGCAAAACCAGCCCAGGTTGAATAAACTGTCCATCCGCTGCCAGGAATGACTGCGCCACAGGTTTATTTCATGAAAGCATACTCCATCGATTAGTTTTTCTTCGCATTCTTCACACCATGCCTGAAGATGTTCCGCAGCACCGGCTGTCAATACTTCGTCGGCATCCAGCCATAAGACGAAATCCGCATTCAGCTTTATCGCCTCCTGCAGCATGAGTTGTTTGTGACTTTGCTCATTCACAAAATCGTTTTTTGTTGCCCGGATAACATGTGGTGTTTGTTTCAATATATATTCATAACTTCCGTCCGTGCTGCCGTCATCATAGACGACCAGGTCATCCGCCAACGGTTTGATATAGCTCACAAACCGCTCCAGGTTGCCTTTGCACAGCTCATTATATATCTGGCAGGTACATACGATTTTATATTTTCTCATAGCAGTAATTCCTTGTCTTCTTTATCATCCTGAGTCACCATCAAATTATACTTTTGCAACAACTCTTTCGTTTCTTCGAAGGTCATGAGAAAATCGCCCGAACTGTACTCTTTTGACAACGTCCGCAGACCTGTCTCCGCTTTAATCAGTTCAGGAAGCATAGGCCTGATGGCATAATATTCGCCACAATCATACGTTCGCCAGGCCTCTTCTTCCGAAACCAGAATTTCGTGGACCTTTTCTCCCGGGCGGATTCCCGTATATTCTATTGATATGAGCTGATCTCCCATCATGGCCTTCGCCACATCTTCAATACGGGCCGCAGGAATTTTCGGTATAAATATTTCACCCGGCTTAGCCCCTTTGAGGGCGGCAAAAATGGTATCTACCGCACTTTCCAGCGGCAGTAAGAATCTGGTCATTTCCTTTGTTGTTATAGTGATCGGGCCACCACACCTGATTTGTTCATGAAACAAGGGAATTACAGAACCCCTGGATGCCAGCACGTTACCATATCGCACACAAATAAACCTTGTCTTGGGAATGATCACATTGGCGGCGGTAAATATCCGTTCTTGCATAGCCTTGGAAATACCCATGGCATTCACCGGTTTGCAAGCTTTATCCGTAGACACCCCAACCACCGTTTCAACTTTAAGATTGTTTTCGCCAATGGCCCGTATTATATTTTCCGTACCAAGCACATTGGTTTTTACCGCTTCAAAAGGGAAATACTCACAAGAAGGCACCTGCTTGAGGGCAGCGGCATTGACGACAATATCGGCTTCCCTTAAAACAGAACAGACGGCATGATAATCACGGATATCCCCTATTCTGAACTCAATCAGCCGGGCAAAATTGTCATAGATCACTTCATCGGTAACGTTTCGTTTTCTCTGATATTCAACCCGGATAGCATGCTGTTTAGCTTCATCCCGTGAGAAGATGATAATTTTCTTGGGGGAACCGAGTTCCCTTTGCAAGAGCCGGCGGGTTAACACCTTACCCAGTGAACCTGTGCCGCCGGTAATCACAATCACCTTGTTATCGAAAAGCTTCATTTTTATCTCCCCTTGGCTGAATGTTTTGATATGGGCCTTGCAAATAATCTTTATACATTTCATGCACCAGTTCCGTCCACGTTGGCGGACTATAGTTTGTCAGTGAGCGGAATTTTGATGAGTCCAGCGATCGGTCAATTGTAAAACTGTCATCAGGTTCAATTATTACTTCTTTACCGTACTGAATGCTGATCAGTTTCAGTAATTCAAATTTTGAGATTGGGTTTGAGGATACGTGATAAAGCCCCGTCATTTCCGGGTTAGGAATAATGTAATCACTGATAATCCGGGATAATTCAAAAGTTGGGAGACCGGAATAAACAGCCTTTCTAAAACCGCGCACTTTCCCTTTCCGGCCCAGGAACCATTCGACCAGACCGTAGTATCCTTTCAGTTCATGCCCGATAATCGAAGTGCGCAGTGTGATACAATGGGGGTAGGTTACTTCGCCAAGGTATTTTGTCCGCCCGTAGAGATCGGTGGCATTGGAGAAATCACTTTCCGTATAGCCTCCTTTCTTTCCATCAAAGACACAATCCGTACTGACATGTATCATCCGCGCCCCCGCAGCATCGCAAAGCAAAGCGATGCTGTGAGGTAAAAGCGCATTAACGGTAATCGTCGTGAGGGGGTCTTGGGCCTCCGGAACTTGTTTGATGATTCCAACACAATTCACAACAAGGTCCGGCTTTATCTCGGCAAAAACCTTTGCCAGACTATCAGATCTATGAATATCTACGTTACTGCGCACCTTCTTCATCCTGTCCGAAGGCGACCAGCCGGATAATTCCTTTGAAGAGCGGACCGTAGCATAGACTTCCAGATCAACATTCTCTGAAAGGGAGAGAAACAAAGTATGCCCTAACATCCCCGACCCTCCCAGGATTAACACCTTTCTCATACCAGCCTTGCACCCCTCCCATTACTAATTTCAGCTCCAGCCTTGACCGGCGCCACAGTCGGATGACTGCCGGCAAATCCGCCGGTCCTTGTGATCAATGCCTGTTTCTGCTCCCGCATCACTCTCTCCCATCCCCTTTTTGCAGTAATTGATATATCGTATGCCAGTTTTTGTCTATCTGACACCCGTTGCCATATCTAAACGTGATATGCCATATAATAACTAATGAAAGAACGCCTGGGAGGTAAATTATGAAAATCGTTATTCCTGCGCTTAGTTTGGAGAAAGGTGGCGGAGCCCGTTTTCTGTACCAGTTGGGGAATGCGCTGGTAGATAAAGGACAAGACGTGGAGTTTATCATACCGGAAAGCGGCTGCATGGAATGGCCGGTGCGCGCTAAAATTACCCGGGTTAAAAAGTTAACCCCTGGCTGCTTCCCCTCGGCTGATTTCATCCTTCCGAATTTCTACCCAACTGTTATGCCTGCCTGGCAATCCCAACAGGGACGGGTCGTCCGCCTGAGTCTTGTCTACGAGCCCCTTTGCATACCCAACGCAGATGTGTCAAAAGCCACTTATTACATCGGAGCGCCCATTTTTACCATCTCTCAGTGGCAGCGCCTGATCGTTCTATCTCAGGTTGGATTTGACAGCACGGTGATTTCCGGTGGCGTAGACCCTATTTTTTTCCGTCCCTATCCTAAGCTTTCTGTCCAAACAGGCCGTAAAACAGTTTTTTACATCATGCGGGGTTTTGGCTATACCTGGAAGGGAAATGCCGACTTTACAGAAGCTTGTATTCGGTTGAAAGAACGCCTTCCCGCCTTTGATGTTGTCATTGTGAACCCGGAGCCGGGAGCCGTTAATCCCCCTTTTCCCCATATGACCAGGACAGCCGATAATGACCGCGAGATGGCCCTTTTGTATGCCCAGGCGGACCTTTTTGTATATACTTCTTATTACGAATCCTTTGGCTTGCCTCCCCTGGAAGCGATGGCCTGCGGCACGGCGGTGGTAACCACCGATTGCGGAGGAAATCGCGATTATACCAGAAACGGGAAAAACTGTGTGGTTGTCCCGCCCAGCGATATAAACGCATTGACTGAATCAATGTATCGCCTGTTGATAAATGACAGCGAACGTCAATCTCTGGCCGATGCGGGCCAGGTTTTTACCAGATCATGGACCTGGCAACGTACTGCGGATCAACTGCTCTCTGCGTTAATGGGGATATAGGGTAAGGGGACAGGTCTCCAGTATGAGGTTATTGCTTCATTTGTTCCAGGACCGTCAGATATCTTGGGGCAAGCTGCTCCCACTCAAACGTCAAAGCCCGCTCCCGGGCCGGCGCAGCAAGTAACCTTAAAAGAGACGGGTTGTTTAGAGCCAGCATTAAAACCTCCGACAACTGCTGTACATTACCCGCTTCAAAGGTAAGGGCGCAGGAGTGAGAAACTAATTCCGCCAGCCCCCCCGCTCTTGACGCAATTAAAGGAGTCCCCATGGCCATTCCCTCCAAGGCCACCAGGCCATAGGCTTCGCGCCGGCTCGGGACAATAAGGCCCGCTGCGCGCCCCATCCACCGCTTTACCTCTGAAGTCGGTTTCCAGCCGTGAAAATGGACGTAAGTTCTGAGATTGATCAACTGAACAAGCTGTTTCAATTTTTCTACATATGAGTCTGGCCCCTTGCCGATAATATTTAAATGAATTATCCGCCCACTTTGCCGTATTAAATACGTAGCCATGATCAAATCTTCTATCCCTTTATAGTCAAGCAGTCTGCCAACATAAAGAAACTCATCCCCTTTCTCCTGTTGCCAACGTTCTGCCGGCAAGGAGATGCCAAGGGGTAAAACCATTGTTTTGGCAAGGTATTGGGGGAAATGCCCTGCCAGGTAGTTCCTTTCGCTCTGACTGATGAGTTGAATGCGTTGACAGCGCATCAGGAGTTCTTCCTGAATTTTAAATTGCGCTTGCAGCAAAGGCTCAGGTGGATCTTCCAACTCTTTGCGTAAAAAAGAATAGACGGAATAAAGAATTGGAATAAATCCTTTCGAAAGGGCATAAGCCAAATGGGTAAAATTGATAGCGTGAATATGGATTAAATCCCACTCCCGACTGAGCTCAGGAAATTCCCGGCGTATGACATCGGCCTTGATCATGCCTAAATAACCGAAATAATGGGGATTACGAGGTAATCCCAGTACTTTGATATGTTGTCCCCGCACGGTCCAACCGGGTACGATCCAATCACTGCGCGGCATAATGACCGTTTGTTGTACGCCCGAACGATCCAGCATATACAACATGCCTGTGACCGCCGTTCCAGCGCCACCAAAGCTTTCCTCTTCAAATTCATTAGTCAGCGTTAAGACATTCAGGCGAATCACTCCCATTACGCTATCCACCCAGAAGGATTTTTACGACTTTCCGGCTTACCTTTTGAACCATGTATTCCGGCGGAGGCACCCAGTCCCAACCTTGGCTTAAAACAGTTTTTACGGCCCGCAAGATGGCTGCCGGTTCACATCCGGCAATCAGATTACTTCCTGCCTCCAATGTTTCCGGCCGTTCGGTCACATCCCGCAAGGTCACATTTGGTATCTTATAAAGGCAGCACTCTTCCTGGACTGTCCCGCTATCACTCAAAACACAGTACGCATTTTGCTCCAGAAAGACAAAATCAAAAAGGCCCAAGGGTTCCACGACACGGATGCCGGCGCCGGCTAAACTCCTTTTTTGCCTCTCCAACTGGGAACGGGTGCGGGGATGAAGGCTGCAGATAAGTGGTATCCCATAGTCTGCGCGCAGCCTTTGCAGGGCAGTTATGAATTTCCCCAATCGTTCCCCGTCATCGACATTTTCGGCCCGGTGCAAGGTCACCAGGAAATAGCCTTTGGCGGCTACTCCCATGGTCTGCAGGGCCTGGCTTTCTTCAATCCTGCCGGCGTAATGGCTGAGAACTTCCCAAATTGGGTTGCCGGTTACATAAATACGATCCCCGGCGATCCCTTCCCTAAGCAGATTAGCCCGACTTCGTTCGGTGTAAGGCAACAATATATCGCTGCAATGATCAACAATGCGGCGATTGATTTCCTCCGGAACCCTGTCATCATAGCAACGATTACCCGCCTCCATATGGTAAACCGGAATCCGCAGCCGTTTGGCAGCCATCGCCGCCAGGGCGCTGTTGGTATCCCCTAAAATAAGCAGGCGGTCCGGCTTTTCCTTGAGCAGCACCATTTCACACCCGCAGAGTATCTTGCCAATCTGGCCCATTAATGTCTGCGCCTGGCAGTCCAGTATGTAATCCGGAGACCGCAGATTCAGTTCAGTAAAAAAAATATCACAGAGCGTCCTGTCAAAATTTTGGCCGGTATGCACAAGTATATGATTACAAAGGCCATCCAAGAGAGGAATGACCAGGCTTAAGCGGATGATTTCCGGACGCGTGCCCAATATGGTCATGATCTTCATGGCAGGAGTTCCCTTCTGGTTTTGAAGCCGACTCTATTTTAGGTTCGCACTCCTTTTCACAGCCACTCGGGGAAAAGTTCCCGCGCCCTCTTCTTAGCCGGCTCCATAAAGTTTTTTGGCACAAATAAACTCCCATTTTTACCGTGCCAGCGATAGCCTAATAGAGGTTCATTGAGAAACCCGCAGGGATAAAAACGCAGCAAACGAAACCACAATTCATAGTCATGAACCGTTGCCATTCTTTCATCAAAAAGACCTGCCCGATCTAAGGCGGACTTTCTCATCATGACTGAGGAGCCATTGATAAAACAGCCCTCCATCAGCCTTTTTACCATTTCCCGCTGACCCTTATAGAATGGAGAGTGCTCCTCATACTGCTTTCTTCCCACTCCGTCAATAACGATATAACTGGTATAACTAAACCCCAGCGCCAGATCATTCTCCATCAAGGCCACCTGTTTTGCCACTTTACCCGGCAGAAAAACATCATCTGCGCTTAACCAGCAAATGTATTTTCCAGTTGCGCAGGTAATCCCCAAGTTCAATGCGCTGGCTGTCCCGCCATTATCCTTATAGTAATAACGAATCCGATTCATATACGGCCGGAGAACTTCATATGTTCTGTCCGTTGACCCATCGTCAACAACTATGATTTCCATGTTTGGGTAGCCCTGATGGAGAACGCTTTTAACGGCCAAGCCGACATAGCTGGCGTAATTATAGGTGGGAATGACCACACTGACGCATGGTGTCCTCATGGCAATCTTCCCCCATTAAACTGCTTTAAATCTTTGAACTCCTCTTTAGCCTTTTCAAGATCAGCAATCGTCCCAATGTCAAACCAAAGGTCCCGGCTTTCAAAACTCACAACCCGGGCCTCCTCGTTGAGAAGCTGCTGAACCAGGTCAGGCATATCAAACCTTTTGTTTTCAGGAATTAATGAAAGGACCCACTTCTTAATGACGTAAATGCCCATGCTGGCCCAATAGTTAATGGTTGGTTTTTCAGAATAGGATGCCACCCGGCCATCCATAATCTCTAAGATGCCAACTGATGTGCTAACCGTTTTATTTTGTGCAGCCACTGTCATATCCGCTTGCATCGTCAGATGGTGATCATACAGCGCCCGGAAATCCAAGGTGGTTAATTCATCCCCGTTGACAACTAAAAAGTTGTCTTCTAAATCATTGACCTTTCCTAAAGGGCCTGCTGTTCCTAAAGGATCAGTTTCAACAGAATAACGAATAGGCACGCCAAACCGACTGCCATCCTGGAAGTAAACCTTCAAGAGATCTGCTGAATATCCCAAACACATGATTATTTCATCAAAACCGGCGCTTTGGAGTTGATGTACGAGAACAGCGGCTATAGGTTTGCCATCAATGGGGAAAAGAGGCTTCGGTAAAATTTGGGTATAAGGATTTAAACGCGAACCTCTGCCACCCGCTAAAATAATGCACTGCATTTTATATCACTTCTTCATTTTATATTCAGATTTGGTATTTTCCTATTTGAAAGCGATCCATATGTGTGGCGATCCAGGCTACAGTCTTTTTTACCCCTTCCGCCAGTGACACACGAGGTTCCCAGCCCAACATTTCTCTGGCTAAACGATTATCCGCCAAAAGACGGGTAACCTCGCTGCGGTTCGGGCGAACCCGGGTCTCATCCACGGCAATTTTTGCCGTACTCTGTGTCTCATCGGTAATGATGCAGGCCAGTTGCCCAATGGAAATTTCCTGACCTGAGCCGACATTAATGACCTTTCCAAGCGCTTTCCGGGTCTGCGCCGCTTTAATAAAGGCTTCCGCTGTGTCCGTTACAAAAGTAAAGTCACGCAGGGCATCGGTATTTCCAAGGCGTATTTCTTCACAGGCAAGGGCCTGGGTAATGAGCGTCGGAATGACGGCCCGGGCGGACTGTCGCGGTCCGTAACAATTGAACGGTCTTATGGTAACGACCGGCAGGCCGAAGGAGGCATAGAAACTTTCGGCTAACTTATCCGCCCCGATTTTACTGGCTGAATATGGGGACTGGCCCTGAAGGGGATGAGCCTCGTCAATCGGGACATAGCATGCGGATCCGTATACTTCGCTGGTTGAAGTATGGACGATCCGGTCCGCCCCATGATCCCTCGCCGCCGTGAGAACATTGAACGTTCCCAAAATATTTGTTTCAACAACCTCGCGGGGGTTTTTATAGGAATAAGGTATTCCCACCAAAGCGCCCAGGTGAAAAACTGCGCTACACCCCTTCACAGATTGTTCGACGGCATCTGCGTCACGTAAATCCCCCGCAATTATTTCGATCTGTCCGAGTACCCCGGGATCTAAATCCTCCAGGTTCCCACGGCCATCTCTGGAATTATAACGAATAAATACACGAACTTTAGCCCCAGCTTTAACCAGGGCCTCAGTCAGATGGCTGCCGACAAATCCACCGGCTCCTGTGATCAAGACCTGTTCTTGCTCCCACATCACGCTGGCCCATCCCCCTTTTCGCAGTAATTGATATATCGTATGCCCGTTCTTGTTTATCTGACACCAGTTGCCAGATCTAAGCGTGACGTACCAAATACTGACAAAAATATAAATATGGGCTCAGCCCTCAACATAGGCCATAATAATGGCTATTATTACCATATATGATCAATGGCTGGGAGAAAGAAAGGAACAGAAAGGCAGGGCATTTTCCGGAGGGGGCAACACCTATGTGAATGAGCAACTGACTAAGTGAAGAAATAACAGAGGTAAGGAAGCAAAAATGCGGTCAATTGCCAATATTGACCGCATTTATTCTTCTAAGCATCGGGGACATTCCTCGGACCCCCGGAGGCAGTCACGCTGGAGAGGTGTGTCCCCTTTCCTTATACCCGAAAACCTTGTTTTTGCCTGATCTTTTTGCCGCATAAAGGGCGGTGTCACTGTGCGATATCAGTGTCTCGGAGCTGTCGCAGTCTTGGGGATAACTGGCTACTCCGACGGATATGGTAATGTTGAGGTGGTCTGTTTCATTCCTGGGAACGGACGCCATTTCAACCCTTGACCGGACCCTTTCCATCACTTCCAGCGCCTTTTCTTTGGAAGTTTCCGGCATTATAACGGCAAACTCCTCGCCTCCGTACCGGCAAATGCAGTCTGAATCCCTCAGCGACTGGGTTACTATACCGGCAACCTCTTTCAGCACAGCATCCCCTGCCTGATGGCCAAAGGTATCGTTTATAACCTTAAAGTTGTCTATGTCGATCATTGCCAGTGACAGGGTCGAGGCCGAAGCGGACGCACTGTTTACTTCCATATTTATATTCTCAAGGAAGTATTTTTTGTTGAACAGCCCGGTGAGGCCGTCCGTCGAGGCCATGGCTTTAATTTTCTGGAATTCATAGAAATTGGTGATGGCTGTGTTCACCTGTCCTGAAAGTGATTGAATCAGATAAATCTTATCCTTCGACAACTTATTTTTATCACTGCTGTAAAGATTAATCAGGCCTATTAAGCGGTTCTCGTAGAATACAGGGAAGGAATACAGTGAAAAAACATCCGGAATTATAATGAGGGGCTTAAGATTGTTTTTGTTTCTGACATCCCCATGAATCAGGGGTGATTTGTTGCGGTATAGATCCTTTATCTCGGGCCCGTCCACATGGTATGGCTTGTCGTTGTATTTTTCCACCATTCCGGACGGGATGCCGTGGAAGGAACGAATCAAAAGGTTGCCGTCAATATCAGCCAGGAAAATGGCGGAATACTCTATGTCCACCATTTCGGCTGCAGCCTTGGCGATTATCTGCACTGTGGAGTTAAGGTCTCTCTGGGAGGCCAGATCCCTGGACAGGGTGTAGGCGGCTTCCACCTCGATCATTTTTCGCTGGGGGGTGACATCCTGGAAGGTGGCCACCGCTCCGCTAACGGTATCCTCATGATAAAGGGGACATATATTAAGCAGCAGCTCTTTGAAGAAATCGCCCACCATTATTATATTTCTGAGTCCCATGTACTCTCTCCGGGAATTAATGGACTCCATGGTGTAATTGAAATAATTGTTGGGAAAATAGTTTTTCATGGATTTTCCCGTCACCAGGGCAGGGTCCTGACTGGTTATTTCGCCGGCCTCCCGGTTGAAAAAACGGATCAGCCCATTCCTGTCCACCACCATTACACCTATGGGAACGCTGTCCAGTACGTTTATATTGCCCAGGAGAACCTCCAGCCTGGCGGAAAGGCTGTCCAGATTGCCAGTCTCCTGATCGGTAAAATTTGTGTTGATTCTGTCTATGAATCTGCTAAGGGGTCTTAAGACAATTTTTATATAATAGCCGGCCAGCAGCAAAAGTACAAGGGATATGGCCACCATGGCCAGGGAGATGTTCAGGTATTCCCCGTTAAAGCTCTTATGCGCAGGGTAACGGTTTCTCAGGGTAATCGCCGACCATCCGGGATAGCTGATTTCGGCGGATACCAGGGACATATTCCGGGTAATCAGGCGCTTTGAGGAGGAACGGCCCGACGAAGCTTTCAGCAGTTTAGCCGGCCCGGTAATGTCAGGCGCAGCCTTTGAAGGAATTATTCCGGAAATGCTTCCCTGGCTGTCGGAAAGGTACAGCATGACAGTTTCGCCTGCCACCGGTCCGGAACCGGCATCCAGCATCTGTGGATTTACTGTGCCGGCAAGCCATCCGGTCTGCTGGCCCTTTGAGTTTATCAGCGGTGAAAAAAGGGCGGGGGTATTTTCCCCGCCGGTATCACTGATCATGGTCAGGGAGAACTCGCCCCACTTACGACCGGTACTGTCATTAATGGAAAGTTTAAATGACTGGTAAGTGGTATCTGTTGATTTGATCATTTCGCCTGAGCTATTAAAAAGAAAAAATTCATCAAAATACTGCCAATTGTTTTTCCTTAGGAATGAAAGGTCCGGCGGCCTGCTGACATCCCAGTTCTGAAAGGTGGGCAGGGATGCGATAGTCCTCAAATCAGAGGACATCCGGTCGAGGTAAAGATCGATTTTGCCTGCCATCTCTGCGGTAAGGGCTTCCTGGCCTGTCAACTGGTAATGGTCCTTTATCCTGGGCATGGCTAAAAAAATGCCGGCCCCAAGAATAACGGCCACACATATAAGCAAAAGGGCAAATATCTTTTTATCTGCATTCATTTATAATCACTCCATATTTTTTAATATTCGATATTTATATACAAAATACCTATCTCCGGGGGGATAAATAAATGAATAAAAATAACTGGGGTTGAATGAGTGAAACATTAGGGCCCATCAGCATTACGCCCATAGCGTAATTTCGCCGAATTGCTTTGCGGCCAGACAGCACAGAACCTTTCAGCGCTTCTGTCAGGATCGCAACACGCCTTGCAGAATGGTAAAAATAATAGAAACCAAGATAAATAGGGGGTTCTGTTAAAAAAGTATAACGTAAATACTTTTATTGTTTTACGCAATATGATAAAAATAGTTAATATTTCGTAATATATAGTAATAGCGTAATTATTATTCCTGAAATACTTGATTTTAAATAAATAGCGGTGGTATAATTTTGGTAAAGCATAATTGCAATCTATTCTTGCAGAGCGTAAAAGTAAACCAATTATTAGCGTAAATTGATTGGGGGCTGTTATGGTGACGGGAGGCAGTGCTTCCAAAAAAGGTGCGGTATGCATTGTGGGCGGAGGAATAAGCGGCATGCAGTCAGCCCTGGACCTTGCCGAATCAGGCATAAAGGTTTATATGATCGAGGAAAAGCCGGCCATTGGGGGTCTAATGTCAAGGCTGGACAAGACCTTTCCCACCAACGACTGTGCCATGTGTATCGTATCACCAAAGCTGGTTGATGCGGGAAGACATCTGAATATCGACTTAATTACCGGGGCCCGGTTGGAGAGCATAGAGGGGTCACCCGGTAATTTTAGCGTTAGGGTGGCAAAAAAGGCCCGGTTTGTGGATATGGAAAAATGCACCGGCTGCGGTGAGTGCGCCAGGGTGTGTCCGGTGGAGGTGCCCAATGAGTTTGACGCCGGACTGTGCGAAAGGAAGGCTGCCTATAAACTTTATCCCCAGGCAATGCCCACTGCCTTTGCCATAGAACGAAAAGGAACTCCACCCTGCCGCGATGCCTGTCCGGCGGGAATTAACGTGCAGGGGTACGTTCAACTGGTTAAGCAGAATAAATATATAGAGGCCTGGCAAACCATATACAGGGATAACCCGCTGCCCGCTGTGTGCGGAAGGGTATGCAACCACCCCTGCGAGTCGGCCTGCCACCGGGGAAAGGTGGATTCCCCGGTGAATATAAGGCATTTGAAAAGGGTTGCCTCGGATATGGCCTATGCAGATGTAGAGGGACTGCCTCTGCCGCAGGTTAAAGAGGCTAACGGTTTTAAGGTGGCGGTGGTGGGTTCCGGGCCTGCCGGTCTATCTTGCGCCTATCACCTGGCTCTCAGGGGATACACTGTTTCCGTGTTTGAGGGCAGGGAGAGGGCAGGGGGCATGCTTACATATGGGATACCTGAATACAGGCTTCCCAAGAAGACTGTTGATTTGGAAATCGATCTGCTTAAAAGGATCGGTGTGGAAATAAGAACCGGCAGCCCGCTGGGTTCAGGCTTCACTGTTGGGGACATAATGAACCGGGGCTACGGAGCCGTTTTTCTGGCCATAGGGGCACAGAAAGGGCAGGGGCTGAAAATACCCGGCGAGAACTTAAAGGGTGTTTTGGTGGGGGTTGACTACCTGGCCGGGGCAATAACCGGTGAAAACGTGGCTACAGGACAGCGGGTGGCCGTCATAGGGGGCGGAAATACCGCCATGGACGCAGCCAGGACCGCTCTGAGGAGAGGGGCCCGGGAGGTAACGGTTTACTATAGAAGAACCGAAGAGGAGATTACCGCCGCTAGGGAAGAGATACATGAAGCACTGGATGAAGGCATTGTATTCAGGATGCTGGTCAACCCCGAGGCAATAACAGGAGAAAACGGCCAGGTTACCGGAATTGAATTTATTGAAAACAGCCTGGGAGATCCGGACGCCAGCGGTCGCAGAAGACCGGTGCCGGTACCCGGAAGTAATTTCAGGGTGGAAGTGGACACTGTCATTGTGGCGGTGGGACAGGCGATAGAGAAAATAGAAGGACTGGATGTTGCGCTGGGACGGGGAAACAGCATTACCGCTGACGGCATAACACTGGCCACAGGTGTGCCAGGGGTGTTTGCCGGGGGTGATGCCGTTACCGGCCCGGCCACCGTCATTGAGGCCGTAGGATCCGGAAAGAGGGCAGCCGCTTCCATAGACCGATACCTTATGGGCAGTCTGCAGCAAGCTGCGGAATATGAAGATTCCACAGGGGAGAAGAAGATTGTGGACTTTCCCGGGGAACGCGCCCACAGCCTTCTGGAAAGGCATGAACCGGGGCAGGACCCGGTTTCGGAAAGAATACATAATTTTAATGAGGTTATTCACGCCCTGGGGGAGGCGGAGGCCGCCAAAGAAGCCGCCAGATGTCTTAACTGCGGGGTATGCTCCCAGTGTCTGGAGTGCGTTAAGGTTTGTCTTCCCGGCGCCATTGACCATGGTATGCGGGATGATGTTATAACACTGGAAGTGGGGGCTGTACTGCTCAATCCGGGAGGAGAAACATATGATCCCAGCGCACTGGAGTACCTGGGGTACAAAAAGTTTCCCAATGTGATAACCAGTATTGAATTTGAAAGAATACTGAGCGCCTCGGGACCGTACCAGGGGCATATGGTGAGGCCCTCGGACCATACGGAGCCCCGGAAAATAGCATGGATTCAGTGCGTGGGCTCCAGAAACGAGAAGATTGACCGGGGCTACTGCTCATCGGTGTGCTGCATGTATGCCATAAAAGAGGCAGTGATTGCCAAGGAGCACAGCACCCAACCGCTGGACACCGCCATATTCCTGATGGATATGCGATCATACGGCAAGGATTTTGAAAGATACTACACCCGGGCCAGAGATGAACACGGGGTCAGGTTCCTGCACAGCCGCATATATGCAGTGGAAGAAAAGCCGGATAGAAGCGGCGGCCTGTCAATACGATATGCCACCGAAGACGGTGTGGCCGTTACCGAAGAATTCGATATGGTGATACTGTCAGTGGGTCTTAAGTCAACGGATAATAACCTTAAAACGGCCAAATCACTGGGAGTGGAGCTGGACAGGTACGGCTTCTGCAAAAGTATGGAATTCTCGCCGGGGCAGACTTCCCGGGAGGGTATATACGCTGGAGGAATATTTGCCGGGCCCAAAGACATTCCGGAAACCGTTGTGGAGGCCAGCGCAGCTGCCGGTTATATCTCCAGACTGCTGGGTGAGTCCAGGGGAACCTGTACCAGGAAGAAGGTATACCCGCCTGAGAGGAACGTGCGCAGGGAAAAGCCCAGAATAGGTGTTTTTGTATGCAACTGCGGCATTAATATAGGAAGCGTTGTCAATGTCCCATCCGTTACGGAATACGCCGGCAGGCTGCCAGGCGTGGTTTATACCGACAGCTTTCTGTTTACTTGCTCCCAGGACAGCATTGAGAAGATTAAAAAGTCCATTGATGAACACAGTCTGAACCGGGTAGTGGTGGCCTCCTGCACTCCCAGGACCCACGCCCCGCTTTTTCAGAGCGCCCTCAGGGAGGCGGGACTTAATCCGTATCTTTACGACCATGTAAATATAAGAGAGCACTCTTCCTGGGTTCACAGGGAATTTCCCCTGGAGGCAACCCTGAAGGCAAAGGACCTGGTGCGCATGGCCGTGGCCAAGGCCCGCCTTTTAAAAGCCGTGGCCCCGTCTTACGTGGATGTGAACCCGGCGGCCCTGGTGGTGGGAGGGGGCGTGGCCGGCATGACGGCCTCTCTTTCCCTGGCGGAGCAGGGTTTCAGGGTTTATCTGGCTGAAAAAACAGGTGATCTGGGTGGACGGGTAAAGGCCATGAGGTATTCCCTGGGGGGGGATGATCCCGGTAAATTTATAAACCGGTTGATTGATGACGTAGATAAAAATGAAAGCATTGAAGTGATAAAGGAGGCCACCATCACTGATTTCACCGGGTTTCCGGGAAATTACACAACCAGGCTGGACGTATCGGGAAAAATCCGTGATCTGGAGCACGGGGTGGTGATTCTGGCCACCGGGGCCAGGGAAATAACGACCGACCAGTATTTGATGGGTCAAAGCGATAAGGTGGTTACCCAGACCCAGTTGGAGGATCTGATTCATAAAGGTCAGCTGACCCAGTTTGAAAACATTGTAATGATTCAGTGCGTGGGTTCCAGGGATGACAAAAGGCCTTATTGCAGCAGGGTCTGCTGCCAGCAAGCGCTAAAAAACGCCCTCCAGTTGAAAAAAGCCCGGCCGCACGCCAATGTGTTCATACTATACAGGGATATCAGGTCCTACGGCCTGATGGAGGAGCACTATACCGAGGCCAGGCGAAGCGGCGTGATTTTTATAAGGTATGAAGAGGAATATGGCCCGGAGGTAAGACTTTCCGGAGGTCGGCCCGAGGTAGTGGTGAGGGATCATATACTGCACCGGCCTATAAGCATTAAGCCAGATCTGCTGGTGCAGAGCGCGGGAATAGAACCCGGGGAGGATAACGGAAAGCTCAGCAGAATTTTCAAGATTCCTCTGGACGCGGACGGGTTTATGCTGGAGGCCCACATGAAGCTCAGGCCGGTGGACTTTTCGGCCGATGGAATGTACCTTTGCGGCACGGCCCACGCTCCAAAATCCGTCAGGGAAACAATAATCCAGGCCAATGCGGCCGCTATGAGGGCGGTAACCATCCTTTCCAAGGATAAACTGGAGAACGTGCCCATAGTGGCCAAGGTTAATGCTAAAAAGTGCGTCTCCTGTGGTGTTTGTGTAAAGGTGTGCAGCTATAACGCCAGGAGTATTGATCAACGGCAAAGGGTGGCCGTGGTCACCGAGGTTCTCTGCCAGGGCTGCGGGGCCTGTGTGGTGGCCTGCCCCAACGGGGCCAGCCAGCAGAGGGGCTATGAGAAGTCGCAGATGCTGGCTTCACTGAGGGCATACCTGGGGTAGAAATTGGTTTTAAAAAAACGCCCTGACGGGCGTTGCCGGCTAAGGAAAGGGGACACACCTCTCTAGTGTGACTGCCTCCGGGGGTCAGAGGAATGTCCCCGATGCTTAGACGGCGGAATACAGAAGCCAGGAGCCAGAATAGTGACAGCCTGCCTTAAAAGCGACCCTCAAGAGACCCCACAGCGACATGCAGTGAGGGGGAGTGATTTAAGTCCGTGCGGAATGTACCGGAGGCTGCTACTGTCTCTTAACGACCGAGCCTACGGAATGCCGAGCCGGCTAATTTGGAGGTTAGATGTTGGAAGT
>Ga0209347_1001908_pt1 | contig 30102 bp, 33 predicted proteins | sample AutmiccommuBRH23_FD_187382 | JGI IMG/M metagenome (GOLD analysis project Ga0209347, IMG submission 187382) | Deep subsurface microbial communities from Mt. Terri, Switzerland - Autotrophic microbial communities BRH/23 (SPAdes) (version 2) | ecosystem: Environmental > Aquatic > Deep subsurface >...
GGACTGAGAAATATAATTTCTTTGAACCGGCCCTCTTCGTTTTCTCCACTATCTTGATCCCGCTGAGCAGTTTCATTGTTGCGCTGACCGCCGAAAAACTATACCCCGTAATTGCAGAAAGCTCTTCCAATGTCAGTGGATCCGGTTCAGAATACAGTATCGCTATCATCCGGGAAGACAATTCGTCAAATCCCTGGGCCCTTATTCCCCGATACACAAGATCCTCAAATTCATTTCTTGCTTTTTCCATATCATAGCCACATTTACACTATTTCCTGTGATTACAATAAATCATAGAAATCAACATATATAATTTCTGGTAGTCATAATGGGAGTTGAGGGTGGAGTTGCCTGGAATTACTTGAATGAATTTGCAAAGGCTGTTCCTGTTGAATATGATTTCTGTTCAAGAATAGACCAGTACAGGAAAGCTAGAGGAGCTGGAGATAAAGTAAATGTTATGCTCAACTATGGCTATGCATTGCTTGAAGCTGAGTGCTTGAGAGCCATTAATACAGTTGGCCTTGATTCTCATGTTGGTTTCTTGCATGAGATGAACCCAAGCAAGGACAGTTTAGCCTATGATCTGCAAGAGCCTTTCAGGTTCCTTGTTGATCTTGCAGTTATCAACCTGATCGAGTCGGAGAAAATGGATAATAAGGACTTTATCAGGACTGAAAGTTACTCTCTCAGGTTAAAACCATCAGGAGCAAAGAAAATCACTGAAGAGTTTAACAAGTGGATGAACAGGAAGACACCTTATCAGAAGCAGTCTGTAATGTGGAGTTATGCATTATTGTTGAAAACCAGAGAGCTTTCTCAGTTTTTTGTTGAAAAGAAAAAGACTGTTGACTTCTGCAAACCTGCATATATAATTGAAAGACAGGATTCTGATGAGATAAGGCAAAAAATAGTGAGCATTTCCTATACTGACTGGGAAAGTATGGGATTCTCTAAAGGGACATTGCATTACATGAAGAAGAATGCTGAAGCAAATAAGCCTTTTACACTTAATGCTCATGTAAGGGAAAGGTTGGAGATGTGGGAAAGATAGAGAATTAATGCCTTTTGACTAGACTTCTATCATTTATTGTCTTATTAATTTAGTATAAATAGCAAGAAACACATCCTTAATATGTTTGAGTAGGAGTAGATATAGCCATCTCTAGAGGAGTCCCACCACATGATTAAACCATTGCTTGATGTGATATATGCATCCGAAAAGCGAAAGGAAGTTCTACTGCTTTTGCAGGATGGAGCAAGGGAAATGGAAACTCTCCTCGGATTCCTTAATACTACCAGGCAGGCACTGCTCCCCCAGATAAGAATACTGGAAGAGCATTATCTTGTTTCTCACAATAAAGATACTTATGAATTGACAACTATTGGAAAATTAGTTGTTGAAGAAATGGCTCCTTTAATAAATACTGTTGAGACTTTTGAGAATGATATTGATTATTGGGGAACTCGTGATCTTGAGTTCATTCCTCCACACCTGTATACAAGACTTCATGAACTTGGACCATCCCCCGTAGTGACAAGTATCCCTTCCATGAATCTTTACGAGCCCAGTAAACAAGTAGTCGAAAATGCCAAAGTATCGACACAGCAGGTTTCTGTTACTACATTCTTGTTTCCTGTATTTCCATCTGTACTTGAAGATTGGAGGAAACAGGGAGTAAAAATACAGCTGATAGTTTCCACAGAACTTTATGCAAAGATTAAAGAGGAGCAAAGGGGTCATGTGAAGGATCTGCTTATGAGCGATTTTAATAAAGAACCTATTTCAAAACCTCATTCATGCCCTTTTCCAACACAACATGAAACATGCAATATCTAATAGTCCTTTAAACACTACATTAAGTCTTTCATATCTACTTGCCAGCTTTCTAAATCCCATCTTCAACCATGCAAAGAACCGTTCTATTGTTCCTCTTTTAGAATAGTTCCCATGATTGAATCTTGTAGGTCTACCTCTTTTCCTTCTTTTAGTGTTTCTAGTATTGGTTGGAATGTTGCTTTTGATCGCTCTTGACCTTAAATATTGCCTTATAGCAATATTATCATAAGCTGAATCAGCTAGTACCTCTACTGGTCTTGTTCTTGGCCTTCTACTAGACTTGACCTTAATATCTTCCAGAACTTCAATGAAATGTTGGCTATCATGTTCTGTTCCAGAAGATATTTGAATGGTCAGAGGAAATCCTTCACAGCTTACACAAGCATGGATCTTTACGCCTTTCCTTTTCTTATGGCCGTTGTATGCGGAATCTTCTCCCCTTTTTTTGTCTCGATGAAAGTACTATCAACACATACAATGTCCATAGAGAACTTACCATCATTGTAAGCGGAATCCCGAAGGGATTCCATTATCATATGCCATATTCCTTCTTCTGACCACCTTTTTAGCCTTCTCCATGCAGTTGCATAGGAACCATAACAATCAGGCATATCTCCCCATCTGCAACCAGTAATAAGGACAAAGAGAATGCCGTTGATGACCTTACGGTCATCAGCTCTCTTTCTACCGGTTATTGGTTGCGGTGGTAAGTGCAATCTAATAAATTTCCATTGTTCATCAGAGAGTTCTCTGAATTCCATCAAATCCCCATAAGACCATTAGAAGAAATAATATTTATACTTTTGACATGGGTTCAAAGTATATCTTTATCCTAAAAAAATGGGTTTCTTGTCCTTTGGGTACAATGACTTTTCCTTTACGATGAGAATATTGAACAAAGAAGGTTATTACGATCATAAGTACATAACATTCAATAGCCCCTCTGCACTAATATGGGCAAAGGAACTCTTTGAGTATTATCTGAAAGACTCTACACCAATAACTGAAATTTAATTAGCATTCAACATTTGTAACGTTTTCCTTTCTCAATGTACGTTATAAACTTATCTAATATTTTCTAAAAAGTAGGTTTTGCATTAGTATACAAAAGCGTTACCAAATTTTTAGTTGTATATATCCTCCCTTTTTGTGCGAGAGTGATGAGATCAGAACCTACGCAAAATGAAATTTTAAAACAGCGCCATTTTTGAAGCTCGCCAGTAACACAAAGATCGTATGCGACTGCCGGGATTCGAACCCGGGTTAAAGGCTTGGGAAGCCTCTGTCATACCGCTAAACCACAGTCGCGTGTAGAATTGCATCCCTAATAATACTTCTGAGATTAAAGATTTTATGGTATCAGCAGGGCTATAGGCGGGAAATGGGGGAGGCGGTTAAAGGGAGTAACTGACCTTCTTACTTTTTTCGCGGCCTGCGGGGGTGTCGCCGGCTCCCTGGATGCCCAGCTCTTGCAGGATGATGCAGAGCAGGTGATGCCTTGTCTTTTCCCTTGATTCGAACGTGGCTTTGTATTCTGTGGTCAGCTTGAGGCCGTCCTTGTCGGAGTTCAGATGGAAGCGCGCGTCACCGTAACCGGCAGACCTTGCTTTCTCCCGGATGTCCTCCAGTTTTTCATCGATATATGCAGGGAGATCTTTCAGGTAAAAGTCAAATGTCAGCTTGAACTTGCCTTTACCGTGGTTGGTGATGGTTTTCTCAAGGAAGACCTTGTTTGGTATCTTATGGAAGTCCTCGTATGTGGAAGGAGTATGGTCGACGACCACGTAGAACAGGCCGATGTGCTTGACCATGCCTTCCTCATCCCCGACCTCTATGTAATCGCCTATCTTGAACGGCTTCTTTGTGAGCAGGATGAACCATGCAAAATAGGAGAATATGATATCCCTGAGCGCAAAGGCAAAACCCGTAGCTATCAGTCCGAGGAATATGGCTATATCCCTGGTTTCGATGCCGAACTGCCAGAATACGATCAGCGTGGACAGGATATAGATGAAAGCCACGTATATCTTGCTGAACAGTATCTTCTCTTCCTGAGTGCCTGCATCGTCAAAACGGTTAGGTATCAGATAGATCGTCAGCTTGATGAAGACCGTCGCAAGGGTATATGACACCAATACGGTGACAATAGCCTCCAGGAAGACCAGGATCAGGTCAGGGACAACTATGATCTCCTGCTCTATAGCGATAACAGCTGCCTGCAGGGGAAGGATCACAAACAGGAAGAGAAGGATCAGCCTGTTGAGTGCCTTATTGAATGTACCTGCCGTCTCCTTTACTTTGGTCAATGCTTCGTCTGTACGTTTTTTTCTCAGTATCGTACTAATGGGCATGGTCCATTGGAATTTATATTAAAGCGTGCAATTATAGGGTAAATGGGGAATACACGGCGGGAGTCTCTTAAGCAATTCTATGTTTATCAATTATTTCCTCAAAGGAGTCAGCAACATACTTTAAGTTGTCCCTTCCGACCTGGTAGGTACTGAGCTTGAAGTATTTGGTCAGCCCTGATTTGATACCGTGGATATTCCTTTCCTTCAGCTCCCGGTAGAGGAAGTAGCGGCCTTTCTTGGCGGTCTGCGATATATCATAGAACACCGGCGCTTCAAAGAACATCAGATCATGGTTATGCGGCTTCTCACCTTTCTGCATAATGCCGAGGTCTTCCATCCTTGAAGAGAACCAGCGGGCATCCGCCACTTCATTGTACCAGTTACCCGTACGCTTCACCACATACGGGAAAGAGGCTATCATGGTCATTATAGGTGCGCCTCTTACGGTACATCCCAGTAGCTCCACTTCCTTGACAGGATGAGTCGGCGATTTCCTGAACACTATATCCGCGTAATCCTCTCTGACTCCCAGAACACCGATAGGGCCTGAAGATGCCATGGACTTATGCCCGCTCCCTACGATAAAGTCCGCACCCATGGCTTTTGCGTCAATGGGCATCTTTCCGACAGAATAGGCACCATTGACCATAAGAGGTACATCATAACTGTGGCAGATGTCAGATATCCTTTTCACATCCGCAAGGTTCCCGTAGCTACCGTCAGGGTATGTCACCTGTGCAAGCGCCGGAGCCCGGCCCGTATCCCTGATAACGTCCTCGATGGCAGTGGCATATCCTTCGACATCGGTCCTGTACTCCGGGCTCTCGCTGTGCGGGACTGTCGTGACGTTAAGCCTTGCGCGCTGTGCCGCAACAAAAGAAGAATAATGAGAAAGCTTATCCAGAACTATGTGGTCGCCTTCCTTTGCCATGGAGTGCATCACTGCGAATTTGGATTCCCTCGCCCCGTGAGTTACCCTCACGACATCAGTATTGAGGAACTCAGGCAGCGCACTGTGAACGAACTCTTCTATGGGAGGCTTCTTGATGAGGTCCAGCACCCCTGCACAATAGTCGCATACAGAATAACCATCACCCCATTCAAGAAGCGCACGGCGAGCCTCTTCGGTAAGCCTGCCGCCTGTCTGGAGCGGATCTATGTTTATCGCATCCTTCGTCTCACGTGGGATAAAACCGAACTTATTCAGTGCTGCATCATCGAGTGCCATCGTCTTCACCTGTTAGGATTTCCTTTTTGGATAGTGAGCCAATACTAATTAAGAATATTCATCAAAGCTTCGGATCGATATGGAAATCCCATAAAAACCCAAAGCTGAACGTGAGCAATGATCACAGGATGCTGTAAAAAGAGAATGCACCTTAAAGGTGCTCTCAGGCTTCTACTGCTTTTGAAAAAACATCTATGAACTCATCGCACTGGGAGATCAGAACTGCCAGCGCATCCCTGATAACGTCGAGGGGGTCCGCTCCATCTGTTTTCACAAACAGTATAGGATCACTGATAGAAACGTGTTTCATGTCATAGGTCGCTATCTGCACTCTGCTGTCATCCAGGAGAACTGACTTGAGCATGTTGAGCAGAGTATGTGTCTCGCCTTTGATCTCAAGATGCATTTCATCTTCAGTCTTGTCAATTATCTTCAATTCCATCTTTATCTCACCTGCTATAATTATTCAAAATATCCCTGTTCCGTAATCGGAGGACAACTTTCTCTTTTCAATATAACCGCATGACGGGCATTTGAGCTTACCGCTGTCTTTCTCAAGAACTGTCCTGCATCTGTAGCAGTTGGCTCTCATGACGCCCAATGAAGGTTCAGCAGTGCTCAGGCGCATGTTCTGGGTATTGATGACCTTTGCCTTCACGATGTCAGACATCGCAAACTCCTGGGAAAGGGTCTTGACAAAGGAATCCCTCACATTGGAAACATGAATTGCCGCCGGACCGTTCATCTGGAACTCACGCTCTCCCTTACCCCTGATAGCACCGATCTCTACCAGGACAACAGATTCGCGTATATTTACAATGCTGCCAACTACGATATCCCCTTCACATATCTGAGGAGGTGTTTTGGTTTTAGGAAGCACGCATATCACTCTGGAGTTCCTGTCAATATGTACATATCCTGTACTTATTGAGTGTATATCACCCACATCAGCGTACGTGCCTTCTCCGGCAGTGAACTCTTCGGTAGTACCAATCAGGTCACCGGGCATGACAAAAACACTTTCTTTTGCATCCATTTTGTATTCTTCCACAGAACCGCTCACCGGCGGGATTTCCATTTCTTCTGCCTCAAGTTCTTTGGCCTTTGCCTCCGCTTTTGCAGCAGATGTCTTCCTCGACCCTGATTTTGCAGGAAGGGGCTTTTTAGCCTCGGGTCTTGCAGCTGTTGCCTTCTTTGATTGCGCTTTTGGTGCGAAGGCCTTTTTAGATTCCGGTCTTGCGGCTACTGCTTTATTAGCCTCCGGTCTTGGTGCTGCTTTTTTTGCTTCCGCTTTTGGTGCGAAGGCTTTCTTTGTTTTTGCAGGTTCACCCCTGTTGATGGGGGCATCGGCAGATATCTCAACTTCACTTACCTGCACATCCCCTGAACCGGAAGACTTGATCTTCCTGCGTGAAGTTTTTCTCCTGTTTCTTATCCTAATTAGAATCCCTCTTATGACATTGAAATTGAATTAAAAGTTTGAAAATCCTTATCCTCAAATAAAACTGCATTATGACATAAGGATTTATCGCATAATGCGGTACATTTCTACATTGATGATCTCTACATCTTTTTTATGGAATTTGAATGTTCGCTTGAGAGGGAATGCCGTTGCATACCAGTCAGTGATCCTGGCCTCACCTATGAACCTGGTGATAAAATCATGGCTCCCACTATTATGAATGGAATATATCACATCACTCGTTCTCAAGGCACTTAAAAGGAACGGTCTGTCACTACCTTTGACCTGGGCCCCGAAAGGAGGGTTCATCACAACCGTATTGGCATGCCCCTGTATCTCGGAGATGTCACACCGGATAAACTCAACATCCACTCCCATTAACTCCGCGTTCCTGCCGGCAGTCTCAAGGGCCTTCTTGTCCAGATCAAAACCGGTAACTTTTTTTGCACCCAGCAGTTTTGCACCTATAGCAAGTATGCCGGTCCCGCATCCAAGATCAAATACCGTGTCCTCGAGATCACCCCGCATGTATGCGCAATGCAATAGTTCGGCGGCAAGGACAGCAGGAGTTGCGTACTGTTCAAGAGCGGCGCTTGGTGACTCGAATCCCTCGATCTTCTCAAGCAACATCTCGAGTTTGCGTTGTTTCACGGTTCAATCACCTGTTATCTCATCAAATACAAGTGCTTCCCAGGGCCTCTCTCCCAGGACGATCTCAAACTCCTGCGGAGTAAGCATGGGAGCATTGAACCTGCCCACCTCATCAACTGCAAGCCGCGGGCAGGCAGTGTTAACAAAGGCATCGACCCTGAACTGGAGCAACTGATCCGGGGTCACCAGGTCCATGGAAAGTATGTGAGCACTTCTGCCATGCCTCAGGGCCATTGCCTTTAACTGCTTTGCCAGCTCCATACGCTCCTGTCCGGGTTTTGAGGATACTACGATCCCGAATGTTCCTGCATCAAGTGATTTCGCTATCACGGCACTTCTCTGTCTTATGACCCTTGAGGGATCTGCCCGGCGGATCTCATTTACGAACGGATCTGCGATAAGCACATCCTTACCTGTTGCCAGCGATACTCCAAGGGGATGGAACTCGCCGCTGCCAATGTAAAGATACTCGTCGCACTCTTCCCCGCGGGCGGCAGAGAAATTGCACCCCAGCACCTGACCCGGATAGGCTATCTTGCTGTCACCGCGTCCTACGACACACTCCTTGCCTCCTGCCTCAAGTATCCTGCAGGCATCCCCGATTTTGTGCACATGCTGCACGGTTGTGATAAGGCATATCCTGTGCCCTGAAAGGTCAGGCAGCGCCTTCCTGACGACCTCTGTCACATCTGCCGCGGACCTGACCTCTATGAAGAATACCTTGCCGGCCAGCGCATTATCATCCAGCGGTGCATGCCCGAAATGGAAGAGGATATCCACCCTGTCCAGAAGGGCAACATCAAGGTCACATGCCCCGAAACAGGGATTGCCTGAGATTATAGCAGTTGCACCGGTCAGGGACTCTATCCGGGCTGCAATTGCAGGCGATCTGCGCTTGAAGCCCTCCGGGAACTGCAGGCCAATCGTTCCTGCACCGCTATCCTTTATGACGGAAATTATGTGATCCAGCTGAAAATCGAAACCTTCCTCTCCCATACTATGCCTCTATCGAAACCCTGTCCTTATCAACACTTATGCGAACAAGGGTCTTTACCTTAAAGCCCATGTCCCGCAGCCGGGAAGCTCCTTCGCCGCGCTCGATAACAACAATGACATCAGATATCTTCACGCCTGCATCCCTAAGTGCGCTCATCAGCGCGAGAAGTGTGCCTCCCGTGCTGATGACATCATCCACGATGAGGACCTTATCACCCTTTTTTACAGCATTCACATACAGCTCTCCTTTCGAGTAGCCGGTCTTCTGGGAAATGACGATCTCTCCGTCAAGTGCATACTGGCGCTTGCGGATTATGGAAAAGGGGATTCCCGTCCTCATGGACAGGGACGTTGCAAGAGGAATTCCCATTGCCTCGACGGTCAGTATCCTGTCAATATCCATATCTGCTATTTCAGTAATGTGAGTTGTGATCTCCTCAAGAAGTTCCGGCTCAAGGAAGGGCACACCGTCAGATATCGGGTGTATGAAATAATTGTAGTCTCCCCTGCGTACTATAGGGGCACTCAGTAAGGACTCATGGAGTTTTTCAAGCATAATTATGGCTTAATGCACGACCTTATATAAAACCAGACTGTCAGCATCTGATCACACCAATGAGAAATCCGTCCTTGAATCTCTCTCCTGCCTGATAGCTGAGTAAAGGGATTCTTTGCTCAGAGAACCCGGATGGTAGTAGCTGCCATTGCTCTGCATAGCCATCTCCTCAACCAGTTTTGAGCCTGCCGGGCTGATGTCAATAACAAGCATGTTGACGTGATAAGCAGCTATTTGCCTGCATACCTGCAGTATTTCCCTCCTTATATTGCCTCCCAGATGCAGGGCACAGTTGGCAGTCCCATCCGTAACGAGGACCATTATCGGGACAGCGGACGGCTCTTTTCTCGCTTCATGCAGCATCGTGTCCAGCCCTGTGAGCATGCCTGCAGCCATCGGAGTGGTACCGCCAAAGGGGACTTTCTCCAGGTAGCGTTTAGCAGCCTCAACTGAGGACGTGAAAGGCAGCACAAGCTGCGACGACCTGCCACTGTATGTTACAAGCGAAACCCTGTCACGCCTCTGGTAAGCATCCTTGAGCAGCGCCAGGACAACACCCTTGGTGATCACTATCTTGTCCTGCTCATCCATCGAACCGGAAGTATCAAAGACGACAGTGATAAGGCTGGAGATGCGCCTCCTTCGGACCTTCTCCCTGATATCGCCTTTCAGTATCTCAAGCCTGCCATCCTTCGCGTGCAACGCTGCTGCGCGCACGGTTGGAGCTATTGCAATATCATTTATCTTTTCCCCGGGCATCCTGTACCGGACATAGCGTCCGCGCTTGCCCTTGGTCAGCACTTCTGCGCGCCTGCCGGACTTCAGCCTGCCGGCGGCCAGCCTCTTTTTCGGGGAGCTGCGGGCAAAATCGTTCATGATCTTTCCGACGGTCTTATCTTCCTGCAATTCCCGGCTCACTCTGCCGGATACCGGGACAGAGGCCTCTTCCTCCCGTAACTCTGAATATCCCGTGCCTTCTGCAGCTTTGTTGTCTTCGGGAACGTATTCTTTCGGGGTCAATTCGACAAGTAGCCCGGACACGCCATCAGGAGCAAAGCCGGATGCCTCTGCAGCGAGCGCATCCTTTTCAGCCAGGAGTACTGCAGGAGTTTCTTCTTCCTGCACCAGAGGCAACTCCATCGATGCATCTCCTCTGTTTTCCAGCATTGGCCCAAAGAATTGCAAGGGCTCCATCTCCAGATGGTCGGAATCAGCCACTATATAGACAGTGCTTATCTCATCAGGCCTTATCTGATCCAGATTGGAGTACAGGACCCTGTACAAAGTATCAGTGTCCTTTTCAGAGATATCCGCCACCAGTTCCCGGGGTATGCGTAATCCAAGTACAGGTGCGCCCAGATACATCACTTTTACCCCGTATATGCGTGAGAGGTTCCTGCGGAGTCGCTGGATGTGGTCGCCGGAGTTCATATGCACACCCCGTTCAGATATTACCTTCCACTACTGCACGCAACTGGTCCGCGCTGAACTCTTCCTCTTCGAAGGGTTTCTTACGCATCCTGTGCGGCAGGACCATTTCAGCAGCCTCGATTATGTCATCATTTGTGATGCGCTCCCTGCCCTCGTAAGCTGCATTAGTGCGTGCCGCACGCTCGATCATGATATCAGCACGGTGGCCGTCAACGTTGAAAACGATACATATCTCAGCAATTGTGCGCAGATTATCCCTTGTGCTCGTCACTCTTGGCAGCAGTTGCATGGCCCTGATTATCTTTGAGCGCAATTTTTCCTGCTCGCCCTCGAACTCGCGCATGAAGTGCTTCGGATCATCATTAAAGCGATTCCTCCTCTCCACGATCTCGATACGCTGCTCCACATCATAGATTCCCGTGATCTCAACCTGCAGCGCTATCCTGTCAAGCAGCTGGGGCCTGAGCTCTCCTTCCTCCGGGTTCATGCTGCCGACGATTATGAAGTTTGCAGGATGGCTTACGCTCACACCCTCGCGCTCAACAGTGTTGACACCCATAGCTGCCGCATCCAGCAGCGCATCTACAACGAAATCGTCAAGCAGGTTTATCTCGTCCACATACAGAATGCCGCGATTGGCCAGAGCAAGGATACCCGGATCAAATGCCTGCACACCCTGCCGGACAGCTTTCTCGATATCAAGGCTGCCCACGACCCTGTCCTCGGTGGCACCCACAGGCAGGTCCACGACCTTCATCTGCCTCTTCTGGATACGCAGGGTCCCTTTTGATCTTTTGTCCATGCATTCCCAGCACATTTTCTCCGCATCTGCGGGATTGCAGTTGAACCTGCAGCTTTCGACCGTTTCTATCTCCGGGAGTATCTCAGCCAGACCTCTGACGGCAGTTGATTTGGCTGTTCCTTTCTGTCCCCGTATAAGCACGCCGCCTATTGAGGGATTTATAGTGTTCAGTATAAGGGCTCTGAGCATTTTCTCCTGGCCGACCACGGCAGATATGGGATAGAGCATCCTTTCAACTCTTGTGACCGGCCTGGTGATATCTTCCAGAGAACTGGCTGGTTTTTCTATCTCTTTGGGGACTTCTTTTATTGTTCCGCTGATGTTCAAGCTCATTTTATCGTCTTCCTTGGCAAAGATAAGGGGATCGTGTTTACAGGTACCTCAGTACTATTGCGGATATCAGCGCCAGGAAAAGTAAAACAATTCCAAGGGAGAATAGTCCGAAAGTAACATATCTGTGTACTTTTTGATCTTCTTTTTTTGCAAGCGTGTTCAGTCCGTACAATGAGAACAACATGGAAAGCAGAAAGAAGATAGAAGATATGAGCAGGAGGGAGCCTGCAACCACTATGTACTCCGCTGTCCATGTAAGGGCCTTTGCATTAAGAAGATCAATAAAAAAATCCTTGCCGTTCCTCTCGTAAGCTGAAGTTATCCACATCATTGTGTAAGCGATCTCTGCCGCGCTCAGGATAACTGAACATACCGCAGTTGCCAAAAGCGTGATCATTGTTCCTATATCAGGGACCTTAAGGTCGATTTTCCATTCATCACCCACAATTTCACCTTGTAGATATGTTAAATATTATTCTAAATATACTACTAGCAGTATGATATTGTAATAATAAAAATGTATTTACACACAACTACAGTCATCCGGAAGGCACGTAGTCAGAAAACATGGACATGTGCCTGATAATCAATTCATACAAGAAATTGCCCTGTCACCAGACGGGATAGGTTCATGCTTATTTCCCGGGTCTTCATGAGAGTATCGGCGCGCACCACTTTACAGCCCTGGTCCTCGAACATAGTTACATCTACCGGGTCGCGCTCGTCTATTATCAGTGTATCCAGGAATTCACCGTAACAGGCGGCCACACCCGGAGAGGATACGGGTAATCCTTTTGCGCGCATCAGTTTTCCGGCAGGGCCGCTCACAGGCTCATTCCCGATTATAGGACTGACTGCGATCACCTTCTTTCCCCTGAGAATGTCGACCATCCCCGGCAATCTTATTATCGGGCCGATACTTGTGATCGGATTACTGGGACCGATCAGAACCTGGTCCTCAGCTTCCAGGGCCTTAAGGACAGCAGGAGAAATAGATGCCTGATCTAGCCCTTCCTGGAACACATCCAGCACTTCAGGCTCCCCACGATCAGTTATCCAGAAATCCTGGAAATGCATCTTTCCTTTTGGAGTGACTATCATGGTGGAGACGGGATCATCCGACATGGGAAGCACCCTGGCCTTTATTCCCAGGGAAGCCGACAGCCTCCTTATGGAATCGGTCAGTGAGCAGCCTTCCCGGAGATATTCCGTACGGATGATATGGGTCGCGCGGTCAAGGTCTCCCAGCATCATCTTTTCCCGGTGTCCCAGTGACCTCATGAGATCATATGTGCGGAAAGTGTCTTCTGCCACTCCCCACCATTTATCCGCGTCGATCCTGTCAGAGAACATATAAAGCACCGTGTCTATGTCCGGCGTCACCAGATTACCGGAAACCCACAGATCCTCTGCAGTATTCACTATTACCGTAATGTCCTCTTCCGGCATCACTTTGCGAAGGCCGTTCAACAATTTTGGGGTTCCTGTCCCGCCTGATAATACCAGCATATCAATTTCCCTCTGCGCTTATCGGAATAATGAAGATAGCGATTAAGATAGCATTTATACCATGAAATATATTTAAAATATATGAAAGTCATCCGTGACCCTATCCATGGATATATAGAGATCGATGCCCTCACCATGGCCCTGATAGATTCCTCCCCCATGCAGCGCCTCAGGAGAATAAGCCAGCTGGGGCTTTCAAACCTGGTATATCCGGGAGCTAACCACACCCGTTTTGAACACTCCCTTGGAGTAATGCATCTTGCAGGCATGCTGACAGCAAGGATAGATACTGTCACCGATGATGAAAAAGTAGAACTGAGAGTTGCTGCCCTGCTTCATGACCTCGGACACGGCCCTTTCTCACATGTGACCGAAGGACTGGTGAAGCATTATACACGCCAGGGGCATGAAGATATCAGGGAGATACTGAAAAAGGGAGAAATTGCTGAGATACTGGACGAACACGGCATCAATCCTACAAAAGTAGAGAAGCACATTAAGGGGCAGACAGATTTCGGCAAGATCCTCAACAGCGAGATAGATGTCGATAAGATGGACTACCTTGTAAGGGATTCACATTACACAGGCGTGGCCTTCGGGCTTGTGGATCACGCAAGACTGATAAACGAGATGCAGTTCTACGAGAGCAAACTGGTCGTCGCCGCAGGCGGTGTCAAGGCTGCCGAGTCACTGCTTGTTTCCAGATTCCTGATGCATCCTTCGGTGTATTACCATCATGTATCCAGGATAGCTGAGACCATGTTCATCAGGGCTGTTGAAGACCTTATCCAGCAGGAGATACTTGACCCCTTTGAACTGAGGACAATGGACGATGCAAGGATCTTTGAGATGATGCGCAGGAATAACGGCTATGCAGGAGAACTTGCAGCAAGGCTGGACGGCAGGAAATTATACAAGAGAGCAATGTATGTCGGTTTTGATGAAGTGGGAGAAAGCGTGCTCAAGCAGCGCAAAAATGTAAGGCGCATCGAGGGAGAGATCGCCGACATGGTGGGCATCGACAGTAAGGAAGTTCTCATCGACATACCCCGGGACCCTGATATAGTCGAGATGAAAGCCCTTGTCAAGATCAACGGAAGAATGCTGCGCCTGGATGAGGTATCTCATGTTGTGGCAACACTGGAACAGGCTCACAGAGAAAACTGGAAGATGGGAGTGTACACGACACAGGAGAACCGTGAGAAAGTGGGGAAGGCTGCCAGGGACTTCTTTGATGTGAAGAGAGAGACAAAACAGTTCCGCCTGACGGACCTGGAGGGATGATTTTGGAGCAGCAGCATTCCCCCTGCCAGCGTATCGAGCGTGCCGCAGGCAAAGTATACCTTTTGCTGGAATGGGAAAAGATAGGAGAGGACTACATTGTAAGACTTACGGGCGGCAGGGCACATGCAGGGGCAGTGGGTGTAGGCAATTTCGACATCATATCCGGACGTGCTTCATCCTCTGTGATCACCACACCTGGACACAGGGAAGACGAACTCGCACTGCTTGGAGCGAGGAAGTTGAGCGAGTCCGGCCATTCGACAACTGTATTTATAGTCGGCATCCATGCAGACAATATAAATAAAGAGGAGATAAAGGAAATAGTCTCCGTTTCAAAAGAGATGATAGATGAGCTATCAGTCATCCTGCGGGAGGGTTAAAAATGGAAATAGTCATTGGTATCAGCGGTGCATCGGGTTCCATATACGGAATAAGGTTATTGGAGATCCTTTCTAAAATGGATGTTGTGACCCACCTTGTCATAACTAAGACTGCGAAGCAGATAATGGAGATCGAGACAGACTACTCTGTCATTGAGATAGAGGATCTGGCAAGCCACGTATATGGCGAAGGAGAGCTCACAGCACCCATCGCGAGCGGATCTCACCGGTTCTCCGGGATGATAGTTGCCCCCTGCAGCATGAAGACGCTGGGCGAGATCGCCTGCGGCATGTCAAATAACCTTCTGGGGCGCGCGGCGGATGTGTGCCTGAAAGAGAGGAGGAGGCTTGTTCTGATGCCCAGAGAAACGCCTCTGAACCAGATCCATCTGGAGAACATGCTCAAACTGGAAAGAGCAGGAGCAATAATACTGCCTGCATGCCCAGGGTTCTACTCCAGGCCGCAGACAATAGACGATCTGGTCAATTCCATTGCAGGCAGGGCACTGGACCTCATGGGTATTGATAACGAAGTGTACAAACGCTGGAGATAATATGGGCCTTGCCGGGATAAAGCACTCTATTAACACTGTATTCACACTATGGCTTCGGGAGATGCTACGCTACAGGCGTTCAAGGTCCCGGATCATCGGATCACTTGCGACACCTCTGTTCTTTCTTGTCATAATGGGATCTGCCCTGGGAAGCACAATGACAATGCGCACCGGCAGTTACATAGACTACATGGCCCCGGGAATCATAGCCATGTCAGTGCTGTTCGCCTCGCTGATGGGCGGGGTTTCGATCATATGGGACAGGGAATTCGGGTTCCTGAAAGAGATACTTGTGGCGCCTGTGAGCCGCTTCTACACGGCTCTTGGAAAAGCTGCAGGCGGAGTGACTGCAGCCATGATACAGGGAACCTTGCTTATGATCATCAGCGGGCTGGTCGTTGTGGAATACACATCTGTTATCGGACAGATGTTCAGCATCCTTATAATGTTCATTACAGGCATGGGCTTCATAGGACTTGGGATCACCCTTGCTTCAAGGATAGAATCCCATGAGGGCTTCCAGATGATGATGACATTCATCACATTCCCTACATTGATGGCAAGCACGGCATTCTACCCGATGGAAAACCTTCCTTCATGGCTAAGCATACCCGTTCAGCTCAACCCCCTCACTTATGGTGTGGAAGCTCTCAGGTGGGCGCTTCTTGGCGTATCCGAAGTGCCGATCATGCGCTCTATGGCAGTCATAACAGTATTCGCACTTGCCATGATACTGCTTGGCAGCTGGTCATTTGACAGGGCCGGGGACCACTAGGGCCGGGGACCTTTATATGCAATTGATCGGGCTGCCCTCCATAAGACATTTCCTCACGCAATCTATTTAACCGAGAACGTATATTGAGGAGCTACCCTTCTGAATGGGATAGTAGGGTAGCTTGGTCCATCCTCGAGCGTTTGGGACGCTTGGACCGCGGTTCAAATCCGCGCTATCCCACCATTTATCTATATTCTCTTGCTTTTCACACACGTTTTTGACTAAATTCTTGACTGGAATAGATTTATTAATTATACGTCCAGAATAAAGGGCCATGGCAACTGTCAAGGTCAAACTATTCGCAAACCTGAGAGAGATAGCAGGCGAATCCTCGGTCATGCTCAGCGGGGATACCGTGCAGGAAGTACTTTTCTCCCTTACAGGCCAGTACCCCGCCTTAAAGGAAATGGTTTTTGAAAAAGCAGGTGATGAACCTAAACTTCGCGGATACATCAATGTGTTCCTGAACGGGAACAACATAAAGCACATGGAAAGCCTTGCAACAGGAGTTAAGGACGGGGACGAGATCGGTGTGTTCCCGCCCGTATCCGGCGGCTGAACATGAGAGAGGAAGGCATGGACAACAGGATAATCAAAGAGCGCAGCAGTGTGAGTGAAGCGAAAGAGAAGTTCCTCGGTGCCATAACCCCCTTGGAGCGTACCGACATGCTCGCGATAGGTGAAGGCGTGGGCAGGGTGCTTGCCACAGGCATACTGGCACCGAGAAATGTTCCGCACTATAGGCGCTCTGCAATGGATGGCTATGCCATCCGCTCAGCGGACATAGTGGGTGCCTCACCCACAAACCCTGTGATGCTGCAGGTCTGCGATGAAGTGGACGAAAGCACCTGCAGCCAGGTAAGTACGGGAGCCTGCATACCTGATGCCGCCGACGCCGTGCTCATGGAAGAGGACACCATATGCATCGGCGACATGATCGAGGTGCGCGCACAGGTCCACCCTGGAAAGAACATCGGTGACATCGGCGAGGATGTGAGGCGGAATGAGATCATCTTCTACAAAGGCCATCTGCTCAGACCCTGCGATATAGCGGTACTCGCCTCCCTCGGAATAAGGATGATCAAGGTTTACTCCAGGCCGGTGGTTGCCATCATTCCCACAGGTAACGATCTCATTCCCCTTGAGAGCATCAGCGAAGTGCCACCCCCTGGGAAGACACTGGACATCAACAGCCTCATGATAGGCCTCTATGCCACTCAATGGGGTGCACTGCCGCGGTGCTGCGCAATCGTTCCCGAGGACAGGGAACTCATCAGAGAGGCGATCACAGAGAACATGGATGCTGATCTCATTGTGATATCCGGCGGAACGTCTGTCGGCGAGAGGGACTACGTGCCTGAAGTCGTGGCTTCCATGGGCAGGAAGCTTGTGCACGGGGTGGGATTGAGCCCGGGGAAACCTACAGCACTCGGGACCATTGGCGACATACCTGTGCTCTGCATGCCGGGATATCCTGCAGCGGGGCTGGTAGCGCTCTTTGCCTTTGGGAAGCCTGCCATACTCAAAAAAGGAAACATCCCGCAGATACCGGACATCACTGTGAAGGCAAGACTTACAGGCAAGATAAATTCCAGGGAAGGCTATGTCAGCTACGCCAGAGTGATACTGGAAGGGAACATTGCCCGGCCTCTGATGACCGCAGGAGCAGGGATCCTGAGTTCCATCGCCAAGTCCAACGGTTTTGTCATCATACCTGAGAATGTGGAAGGATACGAAGAAGGAAACGAAGTGGATGTAGTATTGATTGAGTAAAGATTCCGCATCCCATGTAAAGTACCAGCACCTGCTTATAATAGGAGCAGGGGGCGTCCTGGGTGCAGCATCCAGGTTTGCATTCTCAGGTCATCTCAGCCCTGCCACAGCTACGCTTGCGGTCAATGTTATCGGCAGCATCCTGCTGGGGTTTTTGATCTATAACTCAGAATACCTCGGCTACGTGCCCCCAGGGATAAGGATGTTCCTGGGAATAGGGTTCCTGGGCTCTTTTACAACGTTCTCCACATTTGCAGTGCAAACGTTCCAGATGCCCCCTCTGGCTGCATCCCTTAACATACTTGGGAACATACTGCTTACAGTTGCAGGGGTTTTCGCAGGAAGAGGGGTTGTGATATGCCTTAGCAGGCTGAAGGACAGAAGGTCCGGTTTCCATCTTCCAGACACGATGAGGGCACTACTGAAAGGAAGGCATGTTGATCGCATGGTATACGGCATAGCCGGCCTGTCTATATTGATGCTTTTCCCGGCCGTCACAGAAATGGCGGTGAGCACCGAGCTGCTACTGGTGGGAACAGGAGGGTTTGCAGGTGCAACTCTCAGGTTCCTTGTATCAGGTGCCATCCCCAAAGTAGGAGAGATCCCTGCCGGAACCCTTGCAGTGAACGTTATCGGCAGTTTCGTACTTGCTGTACTCACATTCTCATCAGCATCCGGCTCGATCATATACCTGGTGAGCATCGGAGTGCTTGGCTCTTTCACAACCTTTTCTACTTTTGCCTATGAATCTTTCAGGCTTCTGGAAGAAAGTGAGAGAAAATACTCGCTGCTCAATATCATACTCAATCTGGGTATCTGCATGGCAGGCGTTATGACTGCATACCTGATAACCGGACAATAGAATTGACCCCCGGAGCATCGACCGTGGAGAGAACTGCCGGAAACATACTTTTTTCCATGGGAAAACATAGTTATCTGAGGATCATATATCTTACCAGACAGCTGCAAATAATTAAACTGCAGATGATTGCACTCTCCTTATCAGGGCTGATCATCCGGAAGGCGATCGTTTGCAAAAGAGGAATGCAACAGGAGTAAGAACATGCGGGCATTGCTTCTCAGAATATATCTCAGTGATAATGATACGTATAAGGGAAAGAACGCACACCATGCGGTGCTTGCGTTCTTAAAGGATGAAGGCATCGCCGGGGCGACAGTGCATCATTGCATAGAAGGGTACGGCGTGCACGACAAGATACACACAGCAAGCGTACTCCGACTTGGAACAGACCTGCCAGTGATCATCCAGGCAGTCGACCGGGAAGAAAGAATAAGGGATATTATCCCGAAGCTCAAAAGTATCCTCCCCGGAAAACTGATAATCATAGAAGAAGTTGAGATCGTGTCCGGGAAGGAATTCACGGAAGGAACCTAGAACAACTGACAGAATGGATTATCTGTATAGTACCACAGTACTGCCACGGACCTCTATCAGGGTTGTGCCAGTCGCCTCAGCCAGCTTTTGAGCCGCCTGCTTAATATCCTCTTCCTCGGGAGTGGTCTTCAGCATCTTTATCTTCACCAGTCTATATGCTTTGACCTGCTTTTTGATCTCTTCAATTACAGGATCCGTAATCCCGTTCTTACCGATATTAAGGATCGGCTTAATGCTTGAGGCTTCCGCTTTGAGCTTGTATAGTTTGTCTTTATCCATTTGGTACACCTGACATAACATGATTGCTTTAATGATTATACTTAATGATCAGTATTCGTGAAAAACATATCCTGCGGGGCCGCACTCAGCAGTGTAGCAGGCATAAGGCTGAAAATACCCTTGCGCATATTTAAACTAACCTATGTTTTCAGGGCTTTTTAGGCTTATTGAGAATGATCTCTGATCCCATGATATCATACTCGAACCACTCAGTAGGTTTTGATGTCATGCCAACTACCCTCATTGCATAGGAATCACCAATGCCCTTTATCTCGATCATTCCGTCAAATAGTTGTTTTAAGGTCGCTATTGTCTGGGCGTCGTGCATCTCATCTTCCACAACATATATCCCAAAACCATTGGCAGCCTTCACACGCCCTGTAAAAACGTGCAGAAACCTGAAAACGGTCTGAAGGTTAGAATACATCAGTATAGTTGACAGGGAATTTATAGAGAGCCGGATCTTTCCGAGATTCTTTTTCACAAGGAATTCCTCTAGGAACTGGCTGATCTTCACACCAATGCCTGTCAGGTCCACAGGGCTTGAAGCCCGCTTTATCCTGGCCGTATCAGGTGCGTTCATTCCCAGAGTTCTTGTGACACAGTCAACTATTCCTATATTGGAATCTGAAAGGTCTATCCCCTGCTCTGCGAACCATTCCAATACCCTCTCTCCGGGCTCCCGGGTGGAAACTATGACCACTCCGTCGTCCGCACCGAGGTTGTGGGACAGAATAGCATCCAGCAGCTCATCCTTTCGACTCATAGGCGGACCTATCATCATAAGATTAGTGCCTTCCCGGATGCGACCTAAATGGTCATCCAGTTCCTTGATACCTAGCGAATAACCGGGCATTCGTTCTCCATAGCCGGGATACTATCTGTTGTCCCGGGTATATATGTGATCTGTTTGAACTCATCTATAAAGTGCAGTGCATATCTTTTGCTGACATATGCAATATATAATTATCGGCCTATAATACAATGCTTTCACTGGTATGTACATATAACAAACAATATAAAACTTTTTTCTTTACTCGGTTATGTGTTTCATGATATGCCCTGCTTCCGGAAGTATTATGTCACCCAGGGCAAGTTCCACGGCCGCCGGGGAACCGGGGAGGCAAAATACCGCCTTTCCCGAAATAATTCCCGCCGAGGCGCGGGTAAGGATAACGGAAGAGCCGATTTGCTCAATGCTCTTATATCTGAAAAGCTCGCCGAAGCCTTGCATATGTTTGGTGAACATCGGAACAACAGATTCGATCGTCACATCCCTTGAAGTAAGCCCTGTACCGCCACTTGTTATAATTATGTCGGCATCCGAAGATACAGCCTCACAAAGCGCATGGATGATGGATCCCGGATCATCATCCACCAGAGAGTAGCAGGATACATCGTGGCCTGCCTGGAGAATAAGGCGTTCCATGATCTGCCCGGACCTGTCCTCCGCATCAGAGGGCGAAGATACGGAGCCATATTTCTCATATCTGGAACTTGAGATCGTGATAATGGCAAAGCTGTATGGGCCCTTCTTGCATTCCTTGTGCTCCTTCACGGAAGAGTTGTTCATGCTAACTTTTATACATGCCTAAGTATAAGAAAAGCTCGATTTAAACATGAGAATAATGGCAATCGATATAGGTGCAGGTACTCAGGACATAATCCTGTATGATACCGAAAGGGAAGTGGAGAACAGCCTTTTAATGATAATGCCTTCACCGACCGTTATAGTTGCCAGGAGGATACATGATGCGACATCCGGAAAGAAAAGTATCTTCCTTAAAGGCGGCCTTATGGGAGGCGGGTCTTCGGCCAGGGCCGTGAGGCAACATCTGGAGCGGGGCCTGAAGGTTTATGCTACCCGGGATGCCGCACTTACTATCAATGACAACCTTGAAAAAGTAAAGGAAATGGGAGTCAGGATAGTAGATGGAAACGGGATACCCCCTGGGAAGGCTGAAGAGATAGTCCTGCAGGATATCGACATGCAGGCTATTGGGAATGCTTTGGCAGGCTTTGGCGTAGCGATGCCTGACATGTTTGCTGTCGCTGTTCAGGACCATGGGAACTCACCGAACCTGAGCAACCGCATATACCGGTTCAGGCTGTTTGAGAAACTTATAGACGAGGGGGGAGAGTTCGGGAGATTTGCATATGGCCGGGATGCCATCCCTGCTGATCTCACCCGCATGATATCAGCAGCACATGCACTCGGGGATAAAGGAGTGGTCTTCATGGATACCGGGCCTGCGGCAATATTCGGAGCCCTGTTCGATCCGGCGGCGATACAGCCATCCATCGTTGTTAACATAGGAAACGGGCACACCCTTGCCGCCCTTGTTAAAGACCACAGGGTCACAGCTCTCTACGAGCATCATACATCCAGCCTTACCGGAGAGAAATTACAGGAACAGATAATTCTTTTTGCGGAAGGTAAATTATCATTCGATGACGTGTTCAGTGACGGAGGGCACGGTTGTTATGTGAGGGAGACAGAAGGCTTTGATGCCGTAAGATCCGTTATGATAACAGGCCCAAGGCTTAATATATTAAAGAACATGCTGCCAGAAAAGAGGCATACAGAGCTCTGGAAGAAGCTGCATTTTGCGGCGCCTTTTGGGAATATGATGCTCTCGGGCTGTTATGGGCTGCTTGCACCGTTCCTGCAGAAGGATATATAAGGGCACCAAGTATAAGTCATGAGAATTTAAGGTACAATTGCAAGAACAATAAGGCTTATAAAGTCCTAAGTAGTAGGGGATGAACCATCCAGATGAAATAGTATCCAGCTGATATTTAACGATATCAACAAATTCATATACGGACATATCAATTAAGAATGAACTAAATTGATAGTGACTTTATCCCGCTAACCGATTCAAGGAGACTTAAAATCATGGTAAGAAAACCAGGAAGTATGTACAGGAACGTGAGACAGCGTTCATTCACAAGAAGGAAATACATGGGTGGTGTGCCTGGAAGCCAGGTCATCCACTACGATATGGGTAACAAAACCTCTGATTTCCCGGTGAAGCTTTCACTTGTAGTCGACGAAAGGTGCCAGATACGGCACGTTGCTCTTGAGGCTGCACGTATCACTGCCAACAGGGCCATAACAGCCGCAGCAGGACGTACCGGATTCCACCTCAAACTGAGAGTTTACCCGCATGAGGTGCTCAGAGAGAACAAGCAGGCAACCGGAGCAGGTGCAGACCGTGTATCCAGTGGTATGCGTGGCGCCTACGGCAAGAATGTAGGAACCGCAGCAAGGGTTTCCGCAGGCCAGAAGATATTCACGATCTCAGTCAACAAAGAGAACTTTGCGACCGCAAAGGATGCACTTCGAAAGGCCGGGCACAAACTGCCGACTCCTGTCAGGATCACCATCGATCAGGGACTGGAGCTTGTACAGTAAAGTTTAGCATTTTGGGAGTGATTATATGAAAGATTACGAAGCGCTTTTGGACCGTGCGATAGCAAACTTGCCTGATAAGGAGACCACGGATGCCCGTTTCGTGATTCCTGAGCTCAAGATAATGCTGGAAGGCAAGACCACGATCGTTGACAACTTCCTCAACATAGCGGACGTACTGAACAGGGAACCGGACCACCTGATGAAATACCTGACCCGTGAAATGGGAACAGCAGGCAAGATAGAAGGCATGCGTGCCATATTCCAGGGCCGTTTCTCAAAGGACCAGATACAGTCCAATATAGATGCCTACGTTGAAGAATTTGTCATGTGCTCTGAATGCTCAAGGCCTGATACCCAGCTCGTCAAGATGGAAAGGGTCCTCGTGTTGAAATGCTCCGCATGTGGTGCTCACAGGCCTGTAAAGAAGAGACGCAGCACTGCGCCTATCAAGCAGGACTCCATTGAGGAGGGCAAGGAGTACGAAGTTCATATCGATGCAGTCGGCTCCAAAGGTGACGGCATTGCCAAAGTGGACAAATATACGATATTTGTGCCTGGTGCCGCAAAGGGCCAGACAGTGAAGATAAAAGTAAAGCGCCTCAGCGGTACGCTGGCCTTCGCAGAGAAGGTGTGATTTCCAGACGGGTCAGATGCGAATCTGATCCGATCGAATCTGTTTTTTAACTCTGATCCTACCCGGGTTTTAGATTCCTAATTAGAAAGGAATAGATGACATTATATAGAGCCGTAACTATAATATTGCGTTGAATCTTGCATCGAGGTTTTGAATGGCTCGTGTACCTACAGGAATACCCGGATTTGACCCGCTTATTGAAGGCGGTTTTATAGAGAACGACGTGATTCTTCTGATAGGAGGGCCCGGAGCAGGGAAGTCAACATTTGGAGCGCAGTACCTGTATGAAGGCATTACAAGATACGGAGAGACCGGGGTATACATCACCTTTGAGGAAACCCCTGCCCGCATTATGCGCAATATGTGGAGGCACGGCTGGGACCTTGAGAGACTGGTAAAGGAAGACAAGCTGCGAATAATAAGGGCAGACCCTATAGCTTATGAAAGGTATATAAAGAAGAACCATACTCAGGAACCTGGCACCGAAACAGACACTACCACCATTGAAACGGTCCTGCGGCAGATATATGCCAGCATTAGGGAGATAGGTGCCAAACGTCTTTTTATCGATTCAATGACATCCCTCAAGATCACTCCGGACCCTGTCAATATAAGATATATTAACCTTGAGTTCATCAAAAACATAGAGACCTTTGACTGCACTACCCTGGTAACAAGCGAGCTCAATAACGACCCGGAACATTTCAGCGTGGAGGAATATCTTGCCGAAGGTGTTATTTGCCTTAAGGTATTCAGGATTGGCGGAGAAAGGATCAGGTCCGTCGAGATACTGAAGATGCGGGGCACCAAACATGACGAGGTGTTACGCCCTTATATTATGACAGATCACGGGATAGTAGTCTACCCATTGCAATCCGTGATAGGTAAGGAAGCGGATGTTTTCTCCATAGAGGCACTCAATGGAAGGAGAAAACCAGATGAAACCGGATCACACAGGCTCACAGGATGAGAACATCACATTACTCTCCATACCAGGGCTTTCTATCAGGATGGATAAAAAGGATGAGTTCATCCAGTTGAAGGCGACCGGAGGGCTGCGCAAGGCATGCACTCCTTTTCTTAACAAGATCAACGAGAGACTGAAAGAGGAAAGGCCGGCACTTGTTTCAAATGAGCAGGTTATCGCTTCTACCTGGCTCCCGCCAATACCAAGCAAAGCTTTCAAAAGGCTCCTCATGGCTGAAACACAGATAACTCTTGGAAGATACATCCCTGAGACTGTTTCTTTTGAGATCACACGCCAGTGCAAATGCAACTGCGAACACTGCGTCGTAAGCGGCGGGAAGGGTGACCTTGATATCAGCACGATCAAGCGCGCCATAGATGAGGTTCTGGACATGGGTGCAATGGTGATCGTTTTCACTGAAGGCGACCCGATGATGCGGGAGGAGATATACGAGCTCATCGAGTATGTTGATAAAGAGCGCGCTATCGTAAATATGTACACTCCCGGCACTGAGATGACACCTGAGAACGCAAGAAGGCTCAAGGAGGCAGGACTGCATAATCTGCTTGTGAGCCTGTACTCCACTGATCCCGCAAAGCATGATGCTGTACGCCGTCTGGAAGGAGCGTTCGGGATTGCTACGGGCGCAATGAGAATGGGACTGGAAGCTGGTTTGCTTGTCACGATGGCAACCCACGTTTCCCCGAAGAACATAGGAGAACTGCCTGCAATGTATGAACTGGCAAGGCAGATAGGCGTGCACGAGTTCTCACTATGGGAATCAGTGCCTAAAAGAAAAGGTGATGCCATAATAACGGAAGATGACAGGAGAACTATCCTTGACATGTACCATCGTATCAACTCCATGGGAAAAGGACCACGCCTTTTTGCAAACTCATATTTCGAAGGGAAGATGCTTGGCTGTATGGCAGGCCAGAGGTGGCTGCACGTCTGCGTGGACGGCGCTGTCAAACCCTGTCCCTATATCCCCTTCAGTTACGGGAACATCAGCAAGGATGCCATGAAGGATATATGGGATAACATACGCAAGGACAAGACCTTCAGAGGACAGCGCAGCACATGCCTCATGCAGGAATATGAATACCTGGGACTTGTCGGCAGGATACCTGAGGATGCCACGCTGCCATATGACAGGGAACTTCTGGGAACATGAAGCAGGCAGATCGGCTCATGTCTTTCCATTCCGATAATAACATTTACATATCACTAAGTATTTTTACTAACAATTTTGTGCGACACTATTATAGGAAAACGAGTGCTCTTATTTGACCATTCGATGTAAAGAGGCCTCAAATGAACATGAAGATAGACCCATGGAGTGCACTGATCATAGAAGACTATTCCAAGCTGTTTGAAGAGTTTGGGATATTGCCTTTTGAGAATGTGCTTCCGGAGATACCGAACCCTCACAGGTACATGCGCAGGAAGGTCATTTTCGGCCATCGCGATTACGACATGATAGCCGATGCAATGAATAACAATAAGCCTTTTTCAGTTATGAGCGGATTCATGCCCTCCGGCAGGATACACCTTGGACACAAGATGGTGATGGAAGAGATAATATGGCACCAGCAGCAGGGTGCCGATGCTTTTGTCGGTATCGCTGACATGGAAGCGCATTCTGTGAGAGGGATCTCCTGGGAGAGGTGCAGGGACATCGGTGTCGAAGAGTATATAATCAGCCTCATTGCCCTTGGCTTCGAACCTGAAGGGCACATTTACTTCCAGTCAGGCTCGCAGCAGGTCAGGGACCTGGCCTTTGAACTTGGATCAAAGGCAAATTTCTCGGAGCTGAGCGCCATATACGGGTTCACAGGAGAGACCAGTGTTTCACATATGCTCAGCGCTGTGACCCAGAGCGCCGATATACTGCATCCGCAGCTTGAAGAGTATGGCGGTCCAAAGCCCACGGTCATACCCGTAGGTGCGGACCAGGACCCGCATATCCGCCTGACCCGCGGGCTGGGCAATAAAATGAACATGCTCAAGATAGAGAGGCGTGAGGACAAGGACGGCAACAGATACTTCAGTATAAGGAGCAAGGCTGCACCCCAGGATGCAATGAAAGAGCTTCAGGAGCGCATACCTGGCAGGACAAAGCTGTTCGAGGGTCACCTTGACGTTCACGATTGCGACAATTTTGATGAGCTGCTGAGGATGGTAAGGGAGGTGGAGCTTGAGTTCGGAGGATATGCATTCGTTCCTCCCTGCTCCACTTACCACAGGTTCATGTCAGGACTGCAGGGCGGGAAGATGTCAAGCAGTGTTCCTGAAAGTTATATATCACTTACGGAAGACCCGAAAGAAGCCGCAAGGAAGGTCAAAAAGGCAAAGACCGGCGGCAGGATGACACTTGAGGAACAGAAGAAGCTCGGCGGCGAGCCCGGAAAATGTTCAGTCTACGAACTGCTGATGTTCCACCTTGTTGAGGATGAAGAGGAGCTTGCGCGGATATACAGCGAGTGTGTGGGCGGAGAGAAGGTGTGCGGCAACTGTAAGGCCTTTGCTGCCGAGAGGATGGAGAAGTTCCTGAGAGAGCACCAGCAACTGCGCGAACATGCAAAAGACAGGCTAGAAGAATACGGATTAAAAAACAAATGAAGATGTTACTATGATTTCCCGATATAACCTTACATCCAATGAGAAAAGACTGCTGATCTCACTGGAAGAATTGAGAAATGCAAACCCCATGGAGCTTGCAGAGAATGCAGGGATGAAGACAGAGACTGCCATGCAGGCAGCTTTCCTGCTGGAAGAGAATGGCCTTGCACATATCCAGGAGAGTGTCATTGAGACCTATGAGCTCACAGATGAGGGAAAGAAGTATGCATCAGAAGGGCTTCCCGAAAGGAAGGTAATTGATGTGATCTCGGGACCAACACCAATGCAGGAGTTAAAGGAGAGATTCTCTGCTGATATAGCCGGCATAGCTACCGGCTGGCTGCGCCGCAAGGGATGGGCAAGCATAGAGAACGGCATGGTCATGCCCACCGGAAATGCCGGGAAGGGAGAGGACGAGCAGGCACTGGAAAGATTCGCAGGCAAGGCAAAAACCAGTGAAGAACTGGGAGTAGGTGCAGGGGTCATTGCGGATCTGCTCAAACGTAGACTCATCATAAGGAAAGAAGAAAAAAACCGTTCTGTAAGTATAACTGCCGAGGGCCTGGAAGTGATCGCTTCCGGAATATCAATTGAGGAAGAGATCGCTCAGATAAATTCAGAGATGCTCAAGAGCGGGCAATGGAAAGATATGAAGTTCAGGCCCTACAACATATACACACAGCCAAGGGCCATATACGGCGCGAAATCCCATCCTTACCAGCGCCTGATAGACCAGATGAGGCGCATTTTCCTGGATATGGGATTCACTGAGATCAAGGGCGAGGTTGTACAGAGCTCTTTCTGGAATTTCGATTCACTGTTCCAGCCCCAGGACCATCCTGCAAGGGAAATGCAGGACACTTTCCATCTTTCCAGCACCTCGGAACTTCCGCAGGAGTACAAGGATAATGTATGCGCCATGCATGAGTACGGAGGAGACACCGATTCAACCGGGTGGGGAGGTACATGGAGCGAGGAAATAGCCTGCAGGAACGTGCTCAGGACGCATACCACAGCGCTTACCATCAAATACCTGGCTGATAATCCGGAGCCGCCGGTAAAGGCTTTCTCTATTGACAGGGCATATCGTCGTGAAACCATAGACCCAACCCATACACCTGAGTTCGAGCAGCTGGAGGGTGTGGTCATGGATAAGGATATGTCTTTTTCCAACCTGCTCGGATGCCTGAAGGAGTTCTATCACCGGATGGGATTTGAGGATGTGCGTTTCAGACCCGGTTATTTCCCATACACAGAGCCCAGTGTCGAGCCTGAAGTATATGTGGAGGGGCTTGGCTGGGTCGAACTCGGCGGAGCAGGCGTGTTCAGGAAAGAAGTGACACAGCCCCTGGGTATCAAGTATCCGGTGCTGGCATGGGGACTTGGAGTGAGCCGCCTGGCCATGCTGAAGCTGGGGCTTAAGGACCTGCGCCTCTTATACCAGTCGGATATAGACTGGCTGCGCAAGAGCGAGATCTGCCAGCTCTGAGCTGGCAGTTATTTTTTACATTCAGGCATCTGCAAGAATCCTTGCCAGCAGAGACCTGTCCGCTTGAACAGCATCTTCAGGGCATATCTCACGACAGCAGTAACAGAGGATGCATTTTTCATTGTTGATGCGGAATTTTCCATCTACATTCTTGATCGCATGGACCGGACAGCTTAACGTGCATGCCCCGCAAAGAATGCATGCTGAGGCGTCTATCCGCGGCCTGACAGTATAATATCTGCCGAAGAAGCGGGTAATTGCAGGCGGGAAGTTGAACAGGATGCCGCCATTGGCGGGCTTGTACTTTACTGTTGCCTCATCAAGCCGCATCCCCACAACTTCCGGTTCCTCGCTCCCAAATCCTCTTTCAACTGCAGCCTTGGTTGTCGGAACTATCATAGGATCGAGCCCTATCATTCCGGATGCAACTATATCGAGAGAAACAGCGTCGTAGCTTGCCAGAAGGATACCAGTATGCACCGGCTTCCCATGCGAAGGGCCATTGCCTTCCATGCCTACAATACCATCCATTACGGCAAGATGAGGCCGTGCCACGGTGTAAAGGTCGATCACAGCCTCTCCGAAGAGCTGTCTCTCCGCAAGCAGATGCATCTCCCGGCGGGTCTTCAATGGCAGCGCGCCAAACATATTCTTGACAGCTCCTGTGTAGTATGTCAGTTCATGGGTCTTGAGCTTGGGAAGGGATATGATCACATCTGCATCCAGCACGGCCTTTGATACAAAGAGGCGGGGAAATCGGGAGGCATCCGGAACATCCACTTCCTTAAAGCCTGCGGTCTGGAAATTGATAAGCTCAACGCCCTGTTCCCTTGCCACCGTCTCAATCCCCGATGCCGTGAAAGCCTCTGCAGTGGCCCCGGGGTGAGCGATACCAGAGCCATCACCTATCTTAGGTATACCGCCTGCTTCCCGCACCATTTCACACATTGCCGAGACTATGGCAGGATGGGTCGTGACAGCATCCTCCGGCTTGCGTGCGGCAAGAACGTTAGGCTTGAGGAGCACGCCGTCACCCTTTGAAATAATAGATGAGAGGCCGCCTATCAGATCAATTGAAGTCCTGACACTTTCTGCAGCAAAGGAATAATCAGTGCAGCGGACAAGGGATACTTTACTAACCATAAATGGATGTAAGGCTGAGAGAGTAAATATTATTACTGCATTATACCAGGGCGAACAGGATATAGCTTGCCAATAATAGAAATAGATATTATAGCACCTTCATATCTGCTCATCATTATCATGCGCACTTTTATATTACTCGAAGAATATAAATATCAGAAGAGGACACTGTGTGCTTGTACATACATTAAAGGTGGTACAATGAAAAACACAGTAATTAGGATGATCA
>Ga0209347_1001909_pt1 | contig 30061 bp, 25 predicted proteins | sample AutmiccommuBRH23_FD_187382 | JGI IMG/M metagenome (GOLD analysis project Ga0209347, IMG submission 187382) | Deep subsurface microbial communities from Mt. Terri, Switzerland - Autotrophic microbial communities BRH/23 (SPAdes) (version 2) | ecosystem: Environmental > Aquatic > Deep subsurface >...
CGCGGGCCCGGGGCTCTCGCCCGCGGGCACGGCGGGGCCCGACACGGTCACCGCTTTCGTGCATATCGCCGACGTGGCCTACTACGTGCCGGAGGGCGGGGCGGTCGACCGCGAGGCCCTCCGACGTGGCACCTCGGTGTACGTCGCCACCGGGGTGGAGCCCATGCTGCCCCCGGTTCTGTCGAACTCGGTCTGCTCGCTGCAACCGGGGGTGGAGCGCAAGGCGGTCACCGTGGAGATGCAGGTGGGCGTCGGGGACGGAGTGGTGCGCTCCGTGCGCTTCTTCCGCTCGCTGATCGTGAGCGACGAGCGGCTCGACTACGATCAGCTCGAGGAGATCTTCCGCGGCGAACGTCGGGGATCAGCCGCCCTGACGGCCGCCCTGGACTTGGGACGCCCCCTGGCCGCCGCGGTCCGCAGCCATCGGGAGAGGCGGGGCTCGCTCCAGATAACCTCGGCGGAGCCGGACTTCCACTGGGACGAGCAGGGGCGCGTCACCGGCGCGCATCCGGCAGAGGAACTCGAGAGCCACCGCTTCATCGAAGATTTCATGGTGCTGGCCAACGAGGAAGTGGCCGGCTTCCTGGAACGTGAGCGCGTGCCCACGGTGTACCGCGTGCACGACCTGCCCGACCCCTTCAAACTCGATCGTTTGCTCGACCTGCTCTCTTCGCTCGACCTGCCGACGCCCCCCTTCTCGCCGATGACCGCCACCCCGGAAGACGTGCGCCGCGTGATGATCGAGACCGCGGGCTGGATCGACAGCTCCACGCCGCGGAATCGGGGGAAGGCCGCGCTCCAGATCCAGGTGCTCCGGGCTCAGAGTCGGGCCGTGTACCAGACGGACAACATCGGCCATTTCGGACTCTCCCTGGACACGTACTGCCACTTCACCTCGCCCATCCGCCGCTACCCCGACCTTTTGGTGCATCGGGGCCTGCTGGCGCGCCTGGGAGCGGCCGAGCCGCCCACGACGTCCACGCTCGCCGAGTGGGCCGAACACTGCTCCGTCAGGGAGCGGGAGGCGTCGCGCATAGAACTCACGGCCGACGACATCTCTTTGGCGTTCCTGCTCAAGCAGCGGCTGGACGAGGAGGGATGGGGTGGCACCTTCCAAGGACAGATCGTCAGCTTTGTCCGCTCGGGGGCCTTCGTCCTGTTCGATCGTCTCTACCAGGGCTTCCTTCCCGCCCGTGAGCTCCCCGGGGACTACTACGAGCTGGACGAGATGGAAGCGGCCATGGTGGGCAAGCGCACCGGGGCGGCCTACCGGCTGGCCGATCTGGTGGAGATCAAGGTGGCGGCTATCGACGACGCGCGCGGCAGGGTGGATCTGGTCCTCGCGCTCGACTGAGGGGCCCGGCCGCCACCACGGGACCGGCTCAGACCGCGCCGGGGCCGCCACCGGGGCTGCGACCGGGCGGGCGCCGCCACCGGCCGGTGCGCCCGACACTCGGCCGCTGCTATACTCCGTGCCCCATGAGACCCACCGGCGTCAAACTCATCGCACAGAACAAGAAGGCCTTCCACGACTACCATATCGAGGAGAGCTTCGAAGCGGGCATCGTGCTCACGGGCACCGAGGTCAAGTCACTCCGAGCGGGCCGGGCCAACCTGCGCGACTCCTACGCCGCGGTCAAGAACGAGGAACTCTACCTCGTCGGGTGCCACATCAGTCCGTACGAGCAGGCGAGCGTCTTCAACCACGAGCCCCTGCGCGACCGCAAGCTGCTCGTGCACCGGCACGAGCTCAAGCGCCTGATCGGCAAGGTGCAGCGCTCCGGCTACACCATGGTGCCCACGAAGATGTACTTCAAGGACGGGCGGGCCAAGGTGGAGGTGGCGCTGGCCAAGGGCAAGGCCAGCTACGACAAGCGCGAGGCGCTGGCCAAGAAGGACGCCCAACGTGACATCGAGCGGGCCTTCAGGGAGCGCCACAAGGAGTAGGGGCTCGGGGGGCTGGGGGGTGGGGCTGGTTCCGAGACCCGAGGATTGCGGGAATACAGCTAACCTGCTAGCCTGAAGTCATGAAGGCGACCATCAACATCCCCGACGAGCTCTACCGACGGGTCAAGGCGAAGAGCGCGCTCGAAGGTCGCCGGGTCCGGGAAGTGACCATCGAACTGTACAGCCACTGGCTGGAGGGCGAGCCGTCTTCGGGTGGCGCAACGGCCGATCAGTGGTTGGCCGACTGGGTTCGTCTGGCGGATGAGAGCTTGAAAGACGCTCCGGCGGGGCCCCCGGCGCGCTCCCTATTGGACGAAGCTCGGAGGCGAACCGAGCCGCGATGAATGCGGTCACGGTGGACGCAAGCGTCTGGGTCGCCGCGGCGGATGCTTCAGACCCGCGCTGTAGCGTGAGCAGAGACTTCTTCGCGGAGGTGGCTCACCGGGAATCGCGCTTGTTTGTCCCTTCCATCGCTCTTGTCGAGGTTGGTTGTGCCTTGGCCCGGCGGAGCGGGGATACACAAGGCGCGAGGCGGCTGGCCCAAGCCATGCTGGTTCCCAACGTCGTGACCTACGTTGCCGTGGACGGTCCTCTCGTGGCGCACGCGTTCGAACTGGGCACCGAGGGATTCCTGCGCGGCGCCGACGCCCTGTACATGGCAACGGCTGCGCAAACACAGAGCACTCTCGTCTCCTGGGACGGGGAGCACCTTGCGCGGGGCGCGGCTGTGTCTCCTGACGCCTGGCTGGACGCGTAAAGCCTCCGCCGGTGCGCCGCCCCGGCCATGTGTTCGCCGTTCGAAATGATGGCGCAACTCGCGGCGAAGCGACTCCGTGAGGCCGTGGCCGAGATCCGCGCGGTCGCTCGCAAGGACGCATCCATGGGGATGGAAGGCGCTGTCGTGCTTCTCGAGCGGTTCGTCGGCGCGGTGTGCGGTGTTGACGACTCGTGGGGCACTCTCGGGACGGCGTTCTCGCGCGAACTGGTGCGGCTGGAGCCGGTCCTGTCCGGGGCTGGAGTCGATGCGGACACCCGCCTGTCGCTCCTGCGGCGGGTGCTGGCGGCGTGGCATGCCGATGAGTACGGCCACCTCGCCGGCCTGCCCGACGCGTTCCCGCGATTCGTCGCTGGCGCCGATGAGGCGTGTATCCTGGTCGCGGAATTCGAGCGGCGGGCCGAGGACCACGATCGACGGTCCGAGGAGATACAGGCCCAGGAGGCGGGATGGAGCTACACTGCCACAGTTGAGCGGGTCGCCCGCGACGCCTACCGCCGCATGGCCACGGAACTCGAGTTGGGCTTCCTGGAGCCGGATCGGGCCCTCGAATTGGCGCTCGTACATGACTTCCACGACGGCGGGGTGACGCTCGCCCGAACCCTGCTCTCTCGCGGCCGTGTCGACGACGCGCGCGCGGTGCTCGAAGCCGGTGCGGCGAGCCCTCACTCCGCGCCAGACCCGCGCCAGATGTGGTTCGAGTTGCTGGCGGAGGCCGGAGAGGATGCAATGGCCTACATCGCGGGCGCGCACTGGCTCGCGGAGCAGGTCTCGCTCGAGCGGTTCCGCAAGGCGTGCAAGAGGCTTCCCGGGGTGGATCGATCTCACCTCGCGCACGACGCCATGGCGCTCACGCCGGAGCCCGAGAAGGGTCGCTGGTTCGCCACGTTGAACGCCCTGACCCTGCACGAGATGGCAACCGAGGTGGCGCGAGATCACGCCGTCAACCCCGAGACCGCGCTGCGCGCCGCCGTCCGCTACGGTGACGTTCACCCCGAGCTGGCCTTCGAATCCTACGTGGCCGCCGCGCGGGGGTTCGCGTCCTGGGCGGAGCCGAAGAACGATCGCTACATCGCTGGAGTGGTCGTGACGCCCGCTCTTTCGTTCGCGACGGAACGGGGCCTCCGCGACGAGATGATCGCGAGACTCACTGACGTCGAGGAGCTGCGTGGGTATCCGATCGCCTGGTCGCGGTTGACCGAGACGCGGGTACCGAATCCAGACCAGGACCCGGGATAGCTCCGAGGGCGGTCTCGTGCGCGAGGCGGCTGCGACCATGTTCACCATACCGTCGCGGCACGACTTGGCCGTGTCCCTCGCAGGCGGAGTCGAGTTGGTACTCGTCCGGCACCGCCCGCATGTGCGCGAAGCGCGCCGTCACTGGCTCGGCGGGTCGCTGGTGTAAGATGAGACTGAGGCGGGCCGCGCTGCCGCCCAAAGGCGTTCGGTCGACGTTGTGGCTCTCCGGTCAGGAGCACGAGATGTCCCTTGTGGAGATAGTCAAGGAGAAACGCGAGCAGATACTTGAGGTCAGTGAGCGCCATGGTGCGCGCAATGTGCGCATCTTCGGATCCCTTGCCCGAGGAGAGGCTGGCCCGGCCAGTGATCTGGACCTGTTGGTCGATGTCGGCCCCGATCACACGCCGTGGTTCCCCGCCGGGCTCATCGTCGACCTCGAGGAGATGTTGGGATGTGAGGTTGATGTGATCACTGAGAGGAGTCTCAAGGCGCACGCGCGGGAGGCCATCCTTCGGGAGTCTCGGCAGCTGTGATGCGCGACCGACTCCTTCTGGAGCACATCCTGGAGGCGATCGAGAGCATGGAGGAGTACGTGGCGGGAGGCCGCGCCTAACATCGCAGCGTTTCGGAACGTGGTCGTCCACGACTATCTAGCCCTGGACCTCTCGATCATCTGGGACGTCGTGGACGGGGACGTCCCTCCACTCAAGTCCCAAGTGGAGGGAATCCTCAAGCACCTCACGGCCGACGAACAGTAGGCGAGAGAGTCGATGCGCGGTGGTATAATCATGATGTACGCAGATCCAGGTCCACACCGGGCCGTCTGCCTCTCATGCGCATGGGGGCGACATGGCTTCGACGGGGCTCAGGTCTGAGTCAGGGTAGCGAGCCGAGATCCCAACCCCTCTCGTTAAACCGGTTGGAAACGAACAACTGCCGATACACAATTGGCACTGGCCGCTTAGCTTTAACTAGCTAGAGTGACCTGTCGTCCCTCCCGCGCCTGCCGGGGAGTGAGATGGCATCATGCAGGCGGGCTTACCCTCGGCGAGTGCCGCCGGCGTCTGAGGGGACACTTAGGTGGTTGGCCAGACGCACCCAGCTCCTACGGGGGCGCGAGGCGAGAAAATGTAGTAGGGGCTACGCTCGTAGAAGCCTTTTCCAGACGAGTTTCGGACGGGGGTTCGATTCCCCCCGCCTCCACTGTCAAAAGAGACAACCCGTCTCTCTGGGGTAATTCTCCGGGGTGACGGGTTTCCTTTTCCCTTTGTTCTCACGAGCGGGGTTATGCCAGTAAGAGGCGTCGCTGCAACAGTGCCTGCATATCCCGACGCCCGTCGGCAATCACAAGAACATAGACGTTAGCGGACATAACACGGTAGATGATGCGATAGGGTTTGAAGAAGATCTCGCGGTACTCGCGAGGGCCTATGGCCAGCAATTCCTTGGGATAGGCACCACGCTGGGGATTCTCAGAAAGGCTGGCAAAGACCTCTTCGATTTGTTCGAGGACGTAGTCCGCCTTGCCCGGAGCAGCGTGCAGTTCGATGTACTTGTACAGATCGTCCAGGTCGCGGGTCGCATCGTCAGTCAGAAATACCTGAAACGACATCAGCCGGCCTTGCCCCGTTCTCGAAGGCCTCTAATGACGTCGGCGGCGGGCCGAACTTTGTCTTCCTCCACCTGGCGAGTGCCGAGCGCGAGAATCTTCAACAAGGCCATAGTCTCCTGCGTTTGCTCGTAGCTTGCGATGTCCTGTATGACCACCTTGGCTTCGCCGTTCTGGGTGATGATCAAGGGCCCTCCCTGTTCCCCCAGGCCGCGCACGATTTCTGCGGCATGCGCCTTGAGATAGCTGATCGGTTTGATTTGGCTGGACAGTTTCACGATCCACCTCCTTCAAGATATGACCAAATATAGTCCAGAAACGGGTCAATGGTCAAGATTGGAAGTGTCTTGGTGTGGACACTCGTGAACCTCGTTCGCACCCCTCGTGTCCGGGCAAGGCCTCGTCAGCGAGTAGCCGCACCCTGATCTCTCTTCCAGCACTCGGCGAGAAGGAAAGTGATCAGGCGTCATCGTTCCGGTGATTCCCTTGACGGACTGCTCGCCGTGTCGGCGAAGATCAGAAAGTGGCTGTGCTCGCAGGCGAAGTCGACGCCATACTTGAGGAGGATGCCCGATGAATCTCTTGGTCTCCACCGTGCCTGGCCTCCCGATTCATCAAATGGACCGCGCTGGCGTGCGGATGGTCGATCGGCTACGCCGTTGCGATCCCGGCGCCTTCCCGGCGCCTGCGCCCCCTGTGCTATTGTCGGACATCTCAGTACGTAGCTCTCCAAGACGGCCCCAGGGCCGTCGTCGATAGTGGATGTTGCCCCAAAGGAGGACGAATATGTCGCGCGAAACGGCGGGTGCCGACGCGTTGGAGGGGGGAGCGGGCGTGGCGACGCCTCCCGGTCGCGAGATCGTGGCCGCGGCGCTGGCGGCGGGTCATTCTTCCCTGGACGAGGCGTCCGCGAAGGCCCTGTTCGCGGCCTACGGCATCGCCGTGACGCCCGGACGGGTGGTCGACGAGGTGGCCGAAGCCCTGATCGCCGCCCACGAGCTCGGGTTCCCGGTCGTTATGAAGGGCATGTCGCGCGACATCCTGCACAAGACCGACGCCGGCCTGGTGGTGCTCGACGTCGACGACGACGAGGCCGTCCACGCGGGCTACCAGGCTCTCGAGCGTCGGGGGGAAGGTAAGCTCGACGGCGTCCTGGTGGAGAAGATGCTGCCGCGCGGGCGCGAGTTCGTGGTGGGCATGACCCGGGACCCCCAATTCGGCCCGGTGGTCATGTTCGGGGTGGGGGGCGTGCTCACCGAGGCTCTGGACGACGTGGTCTTCGGCGTCGCCCCTCTCGACGAGCGTGAGGCGGACGAGATGCTCGGCGCCATTCGAGCCTCGCGCCTGCTGGATGAGTTCCGGGGATCGCCGCCGGTGGACCGTTCGGCCATGGTGCACCTCATGTGCGCGGTCGGGCGTATGGCCTTCGATCACCCTGAGATCCGCGAGTTGGACGTGAATCCCGTCCTGGTGGACGGAAGCAAGCCCGTAGCCGTGGACGCCCTCGTGACCCTGTCCGAGCCCGCCGTTCCCCACGCCAAGGACCTCACCGCGGTCCTGCGGAATCTGGAGGCGGTGTTCTCGCCGAAGGCCGTCGCTGTGGTGGGCGCCTCCAACGATCCCACCAAGTGGGGCGGCACTCTCATGAACAACATCCTCTCCGGCGACTTCCCCGGCGTCATCTACCCGATCAACCCCCGGTCGGACCACGTCTTCGGTCTCCCGGCGTTCGCCTCGCTCGCCGATCTGCCCGAAGTGCCCGACCTGGTCTTGATCGCCGTGCCCGCGCGGCTCGTCCCCGACTTGATGGAGGAGTGCGGGTCGCTGGGCGTACGGGCGGTGGTGGTGATCAGCTCCGGGTTCTCGGAGGTGAGCGAGGAGGGCGCGGCTCTGGAGCGAGTGGTGGCGGAGATCGCGTCCCGCTACGGTATGGCCATGATCGGCCCCAACTGCATGGGGGTCATGTCCTCCTGGAGCCGTTTCTACGCCACCGGTGCCATCATCATGCACCCGGAGACAGGCCCCGGAAGCTTCATCTCCCAGTCGGGAAACATGGGCATCCAGCTCATGGCCGCGGCCGAGGACCGCAAGGGCGGCATCGGCAAATTCGTGGGGATCGGCAACGAAGCGCTCTTCGACGCCACCGACCTCTTCGAGTACTTCCGCACCGATCCGCAGACGGGCGTGGTGTTGGCCTATCTGGAGGGTTTCAACGACGGGCGGCGGTTCATGGAGTCGGCCCGTAAGGCCACCATGGAGAAGCCGGTGATCGTGCTCCGCGCCGCCCTGAGCGACTTCGGCATGAAGGCGGCTCTGAGTCACACCGGCACCATGGCCGGGTCCGCCCGCGTGTACGACGCGGTGGTACGGCAGAGCGGCATCATCTCCACCACCGACCCCGACGAGTTCCTGGACCTGGCCTTCTCCCTCTCCTACATGCCGCTGCCCCGCGGACGGCGTGTGGCGGTGGTGACCATGGGCGGGGGCTGGGGCGTGCTGAGCGCCGACGAGATCTCGCGCACGGGGCTGGAGTTGGCGAAGCTGCCTCAAGACGTCCTGGACGAGATCAGTGAGGCCTTGCCGCCCTTCTGGAGTCACGGCAATCCGGTGGACCTGGTGGGTACCATGGCCGACCGCGCGCCCGAGCGGGCCGTGGAGGCGGTGGTGCGGAGCGAGGCGGTGGATGCGGTGATCGCGCTCGGTATCGTGGGCGTCGCGGTGGGCAAGCAGCGGGCCCTCGAATCCGCCGCCGAGATACAGTCGGCCGCCGGGGGAGAGTCGGCCCTGCGTGAGTTGGGCGAGTTCGAGGACTTCCAGAGCCGGGAGATGGCCTACATCCGGCGCACGGGCGAGCTCATGAATCGTTACGAGAAGCCCATCATCAATGTGTCCTTCACTCCCATGGATCAGGCGGTCTTCGATGTGGACGGTCCCTATTCCACTGTCGTGCTGCCGTCGCCGCTGCGCTCGGTACGGGTGATCGCCAAGATGGCAGCCTACCGGGCCTTCCTGGATTCGGTGGGGCGTGCCGGAAACGGCGGGAATCGGCGGTGAGCGAGTGCCGCGTCAAGGTCACCGACCCTCTCGTGGTGGCCGTGTGCGCATACCGGGGTCCGGCTCTCGGTGTCGGGGAAGCGTTCGAACGGGTGCAGTCGTGGGCCGACGTGCATCACTTCGAGCAGTGGGGACCTCTGATCGGGGTGTATTCGGACGCTGCGGTCGGCGCTGCTGCGGACGTTGCCGTGGACGCTGCCGCGGGCGCTGCCGTGGACGCTGCCGCGGGCGCTGCCGATCACGGTGCTGCCGTTGAAGCCGCCGCCGCGGCCGCCGTGGGTGTCGGGTCGGTGGACGTCTCCGCGGAAGCGTGGCTGCCGCTCCCGCCTGGTGCCTCGGCGCCGACGGCTGCGGATCCGGCGATCCAGGTGCGGGCGCTTGACCCGGAGTGCGTCGCCTCGTGCGTGCACCGCGGATTCCCGGACGGCGTGGGAGAGGTTCTCGCCGGGCTGCTCGCGTGGGTCGAGGAACAGGGACTGACGCGCGCCACGGCCACGCACCGCCAGGTCTATCTGCAGGCGCCGAAAGGCCGCCCGGGAGACTGGGAGATCGAGATACAGGTGCCGGTGGCGCCGCGAACCTCGGAACCACGGCCGCCGGAGCCCCGGTAGGGGTGCTGTGAGCGCGCTGCCTCCGTCCATCGTGCGACAGATCCTGGCGGAGGGTGGCTCCGTGCCGTTCGCTCGCTTCATGGAGTTGGCCCTCACCGATCCCGACGCCGGCTACTACACCCGCGGCCCCGGGTTCCTGGGTGAGAAGGGCGATTTCACCACGGCGCCGCGGCGCGTGCCCGCATTCAACCGGGCGGTCGCCCGTTTCCTTGCCGACCTGATCGACGTCATCCCCACGGGGCCGGTTACGGTGGTGGAGGTGGGTGCGGGCGAGGGCGATCTTGGGGCGGGAGTGCTCGACTGGTGGGAGACGACGCGCCCCGACCTCCGTGACCGTGTGACGTACCTGGTGGACGACGTAGCCGAGACCTCGCGTCGCCGCCAGGCGGCGGCGCTCGGTCGGGCCGCCGCGGCGCAGTGGCGCACGGGTATCTGGGAGGACGAGAGAGCGGCAGGCACCGGCATCGTGGTCAGCAACGAGCTCTTCGACGCACTCGCCGTTCACCTGGTGGACCTCCGCGGTGAGACGCCGCTGGAAGCCTGGGTGGAGGTGGACGAAGCGCCGGAGGGTCAGGCGCTGGCGACGGAAGTGTGGAAGGATCTCTCCCCGGCGGCCGCGCGGGAACTCGAGGTGATAACCGCGGGGTGTTCGCTGGAGGAGGCGCGCGCACTCACCGCTGCCGGCCTCCTGGAGCTGCGGCCGGCCGGCCGCACGCTTCTGGAGCGTTGGGCCGGCCGGCACGAGGATCTTGCGGTGCTCACCATCGACTACGGCGACTGGCTGGCCGGGCCGGGGGCCGGCCTACCGCCGGCCGCCCCCGGCGATCAGGCGGGCGTCACGCGCCTGTCTGGTGACCTTCACCGCCGGAGTCTCCGAGGCTACTACCGCCACCAGGTGACTCACGACCCCTATTGCCATGTCGGTCGGCAGGATCTTACGGCCGACGTGGACTTCCGAGCATTGGCGCTGCACGGGGAGGCGCTCGGCTTCGAGACCGTCCTCTTCACCACTCTGGCGGATTTCCTGCGCGCGGCCGGGGCGGGGGAGGACCTGCGGAGCGGGAGCCGGGCGGGGGAGGGGTACAGCCTCGAGATCGACGCCGAAGATGCGCCCCTCGCCGCGCTCCTCGACCCTGGTGGGCTCGGGGGATGGTTCAAGGTGATGCTGCAGGTCAGGGAGAGCGAGGACTCCTGAGATGGTCTCCTGGATCGAATTCGGGCCGGCGGCGGAGGCGGAGGCGGCTCTGGCGGAGCGCCGTGCCTTCGAAGCCCTGGAGGGGTTCCTCGCCCGCAGGTGGCGCACCAGCTGGGCCGAGGAGCGCACCCACTGCTTCGTGGCTCGCCGGGCCGGGGAGGTGGTGTGTTCGATATTCGCCCTGGAGCTGCCGCTGTATTGGCCGGACGGGGCGGGAGGGCTCGAGGTGCGTCCGGTGGCGGCTCTGGACGCCCTGGTGACTCCGCCGCGTCACCGGCGTCGCGGCTTCGCCGGCGCGCTGCTGGAGTGGGTGCAGCAGTGGGCCGAGGATAGGGGCATGGCCGCCACGGCGCTTTTCTCGGAGATCGGCCCCGCCTACTACGAACGCCGGGGTTTCCGCGTTGTTCCTTTACCGTTCCATCGCGGCCCGTTGCCTCCTCCTCCGCGGACGGCGGGCGTAGCCTCCAGGCGCGGGGGAACGGGCGGCTCCGCGTATCGCAGCCGCGAGCGCGAGGTCGCCCGTCCGTTCATCACAGACGACCTCCAGGCCGTGGCGCGGGCCTACGAGGCGACGGCGCAGAAGTGCCCTCTGGCCGTGGCGCGCGATCTCGGCTACTGGCGCTACCATCTGGAGCACAGTCGTTTTGTGGAGGACCTGCACTCCGACGAGCCGGACATGCACGATTTTGTCGTCACCCAAGGGGACGTGACCGCGTACGTGCGTTCGCGGAGCGACGGAGATATCTTCACGGTCCTCGAGGCGGCGTGCCTGCCCGGTGAGGAGGAGGCGCTCGGCGGTCTCGTGTCGTCGGAACTCGAGCGCGCGGCCGGGGAGGGGTGCATACGGCTGGTCCTGCACCTGCAGCCGGGGTTCCCACCGATGCCGCATCTGGAGCTGCGCGAATCCTGGTACGAGACCTTGGTGATACGCCCCACTCCACGTTGTGCCGAGGACTTCGATCGGTTCCTTGCGAGAGCTCCGGACGGGGCGCACCCGTACATGTTCAGGCCGGATTACTTCTAGCCCGCGCGCGGCGTCCGGCGGCCGGCGGGCGGGGCGAGGCTTCGCCTCATCGCCCTTGGGTAACATGTACGCTGATCGTGCCAATCGCACTCGGGCGCGGCGGGCCCACACATCGTGGCCGACCGCACGCGGAAGCGGGCGGGCCCACACAACCGTGGCCGGGCCGCACTCGTGCGCGGCGGGGCCAGACATCGGCCGGCCGCACTCAGGCGTGGCGGTCCCAGACACTGGCCGTCGCACGCGGATGCGGCGGGCCCCACACCGTGGCCGGCGAGGAGGAGAGGGTGGCGGAACGGATCGAGAAGGACAGTCTGGGCGAGGTGCGGGTGCCTGAGGAGGCACTGTTCGGAGCGCAGACCCAGAGGGCGGTGGAGAACTTCCCCGTGAGTGGGGTCATGCCCCACCCCGACTTCGTGTGGGCCACCGTGCTCGTGAAGAAGGCGGGTGCCGTGGCGAACATGGCCACTGGACGTCTGGACCCGGCCCTCGGCGGGGCCATCGTTGCCGCGGCCGAAGAGATCCTCGACGATGGGCTGTGGCTGGATCAGTTCGTGGTCGACCGTCTTCAGGCGGGCGCCGGCACTTCGCACAACATGAACGCCAACGAGGTCCTGGCCAACCGGGCGAACGAGCTACTTGGAGGTCGGAGGGGCGAGTATCGACCCGTCGGCCCGAACGACCACGTGAATATGTCGATGTCGTCGAACGACGCGATTCCCGCCATGGTTCGACTCGCGGTCCTGAGGGGCTGGGAGGGGTTGCGCGTAGCGCTGGAAGACCTGGCCGCGGCCTTCGGGATCAAAGAAGCCGAGTTCGACGGGGTGGTGAAGTCCGGACGCACTCATCTGCAAGACGCCGTCCCCATCCGGCTGGGCCAGGAGTTCGGGGCGTACCGGGTGACTGTGGAGAAGGCGGCGGCGGCGCTCGCCGCCGCCGCCGACCCGCTGCGTGCCCTCAACCTGGGGGCCACGGCTCTCGGCACCGGCACGAATGCCGACCTCGCCTACCGGGGTGAGATCGTGAAGGCCCTGCGGCAGCTCACCGGGTGGGATCTGCGTCCGCCCGCCGACTACTTCCAGGTGACCCAGAGCCACGACGACTTCGTGCGCTTCTCCGGCGCCCTGCGCGGGCTGGCCGTGGAGTTGGTCAAGATCGCGAACGACGTGCGCCTGCTCAGCTCGGGCCCCGACGCCGGCTTCGGCGATATCTCCCTTCCGCCGGTGCAGCCCGGTTCGTCCATCATGCCGGGGAAGGTGAACCCGGTCATGGCGGAGATGCTCGACATGGTGGCCTTCAAGGTGATCGGCGCCGATTTGGCCGTCTCCTTGGGGGGCATGCACGGTCAGGTTGATCTGAACGTCTTCGCGCCGGTGGCCGCCGACCATATCCCCAGTTCACTCACGGCGCTCACGAACGGCGTGCATCTCTTTGCGGAGCGCTGCGTGCGGGGTATCACCGCGAACGTCGAGCGCACCGCCGCCGCCCTGGCGCGCAACACAGCACTCGCCACGGCTCTTGCTCCCACCATCGGCTACCTGCCGGCGGCCGAAGTGGCAAAGCGGGCGGTGGCGGAGGGGATCACCATCAAGCAGGCGGCTCTGGCCGCGGGAGTGTTGGACGAAGCCACTCTGGATCGGCTGCTCGATCCGCGTCCCCTCACCGAGCCGGGGCTCCCCGGCGAGTAGAGGGTCAGTCCGGCGCGAAGCGGGGTCACTCCGGCGCGAAGGGGGTCACTCGGGCGCGAAGCGGGCCAGATCCCCGTCCCGGGTGAGCGTGAGTCCGAGCCGTTCGCTGAAGCCGGCCACCCGGTCGAGGATGGCGTCGGCCTCCGCACCCGTGACGGGCGCCGGGATCCCGTGAGGGTCCTCCAGGTACACGGGGATGAGGGAGAAGCTGGGGGGGACGCCCGGCGTGAGCGTCGCCTGCAGAATCACCGCCTCCCCGGTAGCCCGGGAGTAGTGATCGAACACGAAATCCCCCAGGCTGTAGGCGATGAGCGCGCCCTTGTACAGCTCGAATCCCTGGAGCACGTGGGGGTGGTGACCGAGCACCAGGTCGGCGCCGGCGTCCACCACTTGGTGCGCCAGTTCGCGTTGGGATGCTCCCGCATACCCCTCGTACTCCACGCCCCAGTGGAAGCTCACGACGACCCAGTCGGCGGCCGTGGCGGCCTCGCGGATGTCGGCGAGCAGACGCTCCCGGTCGGGGCGGACGGGGTTCACGCCTGCGCGTTCGACGCCCGCCGGGAAGCCGGCCGGGATTATGTCGGTGAAGGCGAGGACTGCGACGGAGCCGGCGGGTGTGTCGAGGAGCGCGGGCGACCGGGCCGCGGCGAGGTCCTCTCCGGCTCCTGCATGGGCGATACCGGCGGCGTCCAGCCGCGCGATCGTGTCGAGCAGGGCCTGCGCACCCCAATCCAGCGCGTGATTGTTGGCCAAGCTGACGACGTCGATCCCGGCTGCGGCGAGACCCTTCACCAGCGCGGGACGCCCACGGAAGGTCACGTCCTTCTCCACATTGCGGGAGCCCGCGTCGGAGAGCGGAGACTCCAGATTGACGAAGGCCACGTGCGCGGTGGACAAGAAGGGCGCCACCTGCTCCAGCGCGGCCTCTCCGCCGTGAGCGTCGATGTACACGCCCACCTGACGGTCGCCGATCACGTCGCCGGCCGCGGCCACCGTGAGCGGCGCACGCGTGGTGGTGCTCGCGGTGGTGGTGACCGGTAGAGTGGTGGGCGGGGACGGAGTAGCGGCGGCGGGCATGGTCACCGGCGTGGCCTCCACGCCCGTAGTCGCCGTGCTGGTGGGGCCGGGGCCGCCGCCGCGTGCATCCGCCACGACTACGCCTACCAGGACCAGGGCGACCACCCATATCCCCGCCAGAAGCGCGTCTGTCGCACGTCTTCGCCGTCGCGCCATCCTCGCCCTTCTCCCTGTCGAGCGTCGTATCCGCGAGCCAACGGTATAATACCGCGCACTATGAGACCCGTGGCAAAAGGAGACAGAGGCAAGGAGGTCGTGGACGTGCAGACGCGTCTGCGGGCTCTCGACTTCTTCCTCGGCCGGGAAGGTGCCGACGGGCACTTCGGCCCGAATACCGAGCGGGCTGTGCGCGAATTCCAGCAGAGGCGACTGCTGTTGGCCGACGGGGTGGTCGGTGAGAACACGTGGACCGAGTTGGTGGAGGCCGGTCATCAGATAGGAGAACGGCTGCTCTACCTGCGCGTGCCCTACATGCGCGGCGACGATGTTCTGCAGGTCCAACGCATGCTGAACGAACTCGGCTTCGATTCGGGCCCCGAGGATGGCATCTTCGGCCCCCTGACCGAAGGTTCGCTCACCGAGTTCCAGCGTAATGCCGGCGTGAATCTCGACGGCATGGTGGGCGAGTCCACTTTGGCTCACCTCCGCCGGATCCGGATGTCGGCGGTAGGCCGGGGCGACAAGAAGATCCCCGATCGCATGAACGGTTACGTGGGCAGCGTCTCGGTGGTCGGCCTCCGCCTGAGCATCGACGCGGCTCACGGGGGAGTCGATAGTGGAGGCATAGGTGTCCTGGGGCTCACCGAGAAAGCGGTGAATCTCGCTTTGGCCCGGGAATTGGCCGCACAGTTCCGCTCGGTCGGAGCGGAGGTACTGCTGGTGCGGGAGGAAGACCAGGCTCTCGGGCTGTACGAACGGGCGGCGCTGGTGGACGCGTTCGCCGGTGACGTCCATCTCACCGTTCACCACGGGTTTCATCCGGATTCCCGCGCCCGGGGCGCAGCCGCCTACTACTTCGCCAACGGTTCATACTTCAGCGAGGCGGGGAAGCGTCTCGCCGGTTACCTGGTCAGCGAACTCGTCGGTGCACTGGGTCGCGTGGACCTCCACCCTCACGGCCGCAACTACACGTGTCTACGGGAACCGCAGACGCTTACCGTGATGGTGGAGCCCGGTGTGATCACCCACCCTGACGAAGGAGCGGAACTCGCCGAGCCGGAGGGCATCCAGCGGGAAGCCGCCGCGCTCGTCCGGGGCGTTCGCGCGTATCTCGAGCGTCTCTAACAGGCAGCTGAAAAGTGACGCCGCGCCTTCAGAGCGCGATGGGCGAGTGCGAGACAAGGACGCAAGAAGCTCGTAGCAGCGCTACGGGCGCGACCGAGGACGCCGTATCGCGCCGCCCAGTGCGTTCTGGGGGCCAAGGCTTCGCTTTTCAGCAGCCTCCTAGGCGGCCGCCCGGCCGGCTGGGTTGTTCGTGTCGACCGGCCCGTGGTAAAGTGCGGTCGGATCGAACGGCCGCTCGGCGGCCGAATTGTCAACGACTTTGGAGGCTCCGATTAGCGGTCACGCGAACGTAGCCGGTACACGTAGTGTCGCCTTCCTCCTCCTCACCCTCCTCCTCATCCTTTCAGCACCCACGCTGGCGTCCGCCGACCCCGATGCCGTAAGCAAGGCCCGACGAGAAGCTGAGGCTCTCCGGGAGCAGGTGCGGGTGCTTGACGATACCCTCGAGTCGGCGCGTGAAGACCATGCATACGCGAAGATGCAGTTGGAGGAGACCCAGAAGGCGATCGAGACGAATCAGGCCCACCTGACGCAGGCGGAGGCCGACCTGGGGATCGCCAACGATCGCCTCGAGCAGCGTGTGGCCAACATCTACCGCAATGGCCGGGTGAGTCTGCTGGATGCGTTGTTCGGAGCGGAATCGTTCGGCGACTTCATCAACCGCTTCGATCTTCTCACGCTGATAGGTGTCAAGGACGGCGAGGTGCTCGGGCAGGTCTCCTCGTACAGGGAGGAGGTGGCTCAGCGCAAGGAGCAGTTGGCTTCCGATCAGCAGAAGGAAGAGGCACTCCTGGCCGAGGCCAAGAGCGCCACCGCCCGCGTCGAGCAGAAGCTGGCGGAGCGCAAGAGGCTGTTGGCCGGCAAGGAGACTGAGGTCGCCCAGCTGGAACGCGAGGAAGAGCAGCGGCAGCGCAAGATCGCGGAGGAGGCGGCCAAGGCTGCGGAAGCTGCGCGCTCGGCCGCTCAGAGGGCGCGCCAACAGAGCCCCGCGAGCAGCAGCAAGTCGTCCGGAAACTCCGGGTCGAGCGAGCCCGCCCGCAACGTGCCGTCGTCCGCTGTGGGCGGCTCGGTCGTCGATGTGGCCCTGCGGTACGTGGGTGTGCCCTACGTGTGGGCCGGCGAGTCCCCGAGTGGATTCGATTGCTCGGGGCTCGTGAAGTACAGTTTCGCCCAGGTCGGCGTCTCTCTGCCGCACTCCAGCCGGGCTCTCTACGGCGAAGGGGTGGCTGTCGCCCGGGCTGACCTGCAGCCCGGTGATCTGGTTTTCTTCGGATCTCCCATCCACCACGTGGGCATCTACGTGGGCGGCGGCAACATGGTCCACGCTCCATACACGGGTGCCAACGTGCGGGTGAACAGTATCAGCCGCAGCAATTACACCGGCGCCCGCCGGATCATGTAGCGGGAGAGGCTCCGTGGCCGGCACGGCCGTCTACTATCACCCCCTCTTCCTGGAGCACGACACGGGGGATCATCCCGAGAGCGCGGACCGGCTGGTGGCGGTGCGCACCCGGCTCCTCGCCGAGGGCGATTCCTTCGAGTGGGTGGAGCCGGGGCCGGCCTCCGTGGAGGCGATCACGCGGATCCACATCCCCACGTACGTGGAGCGCGTTCGGCTCCTTTCGGAGCGGGGCGGAGGCCATCTGGACTGGGACACCGCAGTCTCGCTCGCGTCGTACGAAGCCGCGCTCCACGCCGCGGGTGCAGGCATCGAGGCTGTTGAGGCGGCTACTTCTCGCGGTCGGCGCTCCTTCCTTCTGGTGCGCCCTCCCGGTCACCATGCCCGTCCGGCCCAGGGGATGGGCTTCTGCCTCTTCAACAACATCGCCGTGGCGGCCGCCCACGCGCTCGCGGAACTCGGCGTGGAGCGCGTTTTCGTCTTCGACTGGGACGTGCACCACGGCAACGGTACACAAGAGGCCTTCTATGCCGATCCGCGGGTGCTCTTCTGTGGATTCCACCTGGCGCATCACTACCCGGGCACGGGAGCCACGGAGGAGACCGGCGCTGGAGCGGGCTTCGGCTACACGGTAAATCTGCCCTTGCCCCACGGTGCCGGCGATGCCGCGGTGGCCGCCTACTTCCACCGGGTCGTTCTTCCGCTTCTCGCCGAGTACGACCCACAGTTGGTACTCGTATCGGCGGGGTATGATTCCTTAGGTGGAGATCCGCTGGGAGGCCTGACTCTCTCCACGAGGATGACGCGCTGGATGGCGGCCACCCTCGGGGAGGCGTGCGCCCGCTCGCAGGCCGCCGGACCTGTATGCTTCCTGGAGGGAGGTTACGATCTAGGGCTGTTGGCCGACGGTGTGGCGGCCACGGTTCGGGGCCTCGGCGATTCGGCGGCCGAGGGGGTGCCGGTCCCGCCGACGGCTCGCGAGGAACGGATGACCGATGCCCTGGTCTCTGCGCTTGCACCCAGGTGGGGCGGTGTGCTCTCGTAGGGTGACGTCTGCGTCGGCCGCACCGCGGCTCGGGTGCGGTACGTTCAAGTACGGCGGAGGGTTCTTATGAAGACGATGGACGAGTTGCTTCAGACCATGGTGGAGGCGGGAGCTTCCGACCTGCACGTGAAGGCCGGGAGTCCGCCGGTGTTGCGTGTGGACGGAGAACTCCAGCCGCTGGATCTGCCTGAGCTTTCGCCGGAGGACACAAAGGATTACGCGGCCTCCCTTATGAGCGACAAGCAGATCCGCCGCTTCAGCGAGACGAACGAGCTCGACTTCGCGCACAGCGCTCCCCGGATCGGACGTTTTCGCGTGAACGTGTATCGCCAGCGCGGCAGCATCTCGGTGGCCATGCGTCAGGTGGCCACGACTATCCCGAGCTTTGAGGACCTGCTGTTGCCGCCGGTGGTGCAGAGACTGGCCTTGGAGTCGCGTGGGTTGCTGCTCGTCACGGGTACCACCGGCTCGGGGAAGACTACGACCCTGGCTGCCATGATCGATCACATCAACGGGAACCTGCGTCGACACATCGTCACCATCGAGGATCCTATCGAGATCCTGCATCGCGACAACCGTTCCATCATCAACCAGCGAGAAGTGGGGTTGGATACGGAGTCGTATTCGTCGGCGCTCAAGTACGTGCTACGGCAAGACCCGGACGACATCCTCATCGGGGAGATGCGCGATCTTGAGACCGTGCGCACCGCCCTCACCGCCGCCCAGACAGGACATTTCGTGATGAGCACCCTGCATACCATCGATGCCACCGAGACGGTCAACCGGATCATCGACTTCTTCCCGCCTTACCAGCAGAAACAGGTGCGCATCATGCTGTCCGGCTCTCTCCGCGGCATAATCTCGCAACGACTCCTTCCGCGCACCGATGGCATAGGGCGGGTGCCGGCCGTCGAGGTGATGGTGATGACCGGACGTATTCGCGATTTCATCCTCGATCCCGATCACACTCACAACATCGAGTTGGCCATCAAGGAAGGCGAGTACTACGGCATGCAGACCTTCGATCAGAGTCTGTTGTCGTTGTACGAACAGGGACTGGTCACCCTGCACGACGCCGTCGCCTCCGCCACCAACCAGCACGACTTCAAGCTGCTCGTGCAATCGAAGGGTCACGACATCTCCTTGGCCACCTGATGGACGGTCGGGACCGCGCGCGTCCCGAGCCGGCTGAGTCGGCATGGCGGTTCCTGCGCTCGATCGCTCGGGTGGCGGCCTATCTGCGTCCTCTCCGGGTGCCGGGACTCCCGGTGGTTCCGCGCGTATTGGCCGTGGCGGCCTTGCGTCGGCCCTCCGTGGTCCCGCATTACCTGCGTTGGAAGGCGGCCTCGCGGGGTCTTGGTCTCGTGGTCGCCCGGCTGGTCGACGGGGAAGACGAGCCCTCCTCGGCGGCCTCGGTGGGTGTGGGGGCGCGACTCCAAGCCATCGGGGAGGAGCAGGGCCGGGCTCTCAGTACTCAGCTCGGGTATGGACGGACTCCGGCGGAGTGCGCCCGGGCGGTGGCTTTGGCCAACCGGCTGTACGATATCCGAGCCACGGTAGCGGTGTCCGGGCCGGACGAGGCTCGAGTGGTGACCCCGGGGTGCCCGTGGTCACGGGAGCCGTGGTGGGGTCCTACGCCGTGTGGCGCCTTTTCACGGTACGAGTTGGGGTTGGTGGCAGGCTTGAATTCAGCCGTCCGCCTGCGCTACGAGTGCAAGAAGACCCGAGGCGACGAGCGCTGTGTGGGCGTCTACAGCTGGAGAGCCGCTTCGGAAGCCCGCTAGCAGCAGCCTCCTAGCGCCGGCTGCGCTTGCGATCCTTCTTCTTGTCGTCCGCCCCGAGGGCGATGTTGATCACTGTCGTGATGATCGATATGAGCAGGGCGGCCACGATCGACCACACGAAGCTCGTGATCGTGAGGCTGCTCATCAACCAGTCGAGGATCTCGAGCACGAAGCCGTTCACCACGAGGATGAAGAGCCCGAGGGACAGGATCGTGAGCGGCAAGGCCAGGAGTCGGAAGACCGGGCGGACGAAGGTGTTCAGGAAGCCGAGCAGAAGCCCGGCGATCAGAGCCGCCTTCCAGCCCGTCACCTCCACCTGGGGGAGCAGGTAGGACGTGAGCATGATGGCCACCGTGTTGGCTCCCCAGCGAATCAGCAGGCGCATTCCCGTCTCCTCAAAGTCCCGTAGGGTACGTGTCTGTTCTCACCCGGCGCGTCATCCCGAGGGAGGTGGTTCGCCGACCGGGTCGTCGACGTACAGGGCACGGATGACCCGTGCCTCCCCGGCCACGAGTCGCCGAAGCTCTGCCGGCGAATCGATCACGGCCTCCCCACCGAAGCGGAGGACCTCCCGCACGAGCCAGCGGTCGTCTAGGTAAGGGATTCGTGCTCGGACCGTCCCGTCCTGCATGTCGGTCACGTCGAGGCCTTGCTCCTCGAGCCCCCTGCGCCGCGCACTCGGGAACCGTACGTCGGCCCAGCGCGGGTGTTGCGGAAGGATGGAGAGCGCGCCCGCCCTCCGGCTGCTCAGATCCACGTCCGTCCGCGGCTCGAACTCCTCGTCCGTGACCTCCGCCGAGCGGATCCGGTCCAGCCGGAAGGTCCGCTGTGCCTGCTCCCGCAGGCAGAAGGCTTCGAGATACCAAGAATCGCGCGACTGGAAGAGCAGGTACGGCTCCACGCGCCTTTCTCCGAGCTCTTCGCGCGAGGAGGTGTAGTACTCGATCCTCGTCACGCGTCGCTCTCGGAGGGCCCGGTTGAGGGAGGTGGTTACGTCCGCGTGTCCCCTCCCGGGGTTGTCCGCCTCCCCAAGACCGCCGGGGATGCTGCCGTCGACGAGTCGTGCCACCTTGTGTCGCAGTGACTCCAGGGACGCGCGGCCGTCCACCGGGAGCGTGTCTCCCAGCAGGTCCAAAGCAAGCTGGAGTGCCCGCGCCATGAGGGGGGAGAGGCGGGCCGGCCTCGCCAGCTCTTCACCCGTCGGCTCCCGGGTCACCTCGAGGGTGTCGCCTGCCAACTCGCCGTAGATCACGTAGGTGCCGCCCCCGTGGTTCACGAGATTGAGCAGCGCGAGGTCGTCTTCCAGTTCGGTGCGGCTGATGCCGAGGTGCCGCAGAAGGGGTTCCACGGGGAGTCTGTCTCCACGTTCCTCGTCCAGCAGGTAGCTGAGGAGGGTCAAAGCGCGCGCCAATCGTTCGGGGGGGATGGGCGCCTCAGGCATGATGGGCCGCCTCCAGGACGTCCAGGCGGCTTCGCACGTAGGCACGCAGGTCGGGAGGTGCGAGAAGCTCTGCTCGATGACCGAGACTCAGCACCCACGACACGAGGGCTTCCCGGTCGGCGTAGGGAGTGGTGAAGATCGTTGATGAAGGTACGTCCTGCACGCTGGGCCTGCCGTCGTCGACGACGGCGTCGGTCTCGGAGGGGGCGCTCTCCACTCCAGGATAGGTGCGGGCGACCCACCACGCCAGCTCGTCGTCCACGCGTACGGTGGCGACACCCAGGGTCTCGCCGAGTTGCCAAGGTGGGCGGGTCCTAAAGTCGGCGGGATCCACTCCATGCGGAGGTGAGAAGTCGCGTGGCCGTCTTGTTGCGAAGCGGATGGCGCCGTCGATCCGGCTGAGCCGAAAGGTGCGCTGAGCCTCGCGGTGGTGGTCCCACCCACCCACATACCAGTGACCCCCCACTCGCGAGAGTCCGTACGGGTCGACCGTGCGCTCGCGTGGCTCGAGCTCGGGGCCGGTGGGGTAGTTGAACCGGACCGTCTTCCCCCGGGCGAGGGCGTCGTCCAATTGGGCGAGCACGGGCCCCAGGTAATCCGCCTCCTCGTCCGGTGCCAGGGAGACCGCGACCCGCTCGAGTTCCGCTTCCCCGGGGTCGGGGAGCCCATGCGTGAGACTGACCAGTGCCAGCCGGAGGGGACGCGCGTACGCGAAACGCCCTTCGAGCAGGGTCAAGGCCACGGACAAGGCCCGTAGCTCCTCCGACGTGAACTCGATAGCCGGGAGATGGTAGTTGTCGTCCGGCAGGAAGTAAGCCTCGGGTTCGTCATCGCCGCACGCCCCTTCTATCCGGATGCCCGCCTGTTCGAGTTCGGCGCGATCGCCGTAGAAGCGGCGCGTGAACGCGACGTCGGTCATACCGGCGTATCCTTCGACGCGTTCGTGCACGTGCCGGGGCGTCACCGGGCGTCGCTGGCTCAACAGGAAGGAGACCAAGGACAGTTGGCGCAGGAGTTTTTCGTCGTCGCGGGGCATGGAGCTAGAGTACCGTACCGCCGGGGCTCCGGGCCAGCGACTGTTCCGTCCGGGCGGTGGGCTACAATCGCTCATGATGGCCGATCCTCCACAGATTCCGTACGGCGCCGGTCTCCACCTGGTCCTCGGTCCGCCGAACGCGGGCAAGCTGGGGCTCGTGCTCCGCTGGTGGATGGAGCACCGTGTTGACCGCCCCGTCATCGTGGTGCCCACCCGGGCCGACGTCACCGATGTCGAACTCGAACTGCTGACACGCGCGGGCATCGTGTTTGACGACGCTCCCGTGCGGACGATCGATCGATTGGTGGCGGCCCTGCGTCCATCCGGCCCGCCCCTCATGGGGAGCGTGCAGCGGTCGCTGCTGCTTGCGGACATCGTGTCGGCGGGGCCGCCGGGGGGGCCGCTCGCTGGCCTCGGGAACCACCCCGGGGGTCTCGCGGCGCTCTCGACGCTGCTGGACGAGCTGGGTGATGGCGGGTTGGCGGAGGACCAGGTGCGGGTTTCGCTCCGACGCTGGGCGGGGGCCGGAGGCGGGCTCTTGGCCGACGAACTCGCCGGCGTGTTCGAATCGTATGTGTCGGGTCTGAAGGCGTGGGGAAAGGTCGATCGTCACCAGGCGCTCGCCGCGGCGGTCGAAGGCTCTGGTGTGTGGGAGCGACCGCTCGCTTTCCACGGCTTCACGTCGTTCACGCCTGCCCAGCGCGGATTGGTGGGAGCGTTGAGCGGGCGGCTGCCGGTCGTTGTCACGCTGGCCGTGGACTCGAGGCGGGAAACGCGCGGCGGTCCTCCCGACGAGGTCGCGAAGTTCAGCGCGTACGCGGTGTCCGAGACGGTGCTACCTCGTCAGGATCTGGCCTTCGCGTCGCCGGCGGTGGCTTACCTGGAGGGGAACTTCCTGAGAGAAGGCGCGGGGCCGCGCTCGGCGCCGCCCGCGGACGAGTCTTCAGCTGCGACGGCTCCCACTCTCGAAGGGGTGCGGTTCCTTCTGTCGGCGGGACGGCGCAACGAGGTCGAATCGGCAGCGGCGGAGATCGTTTCGTTGTTGCGGGCGGGGCTGCAGCCCGACGATATCGGGGTGCTCGTCCGCCGCGTCGAACCGTGGCGGAGCACGATATCCGCCGTGTTCCAGCGGTACGGGGTGCCATATCGGCTTGACGGCACCGTCTCGCTCGGGGCAACGGGCCTCGGTTTCGCGCTGCTCTCCGCCGTGCGTGGGTTGGCGCGCGACGATCTTGATTCCCTGCTCGGGTACCTGCGCGGCCCGTACCATCCCGCCTCTGCCGCCGGCGTGGATGCGGCCGAGGTCGCGATGCGAGGGGATCGGCGGGACGGCGTAGCAGCCGACGCCCTGGAATCCCTGCTCTCGGGAGCCCTTGTAGCGGCGCGGGGTGCTCTGCGTTGGAACGGGGGCGAAGCCGCGGCCGTGGACCCGGAGGGGCTCCGCTCGCTTGCCGCGAGCATGCTGACCGTGTCCGCGGGTGCGGCTTCCGCCGGTTCGAGCACGTTCGAGCAGGATGCGCGGGCCTTCGCGGTGCTCGACAGAGGTCTGGATGAGATCGATGGAAGCGATGCCGGCGAAGCCAGAGACGATCGGCCCGGCCGAGGCTTAGCCCATCGTTCTGTCGAGACGGCTCTGGCGGTTCTGGCGCAGTTGCCTGTCTCCCTCGGGCGCGGAGATGAAGCCGGGGTCGTGAGGGTCACCACAGTGAGTCGGGCGCGAGCCCGGCGCTTCCCGGTGGTCTTCGTTCTCGGCTTGGTGGATACGGAGTTCCCGGGTTCAGAACGGCCCCCGGCACTCTTGGGGGCCCCCGACCGGGCCGCGTTCATAGACCCGGACGGAGTACCGATCCTCTCGGCCGGGGAGCGGTCGGACGAGGCGGCCCTGTTCACCCTCGCGTTGTCGCGGCCGTGGCAGCTCCTGTATCTGAGCGGCCGAGACGCCGAAGACGACGGTGGGGAGGCTCAACTCTCACCCTTCTGGGTGGAGGCGCGCCGCCTGCTCCCGGGAGCGCCGGTGGGCCCTCGGCGGGGCTTGGAAGACGTGGTACACACGCCGAGCGCTGCGCCGACGGAGCGGGAGTTCCTGCGGGCCTGCGCGGCGCTCGGCCTCGTGCCTGCCGACTCGAGGCTGGCCGGTCAACTGGAAGGGCTCGCCGCCTGGGAGTGTCGTCCCATACGCCTTTCCCACCCGGCCCTGCTGAGCGTGCTGTCCAGCCGTGAGGTGTTCTCGGCGACGGAGCTCGAGCAGTACACGCGGTGTCCGTTCGGCTGGTTCGCGGAGCGGGCGGTGGGTCTGAAGACCATGGAGAAGGATTTTGGGCCGCTGCAGACCGGGGGTGTCCTGCACCAGGTCTTGAAGGTGGTCTACGAGTCGCTGAGGCAGGCGGGCGAGCCTCGCCTGACGCCGACGCTGCTCCCTGCGGCCTTGGAGGTGGCGGAACAGGCTCTGACGGCGGCGATCGAGAGCATGCGGGGGCAGTGGTCCGACGCCGAACTGGAGCTCACGCGTGCCCAAGCGGCCGACCTCGTCCGGGCGTTCGTCACCTTCGATGCGCGCTCTCTCAGCACGCTGGCGCTGGCGGGTGTGGAAACCAGTCTCCCCGCGGCCGGAGTGGATCTCGGGGGATTCCGTTTGAGCGGCCGTATCGACAGGATCGACAGCGACCCCGTGACCGGGGCCCTCTTGGTGATCGACTACAAGTCGGGTTCGGACGCGCACGGCTCTGATTTCGCCGCGCGCGGCGCTTTGCAGGTGCCTCTGTATGCGCTGGCCTTGCGGCAGGATCGGTCGGGGGTCGATGCCGCCGGTGGCGTCTACGTGGCACTCAAGACGTGTGTTCGACGGGGGGCGGTGGTGAGGGAGGTGGCGGAGCGGGCCGGGAACTGGATCTCAGCCACCGATCGCGTCGATGGCGACGAGCTCGAGGTTCTACTCTCGGACGTCCTCGTCTCCGCGCGACGGGCGGCCGCAGGGATCCGCGGCGGCGATATCCGCGCCGAGCCCCTCAAGGAGTGCCCGAGCTACTGCAGCCTCTCGCCCCTCTGCCGTACGCCTCTGAAGGCGAGGGCCTGGTGAATCTCACCCGCGAACAAGGGCGCATCGTGGCTTCCGGGGCGTCTCGCGTCTTCGTGTCGGCTGCAGCCGGGAGTGGGAAGACGAGGCTCCTGGTGGAGCGCTATCTCCGGGCCGTCCTCGAGGAGGGGATGCCTCCGGCGCAGTTGCCCACAGTCACGTTCACCCGCAAGGCGGCGAGTGAGATACGGCAACGCATTCGTCGGGGGCTGCTGGCTGAGGGGCGGCCCGATCTGGCCTGGGCCCTCGACGACGCGCCGATCGGCACGATCCATTCTCTGTGCTCGCGTCTCCTCCGCTCCAGAACCCTGGACGCCGACGTGGACCCGACCTTCTCGGTCTTGGAAGAAGACCAGTCGGACATAGTGGCCGACGAGGCCTTCACTAAAGCCTGGGCCGAACTGGTCCTCGCCTCGTCCGCTGCGGAACGAGTGCTCCTGGCCCGACACCGCTCGTGCTTCCGGGAGGTGCGGGCGGCATATTCCGCCCTTCGCCAGGAAGGCGAGGAGTCCCCCACCTTGCGTCCGCCCCTCGGGCCCGACGCCATAGCCGCTCGGGAGACACTGCGCGCTGTGCTCGAAGACGTGTGCGGTGCGTTCGGTGGAGGGGGTCTCAAGGGACTCGCGGCACGGAACCTGGAGAAGGCGGAGGCCTGCAGGCTTTGGGTCCCTGACGCACGCCCATCGTGGGAAGACCTGGGGCTCGGTGCGACCTTCACTCCGCACCTGGGGTGCGGCGCAAAGACGAAGGAGGCTTTCGCGCACGTGAAGGAGGCGCTCGTGGCCTTCAGAGACGCGCTGGCTAACCTCTACCTCGCCGATGTGCTGGGTCTCGCCGACGACCTGCTTCGACGCTACCACGTGCACTATCGAGATGAGAAGCGGGTGCGCGGCGCACTCGATTTCGCGGACCTGGAGCTGAAGGCTCGCCGTCTGCTGGAAGCGGGCGTTCGGCCCTTCTCGGCGGAATCCCGGCTCATGGTGGACGAGTTCCAGGATACGAACGGTCTGCAGGTGGACATCCTGGACCGTCTGGGCACGGCCCGCATCCTCACGGTGGGTGATCCATACCAGAGCATCTACGCGTTCCGAGGCGCCGACGTGCAGGTGTTCCGTGACCGTCACGCGGCCCTGCTCGCGGAGTCCGCCCCCGAGACCCTGGTGGATTCTCTCAGCGTGAACTTCCGCAGCCGCGAACCCCTTCTGCGCGCACTGAACCACATCTTCGGTCATGAGGCCTTCTTCGGCAGTGACTTCCCGTCTTTGGCTGCGCCGCCGCCTCCGAATCCGAGCGTCGCTCCTCCGGCGGTGCCGGAGGGCGGGGCCGGCGGAGACTCCGGGAGGGTGATGGACTCGCAGGACTCGGCCGTAGAAGTGATGGTGGTGGAAGTGGAGGACCCCGGCTCGGTGTGGGACGCTGAAGCGGCCGTCGTGGCCGGGAGGGTCGCCGCATCGATCGAGGGCGGAAGGCATCCCCGAGACGTGGTCGTGCTGCTCCGCGCCTTCACTCACGTAGCCGAGTTCGAGCGCGCCATGCGCTCGCTCGGCATCCCCGTGTACGTGGTGCAGGGCCGGGGCTTCTTCGCCGCCGAGGAGTTCCAGGATGTGAGGGCCCTCCTCCGTTTGGTTGTGAATCCCCACGACGATCCCGCCCTGGCGACGGTGCTGCGCTCGCCGGTGGTGAGCCTACCCGACGACGTGGCGCTGATGCTCCGCATGGATGCCGGCGCCAACGGTCTCACCTACTTGTGGGAAGTGATTCGGCGGGAGTGCTTCGAGTCGACGGCTCCCGAGTTTCGTGAGCCTCTGCAGCGCGTGGCCGAACTCCTGCACGGCCTGCGGGTGCGGGTCGGCTCGCCGGGGTTGCCCACACTCATCGAGGATGCCCTGGATGCCTTCGACTACGACCTGGTGCTGCTCGGGAGTGACGACGGCCGGCGTCGTTTCGCGAACATCAGGAAGCTCATGCGGCTTGCCGCGGACTACGAGGCTTTGGAAGGGCCGGACCTTGGCGGCTTCCTGGGGTACCTCGATACCCGGGGTCAGCTGAGCGGCGATCGGGAAGCGGGCGCCTCCATTCTCTCCGAGGAGGACGATGTCGTACGTGTGATGACCATCCACAAGGCGAAAGGTCTGGAGTTTCCCGTCGTCGTCGTGGCGGGCATGGGTTCCGCGCCTTCCACGGGCCGGGATGTGCGCTCCCTGGAAGTGTCCGGCGATCGGATCGGTCTGCGGGTTCCGGGCCCTTCAGGGAAGCCGGAAGACCGTCTCGTGCTCGGATGCCACGCCGAGGTGAGGGAGGAGGCGGTCCTCAAGGCCGCCGAAGAGAGCGCTCGGCTCCACTATGTCGCCGCTACCCGGGCACGGGAGCATCTCGTGCTGGTGGGGGCGACAAAGGCCGGCTGCCCACCGACGACCCGGGCGCCGCTCGCCGCCGTGTTGACCGCGCTCGGTTCGCCGGCACCGCCGAACGGAGGTGTCGGGGTCGTGTGCCCTGAGGAGTCCCTGGATCTGATCGTGGAGTGGGTACGGATGGGAGTGGTGGAGGACGCGCGGGTGCCCGCCGACACGGCTCGTCACTGCTCCGGTGGGTCCACGCGTCCCGCGGGGGAGGGGGTTGTCGAAACCCCCGCCTTCATCGGTTACCGGTCACGGAGTCTCGGCGTGCGGCAGACAAGTTTTACGGCCCTTCACCGGTACGAGGAGTGTCCCCGCGCCTATTACCTGGAGCGCGTGGTGGGGTTGCCCGACCATTTCGGCGGTGGGGGGACGCCACCCTCCGGCCACTTCGACGACGAAGGGTGGCGCGAGGCCGCGCGGGCCCACTCCGACGGTGGGGGTGCCCTCGGCCGGGCGATCGGCACCGCCGTCCACTCGGTCCTGGAGCGCGTCGATCTACGCGTGCGCCCCCGGGAGGACGAGGTACTCGACCTCCTCTCGGTCCCTGTCCGCGGAGTGGCTCCGTTGGGGCGCGACGCCCGCAGGCATGCAGCCCGACTCTCTTTGGCCTTTTGGGACTCGCCGTACGCGGACGTGGTCGCCGGGGGGGGAGCGCTCTTCCGCGAGCGTCCCTTCCGCTTTGCCCATGAGGGTGTGGTGGTGTCCGGCCTCATGGACGTGGTCGTGGTGGGCGCGGAGGGCCGCTGGGTGGTGGTGGACCACAAGACGAATCGGCTCGAGTCGGCTCACCCGGATTCCGTCTTTGGTCCGTATGAGCTGCAGAGCCGGCTCTATGGCCTCGCTTCGCTGTTGGGGGGTGCCGCGGAGGTGGAGGTGGCCTTCGTCTTCCTGGAACGTCCTTCCGCTCCCGTGGTACGCACCTACCACGGGAACGACGTGGCGGGCTTGCGGTCGGCGCTTTCCGTACGTCTCGCGGGTCTGGCCGCCTCCGAGTTCCCGAAAGTCGAGGCGGGGTGCTCGACATGTGGGTTGACAACGATCTGCCGGTTGCTTGGGGGCTAATGGTGTAAGATACGCCACTGCGGGGCGTAGCGCAGCCTGGTAGCGCGCATCGTTCGGGACGATGAGGTCCCGGGTTCAAATCCCGGCGCCCCGACTTCGGATCACGATTCACGGAACACGGATGGGTATGGACTACGACGCCGACAAGGCCCTGGAACACCTGTCGGAGTGGGACGATGCTTCAGCGGGGCATCAAGCCCTCCGTCCCATGGTGTTGAGCCTTATTCAGTCGAGCTATCTCCACACTCGCACTCTCACCGAGTTCGCCCACGACGTGGTGGACATCGTTGGCGCGGCCGTCACAGTGCCGGTGGCGTTCGCCGAGGGCTTCATCCGCTCCTTCCTGGCCATCGAGTCGGTTGAGGACGATGGTGCCGGTCACATTCGCATCACCCCCAAGCTTGGAGCCAGCGAAGAAGACATCATCCGCGAGGTCGACGAGATCGCGGCGCGCATCGAACCGGGGGCGATCTACAACCCCGTGGTGCGGAGGCGGCTCGACATGGTGGCCGACGCCAGTAGTGAGGTCATGCGTCAAGATCTGGAAGCCCTCTCCAGGCTCGACGCCGACGACCTTCGGTCGGCTTTGGCGGATCTGAAGCCCGCGGATCCACCCGATGAGGCGGACGCCGCGGCGGTCCGCGACCGGCTCGACCGCGTGCGGCTCGCTCTGCGCACGTACCAGGCCGAGTCCTCGGGTGCAACCCGGCCCGCGATCGGAGACGACGCGTCGTGAGCGGATCGTAGCGTGCACCCGCGCGGCGCCTGTATCTTGTTCGTCGACGCGTTTTATGCGAAAGTGTTCACAATCTCTGCCGGGCCTGATGGCTGTCGGCAGGGCCCACACACGGGATCAAGCGGCAAGGAGGAGCTTTCGTGGCGGACAGATTGACCCTGGGCGTGGCGGCCCGGCTGTCGACCTACCTACGCGTGCTGACGCAATCGCGCAAACAGGGTCTCGAGAGCATCTCGTCGCAGGAGATAAGCGAGTACGCTAACGTCAATCCCACGCAGGTACGCCGGGACCTTTCGGCGTTCGGGAAGTTCGGGAAGCGCGGCGTGGGTTACAACGTACCGTCGTTGATCTCCCAGATCAAGGACATCCTGAACACCGGGGGCACGCACAACATCGCGCTCGTCGGGGCGGGGCACCTCGGCAGCGCCATCGTGACCTCCTCCATCTTCAAGGACCACGGGTTCCGGATCGTGGCCGTTTTCGACGCCGCCCCCGAGAAGGTGGGCACGGCGCTCGGAGACCTGACTGTCGAACCCGCCACGGCGATCGCCGACCGTTGCCGGGAACTCGGCGTGGTCTTGGGAGT
>Ga0209347_1001910_pt1 | contig 30031 bp, 27 predicted proteins | sample AutmiccommuBRH23_FD_187382 | JGI IMG/M metagenome (GOLD analysis project Ga0209347, IMG submission 187382) | Deep subsurface microbial communities from Mt. Terri, Switzerland - Autotrophic microbial communities BRH/23 (SPAdes) (version 2) | ecosystem: Environmental > Aquatic > Deep subsurface >...
AAAGCGCCGCACGGGGGACGAGCTCGACCGCGGCATCGAGTATCTCGGGTCGGGTTTCACCACCCGTCTGGCCGACGACTACTTCAGTTTCGGACTCGAGATTCTCCGTTCTCATCTCTCATCCGGCGTCGACCTGCTCGCCGAGATGGTCCTCGCGCCGACTTTTCCAGCCGAAGATCTCCAGCGTGAGCGCGACCTGCAGATCTCGGCGATCCGGCAGTCGATGGACTCATCGAGCGATCGCCCCTTCCAGCTCTTTTCGGAGGCGTTCTTCGGGCCGCATCCCTACGCCTTCCCGTCGAAGGGCTTCGTATCGAGCGTGAGCGGGATCAACCGCGGCGACCTGCTCGACTGGTACGGCGAGTCGATCGGCGCGGACTCCGCGCTGGGGATCGTCGTCGGTGACGTACAAGCCGAAGCGGTGCGCGAACTGATGGAATCGCGATTCGCCGGGCTGAGAAAGACGGCGGCGCTCCCTCGGGCGGTGGCGCTGTGGCAGGCGCCGCAGGTTTCGAGAGAACTGGTTGAAACGCGCATGAGGCGGCAGAGTGCCGCGGTGATCGGATTTCCGAGCGTTCCGCCGCAGCACGACGACTGGACGGTCCTGCGAGTGATTCAGGACGTCACGTCCGGTCTCTCCGGCACCTTCTTCTCCGAGCTTCGCGGCCGCCGCTCGCTGGCCTACACGGTTTACGCCTCGGACTATTCATCGCGCCTGGCGGGCGCCTTCATCGGCTACATCGCCAGCGATGCCGCGAAAGAGAGGGAGGCCGTCGAGGCGCTGCTCGCCGAGTTCAGAAAGCTGAGCTCAGAGGGGATCTCACGGGAAGATCTCGATCGCGCGCGGGCGCATCTGGCGGGAACGACCCGCATCCGGCTGCAGACCAACAGCGCGATCGCGAGCGACCTGACGTGGTGCTACCTCTTCGGGCTGGGGCTCGATTTCCGGGAGCGTTTCCTCGACCGGCTGCGGGGAATTACCCTGGAGGAGGTCAGGAGCGTTGCCAAAAAGTACTTCACCGGCGAAAATCAAACCGTGGCGATCCTGCGTGGCCGGGGGAGTGCGGACTGAACCATGGAACAGCTCCGGGTGATGGATGGGGGGAGCATCGACTCGTGGTACGACCTCGACCAGATGCTGGCTGAGATTGCCGCCGAGTACTTTCCTGGCGTCGCGATTCCCGTCATCCGATGGGGGCGGAAGATCACCCGCAAGAAAAGACGAAGTATCCGTCTCGGGTCCTACTTCCGGCCGACGGCGACGATTCGCATCCATCCGCTTCTGAACTCGCCCGAAGTCCCGCGTTACTTCGTCCAGTCGATCATCTTCCACGAGATGCTTCACCACGTCCTGGGCGGGAGCCACAACCGGAGGTTCCACCGGGCCGAGCGCAGCTTCCGCTATCACGTCGAGGCGCGGGAGTGGCTTCGCGCGAATCTCCTGCTGCTTCTCGGGATGCGCGAGCGGCCGCGCCGGATCTTCCGGATGCCGACGCCCCCGGCCGCCTCGCCTTCGAGCCAGCTTTCCCTCTTCGGCTGACCTACAAGCTCGTTCCGCTCATCGGAAACGTGAGCGTGTAGACGTACCGTCCGCGGGCAATGGCGAGCACGATCGATGACCGCTCGACCCCGCGCATCAGGATGTCGTTGAGCTCTCGCACCGAGCGGACCTCGCGACCGTTGGCTCCGACCACGAGATCTCCCGGCTGAAGTCCCATCTGTTCGGCGCGCGATCCGCGGCTGACTCCGGTGATGACGAGAGCGCCCCGTTGTTCGGCGATCTCCAGCCCGGCCACTTCCTCGAGCACCTGGAGGCCGAGCGATGCCGGAGGATCAGCGGGGACGAGACGGAGATCCATCGGAGCTCCCGACCGGTTGATCCTGAGAGTCATCGGGGAACCCGCCACCGCGGTGGCCGTCAGGGTCGTGAATGCCTCACGCGACTCGACCGAGGCGTTCCCGACGCCGGTGATCACATCTCCCGGCCGAAGTCCCGCACGGTCCGCCGGCGATCCGCCGGTGACCCTGGTGACGAGCGCGCCGCGGGCGACGGCCAGACCGAGACGCCTCGCCTCCTCGGGGGTGACGGTGGCGGTGCTGATCCCGATCCAGGCCGTGTGAACTTCGCCGAACTGCCGGAGATCCTCCACGATCTTTCTCGCGCGATCGACGGGGATGGCAAAACCGATGTTCTGCGCCTGCGCGTAAATCGCCACGTTGATCCCGACGACCTTTCCTTCGATATTGAGCAGAGGCCCGCCCGAGTTGCCGGGATTGATCGAAGCATCCGTCTGGACGAAGTCGGTGAAGGTGCGGTTCTGATCCTCGGAGGGAACCGAGCGGCCGATCGCCGAGATCACTCCCGTGGTGACCGTTCCGCTCAGGCCGAAGGGATTGCCGACGGCGATGACGGTCTCTCCGATGAGAAGGTCCGAGGAGGTTCCGAGAGGAAGTGTGGGGAGGCGGCTGTCGCTCTCGACCTTGAGAACGGCCAGATCGTTGTCGGGATCGGCGCCGATCACCGTCGCCTCCAGCTGGCGTCCATCATAGAGGTTGGCGGTGATCGAAGACGCCCCCTCAATGACGTGAGCGTTCGTCACGATCGTTCCGTCGGCGGCCCAGATGAACCCGGAGCCGACGGACTGCGCGCGGTAAAGCCGGTCGCGGCCGGGAAAGCCGAAGAAAGGATCGAACGAGCGTCGCCGGATGACGGATTCGATCTGGATGTTGACGACGGCCGGAAGAGCGGCGTGCGCCGCAAGAACGATGGGGGTCCTGCGTGCCGGCCCCACCGATGGGGGTAGGGCAGGAGCGGCGGTCTGTGTCTGGGCCTCGGCCGAAGGAATGATCCTTCGGTCGCCATCGCCGCGACATCCGGCGAGAAGAGTGGCCAGAACGAGAAGAGGGAGCAGCGCTGGTTGGACACGTGACTTCATGCGGCACCTGATCACTTGCATTCCCCGGGCCGGGGCTGTGGCTTAGACGAGAGCGGCATTGGCGAAGTTGCAACCCCGTGGCCGTTCCGTGAGAACATTCGGGCGATGCGTCTGCTCCTTCTCTACAACCCCGAGGCCGGAAAGGGAAGGGCTCACCGTCACATTGCCGAGGCCGTCGCCCGGCTCCAGGCTCACGGGGCCGAGGTCGAGCTCCAGCCGAGCCGAAGCCCGGAGCACCTGATCGAGCTGGGCGAGCGCGCGGCCTTCTCGGGCGCGGACCGGATCGTGGCATGCGGAGGGGACGGAACCGTCAATCTGGTCCTCCGGCGGCTCGACCTCGAGCGCGCGACCTTCGGAGTCCTCCCCCTCGGTTCCGGCGACGATTTTGCGAAGACCGTGGGGATCTCAGCCGACCTCGAGAGCGCGTGCGGGGTTCTGCTCGGAGGGCAGATCCGGCCGATCGATGTCGCGATGGCGAATGACGTCCGCTACGTCTGCGTCGCCGGATTCGGATTCGATTCCGAGGTCAATCGGGTGGCGAACCAGAGCCGGTCGAGACTGCGGGGAACGCCCCTGTATCTCACCTCGATTTTCAAAGTGCTCAGAAAGTTCGAGCCTCATCACGTCGCCGTGCAGAACGGAGCCTCGCGGTGGAATCAGGAGATGATGTTCCTGGTGGTCGCGAACTCGCCTCGCTACGGAGCGGGGATTCACATCGCGCCGCATGCCGTTCCTGACGATGGGCTGCTCGATCTCTGCGTGGTGGGGAAGTGCGGAAAGATGGAGTTGGTCCGTACACTTCCTCTCGCATACAGCGGCGGCCATCTGAAGCGCCCGTTCGTCCATTACCAGAAGGGAACTGAGTTCAGCTTCCAGACTCTCGAGCCGATGGACGTGTATGCGGATGGCGAACCGGTAACGCGGACGCCGGTGCACTTCTCGATCAATCCACAAAAGCTGCGTCTGCTCGTCCCGGCCTAGCCGTCGCGGCGGTCTGAGCTCGCGGTGCGCCGGCGCGGTCGGTCGGTTTTTCCGCGCAACTGACCGCAGGCTGCAGCGATCTCGTCCCCTTTCGAGCGCCTGACCGTCACCGCGACGCCGCGGCGGACGAGCTCGGCGGAGAAGCGGTCGATCGCTCCGTCGCCGGGCCGCCGCATCCAGGCGGGGAGGTTGGGGTCGGGGTTGAAGGGAATCGCGTTCACCTTCACGCGCAGGCCAGTGAGCAGCCTCGCGAGCGCCCCGGCATCCTCGGGGGAGTCGTTCCAGCCGGCCAGCAGGACGTATTCGGCGGTGATCTCGCGCCCCTTCTCCAGGGGGAAGGCGCGCAGCGCGGCGATCAGCTCGCGGAGCGGATGTTTCTTCGTGATCGGCATGATCTGCTCGCGGCGCGCCTGATCGGGAGCGTTGATCGAGACCGCCAGGTTCGGCCTGCGCTCGAGCTTCGCCAGCTCCGCGATGGCGGGCGTGATGCCGGAGGTGGAGATGGTGATCCGGCGGGGCGAGATGTTGCGATAGAGGATCTCGAGCGCGGGCAGGACGCCCTCGAGGTTGAGGAGCGGCTCTCCCATTCCCATGAAGACGACGTTCATCTGCGTCCAGGGGATCTCGCGCTCCTGACGGATGCGATGGACCTGTCCGGTCATCTCACCCGGCGAGAGGTTGCGCCCCGCGCCGAAGAAACCGGTGACGCAGAACGTACAACCGACCGCGCAGCCGGCCTGCGAGGAAAGGCAGAGAGTGGTTCGGTCTTTCATCGGCATGAAGACCGACTCGATGAGGGCGCCGTCAGCCAAGCGGAAGAGGAACTTCTCACTTCCATCGGGACCGGGAGGAGTGGTGCTCTCGATCCGGGGCAGGCCGACGCTGAGCTTCGCGGCGAGTGCGTTGCGAAGCGGCGCCGGGAGGTTGGTCATCGCCTCGAAGTTGGAGACGCCGCGATCGTGAACCCACTCCGCGATCTGGGCGGCGCGAAACGGCGGAGACGCCAGCTCGCCGAGTGCCTCCGGCAGCTCGACGGGCGTCACGTCATGAAGATTCGTCGGGTTTTGTGGTTTTTCCTTCAATGCGGCGGGCGCTTCTGACCTTGCGGGTCGGGTCAATGCCAATGGAACGGAGGAATCCGAGATCGCTGATGTCGATCCGGAACCGAACGTCCTCGGACCGCGGCGCGGCGATGAACTGCTGCTCCGAACGGGTCTCTTCTTCGGCGGGCTCATCCTCGCGGTTCAGCCCAATGGTGGCGTCGAGAAGGACGTAGAGGTTGTACCCCTCGTCGCGGATCTGTTGGATGCGTTCGTTCACGTCGGCAGACGCGGAAATCGACTCGTTGATCGCGTCGCCGAGCTCTTTGAGGAGCTGTTTGATTTTATCGTCCAAGGGTTGGCCTTTTCGTTTTTGCGGGCTCGCGTTCCCGCGGTCCTTGCAGCGTCACCGCTGGTGCGGGTGAAGCAGCGCTGCGGTGACTCCCAAAACGTATTCAAAGCGTAATCTATTCAGAGGGCGATTCGTACTTGACAAGCGAATCGGCCGCGCTCTCCCACAGCTCCGACCAGTAGGCGAGATACTTCCAGCGGCCCCATCGGGAATAGCGGCGAAGCATCGTGGCATCGGCGACCGCCCGGCCGCGGTGGTAGCGCTCCCGGACGAATCGCCGGAACTCGGTGTCGACGGCGATGAAGTCATGCCGGCCATCGAGGGCCATCAGGTGCGCCGCGCCATAGGGGCCGATTCCCGGCAGGGTCCTCCATGCGAGGAGCTGCCCGGCAGCATCTGCGCGCGGATCGTGGAGCGCATCGAGGTCGATCGCGCCTTCGGCGACCCCGCGCGCGAGGGCATGAATGGTGGTGGCCCGGTAGCCGAGCCGGCAGCGCTCGCGAAGTTGTTCGACCGAGGCGGAAGCGATTCGCGATGGGGAAGGAAACGCCGGCGCTCCCCCTTTCGAGCGTGCGCCGAGCTCGAAGACCAAAAGCTCCACCATCCTCATCGTCTGTTTCCAGGTGGTATTGGTGGTCGCGATGATCTTGACCGCGTCCTCGAAGCGGTTGGCTCCGCAGAGCATGCGCCCGAACCCGGTGAGTGCCACCCATCGGTGAGTCTCGGTGCCGCTGCTGAGGCGCGCGAACTCGTCGATGTCGAGGTCGAGCTGGAACATCCTCGCGAGCTTGCGTTGGAGCTCGCGCTGATGGGTCGGGCCGAGCTCGTGATCGCTCGCAATCTCGAGGGCATCACCGCGATGGCGGATCCGGAGCTCGAACACCGAGCGTCCGAATGTCTCGACGCGGTGAAGGGTCCCGTTCTCCCGATCCCATCGAAAGGGCTCGAGTAAATACCAGCCGTGCGAGCGGACGGTAGGCTCGAACGCGAAGTTGCGGGGCACCGGGAATCGGAGAAGAGCCATCAGACAGAAGATTGAAACACAGTGAGGGCCCTCGCCGGGTCATCCTGAGGGAGCGCCGCGTGAAGTGGCGGCTGCGCGCTGTCGGTGGGCGCGACCGAAGGATCTCAAAATGGCAGGATGTCGCCCCGCAATCCTCGCATTTGGAGATCCTTCGTCGGCGCGCACGGTTGCGGTGAGGCACGCCCACCCTTCGTGTCGCTTCGCGACCGGACCGGCGCAGCCGGTCCCTAAGAGGCCGCCCTTCTCTTACTCGGGATGACCAGGGTGAAAAATTGGAGGCGACGGTCGGAATCGAACCGACGAATAGAGGTTTTGCAGACCTCTGCCTTACCACTTGGCTACGTCGCCCCCCGGAGGGATTTCGCAGTCTAGTGAACCGCCCGATTTCGGTCAATATTCACGCGCGATGTCACCGTCTTGAGAAATCGATGAACCCCCGCTCGGGGTCGGCGCCCACGAGCTTGACCCTCACCCGGTCTCCGACATCGAGCCCCTTGCTTCCGGACACGACCTTCCCTTCGACCGGAGGATCGAAGGTCCGGACCCAGACTCCTTTCCCGGAGGCTCCGGTGATCACGCCCTGGAACTCCTCGCCGATCCGGTGCTGGAGATGAATGGCGGCGGCCGCCTTGGTCACCAGCCGCTCCACCTTATCGGCGGCGTTTTCCTGCTTCGTGCAGTGTTCCGCGATCGTGACGAGCTCCTCGAAAGTGTACGGATGCCGCTCATCGGCGATCGCGGCCTTGAGCAGTCGCTGCGTGACCAGGTCGGGATAGCGACGATTCGGCGCCGTCGAGTGCGTGTAATCCCTCACGGCCAGGCCGAAATGTCCGGGCGGCTCGGAGCCGGCCTTCTGCGCGACGTACTCTCCCCGCCCCATCAGCTTGATGATCGAGAGAGAGAGGTCGGGGAAGGTCACCGGGTCCTTCTTCTTCTGGATGAGGAGAAACTCTTCCAGTGCTGCGGGATCCGGTTCCTGCGGCAGCTTGTGGCGATGCTCCTCGGCGAGGGCGACGATGCGCTCCCACCGCTCCGGCGAACGAACCACGCGGCGGATCGTCGACATCTTCCGGCGCTGTAGATAGCGCGCGTTGATCCCGTTCGCCGCAATCATGAAGTCTTCGATGATCCTGTGCGCCCGGGTCTGCTGGCGTCGCGACACGCCGACGACCTGGCCGTCGGATACTTCTGCCTTCGCTTCGATGGTCTCGAAATCGAGGGCGCCTTCCTCCTGCCTGTGCGTGCGGAGCCTGGCGGCGGCTTCGTCCTGAAGCCGAACCTGTTCGGCCGCGGGCTCGAAAGCGGCCATCCCGGCCGGCATTTCGCCCGTCCCTTCGAGCCACTCGGCGACGCTCTCGTAGGCGAGCTTCGCCCGGTTGCGGACGTGAGCACGGAAGACGTTCTCTCCTTCGATTCTTCCGCCGTCCACGATCATCTCGACCACCACGGCGAGACGATCCTCGCCGGGGTTGAGGGAAGTGAAGTCGGTGGAGAGCTTCTCGGGGAGCATCGGAAAGATGTGCCCCGGCGTGTAAACCGACGTCGTGTTCACGCCAGCATGCTTGTCGAGCTCCGATCCCTGGGGAACGAGCACGTCTACGTCCGCGATCGCGATCATGACGCGGATGCGGTCGTTCCCGAGGTCTTCTGCGACGCCCAGCTGGTCGAGGTCGAGGGAGTCGTCGTTGTCGATGGAGATCCAGGGAAGCTCACGGAGATCGCGGATCGCGTCATCGTCGGGCTCGGCCGGTGATTGAATCCTCTCGAGCTCCGCCTGCGCGGCCCGGGGAAGGGTTGCGGTGAGTCCCTGTTCGCGCATCGCCTCGCGGGCGATCTCTTCGAGGTCGAATTTCTTTCGTTCCAAGTCCCCTCCTCGTCCAGCATCGGACTGCCGGCAGCTTATCGCGAGCAGCGGAAATTCCGCGACTGGTGTCACAATCGGCCCATGCCGGAGAGCTCGAGCCTCACCTGTGCGGGGGCAGGGGATCGAGGGTTGCTGATCGCGCACCAGGACGGCGGCGATCTCACCCGCCTCGCGCTGGAGGCTCGGACTCTGGCCGGCGTCACCGCCGCGATCCCGGGCTACTGCTCGCTTCTCGTTCTTTTCGAATCGGAGGACCGAAACCTGCGGGCGCAGACCGCGGCGCGCCTGCGCAGCGTTGTCGGCGCCGACATCGGCCCGACGCGAAGAGGCCGCGAGATTGCCGTCTCGTTTGAAGCCGAGGATGCGCCCGACTTCTCCCGGCTCATCGAAAAGAGCGGAATGCCTCGCGAGCAGCTGATCGAAGCGATCGCGCGCCTGTCCCTCCGGGTTCGCTTTCTGGGGTTCCTTCCGGGGTTCGCCTACCTCGACGGATGGCCTTCTGAATGGCAGCTGCCGCGGCTCGAGACTCCTCGCGCGCTCGTCCCCGCGGGCAGCTTCGCCGTGGCAGGGCCTTCCGCCGGCTTCTATCCAGGAAGCTCGCCCGGAGGTTGGAACCTGATCGGTCGCAGCGATGCCGAATTCTGGAATCCACTCCGCCTGCCTCCCAACCTGTTGAGTCCCGGCGATGAAGTGCGCGTCGTTCCCGGGCCGATCCGCCGTGAGGCGTTCGAGGAGAGAATCTCTCGCGCTGGGTCCTCTCTCCTTTCGAAGAGCGATGGCAGAGGAAAAGATCCGCTGCCACTCGCGGAGGTGATCGCCTCCGGCACGTTATCGGTCCTCGCCGGCGCCGCCCGAGTGTCGAACCTGGAGATTGGCGCCTTCCCGGGAGGCCCGTTCGATGCGGAGGCCGCGGGCATCGCGAATCGATCGCTCGGAAATGCGCCGGACGCTCCCGTGCTCGAGTGCGCGCTCAGCGGCCCACGGCTGCGACTTCTTGCACGAGCTTCGCTTTCCTGGAGCGGGGCGTCGGCCGACATTACTTTGGACGGGAAGAGGGTAGCCGACCCGCGAGTGATCGTCGTCGATGAAGGCTCGGTCCTCTCGATCGGCAGGCTCGGTCCGGGCGCGCGTGGATGGCTCGCCGTTTCGGGCGGATGGGGCGTTGTGGAGCTGCCCGGCGTGTTTCCGCCCCCGCTTCGCGTCGGTCAGATCCTCACCCGGAGCGAGTCACGCGCTGGATCGGGAAGGATCAGGAGTCTCGTGAGGGAGCTTCCTGATGAGATTCGCGCGCTCGCAGGTCCGGCGAACGTCGATCCCAGCCAGCTGGACGATCTGCAGCGATCCGTCTGGATCGCTACGGACCGAATGGACCGAACGGGTGTCCGGCTCGTCCGCACCGGAGGAGAAGGCGAGCGCCCCCCTGCTTCACTTCCATCGACGCCGCTGCAATTCGGCTCGGTGCAGTGGCATCCCGACGGCAGCCTTCTGGTGATGGGTCCCGATCATCCGGTCACCGGAGGATATCTTCAGGTGATGACCATTCCCTCGCGCGAGCTCTGGAAGATCGGGCAGCTGATTTCGGGCGCGGCCGTTCGGTGGCGGATCGAGCCGCCGGTTCAGTACGAGTAGCCTTCGCGCGCTTTCACGCGGAACTCCGGATTCCTGAGCCTCACGTCGATCTTCTGGTATCCGTCGGCTCCCGCGGGCTTCCTGATCCGATAAGTCAGGAGGTAGTAGCCGCTGGCTGCGTTCTCGATCCTTCCGAGAGGCGTCTCGAACGAGGTGAAGGTCTTGTAGTAATCGCCGCCGGTCTCCGAAGAGATTCGCGAAAGCGTCTGCTCCGGTGCGAAAAACGTCACGTTCCGGAGAAGGAAAATCGAGTCGACGGTGACGTTCGCGCTGTTGAGCGCCTGGATCATCGGCTGATACCAGCTCTCCTCGTTCTCCAGCAGCGTGTTGCTGCCGCGGCGGATGTCGCCGATCCCGTAGGAGAAGAAGGGCATGATCTTTCGAGCCGCGATCGGTCGAAGAGCGTCGGCCAGGACTTCGAGGCCGTCGTAGATGCGGCCCGTCTCGTTGATCATCTGATCGACGTCGATGGCTCGCATGATCGACGGTTCGCCGGCGTATCCCGGCACGGCCGTCAGCCCGCGGGAAAAAGAGACGACGTCGCTCAGCGCGGACTTGAGAACCTTCGGGTCATTGGTGAAGTCGGCGTAAACCTTGAGCCGAAAGTCGAAGCCGGCGATCGCAACCTTGTCCTCCGGCTGCAGCTCTTCGTCGATCCATTTCCGCGCCGCCTGCGTGGCCTGTCGCAGCTCGGTCGCGAAACCCGGAATGGCCGACGGGTCGCTGAGCTCGTGAAAGAAGAGGACGAAGTACCGCTCCTGCCGGACGCGCTCGACCGGAAAGGCGGCTCGGTCCTCGCGGCTCGTGAGCAGGGTTCGGTTGGTGAAGTAGTCGACCGAGAGAAGCTCCTGCGGCTCGCCATTCTCTTCGACGATGAAGTCGTCTTTGGTGAGCCCGAGAATCTGGTTCCCTCTCGAGTCGGTAACGGTGGCGTCGACGAGGACCAGGTCGACCTGCAGCTCTTCCTGGAACCCGGTCTGGGCAAAGAGAGGGGAGGCGGACAGAAGGAACAGGAGGGAAACGACGAGAGCTCGCATTTGTTGGGGTGACCTCGCTGTAGAGAACGCGAGGGCGAGAGGCCGCGATTCCGGCGGGAAAGTGGTCGGGGCAAGAGGATTTGAACCTCCGACCTCACGGTCCCGAACCGTGCGCTCTAACCAGGCTGAGCTATGCCCCGATGATCTGCCAGACTTCGGCTGAGGACGTCCGAAGGGAGCGGGATTGTAGGTGATCTCCCGACAGCGGTCAACGGCGCCCCCCGGAGGGGAATTCCACGCGAAGGAAAGTGAGGAGCCGGGTGGAGTCCACTAGAATCGCGCCCATGATTCGAAGAACCGCATTGCTGGCGCTCTCCCTGATTCTGCTGGTGGCCGCGGACGCCTCCGCCTGGGGATCCCGGGGGCACGAGCTGGCCACCGAGGCCGCGACGTGGGGGTTGCCGACGGGCCTTCCGCATTTTTTCCACAAGTCATACCCCAGCCTGATTCATCTCGCGAACGACCCGGATCGCTGGAGGGGTGCGGGCCCCTCGCTCGACGACGCCAACGGACCCGACCACTTTCTCGACTACGAATATGTCGCCGAGCTCGAGCTGCCTCCCGGGCGGTACGACTTCATTGCGGCGCTCTACGCGTCGGGAACCGCGCATCGGCTCGGCCTGAAACCCGATACGGCCGGCTTCGTGATCTGGAGAATCGCTGAGCTCAGCGAGAGGCTGACCGACCAGTTCCGCGACTGGCGAAGGGCGGAAAATGAAGTGGTCCGAAATCAGCTCGAGCAGAGCATCGTCGCGACGGCAGGGACCCTCGCTCACTACGTCGAGGACGCGGCGAACCCTCACCACTCCACCATTCATTACAACGGGTGGGTCGGCGATCCCGCGACCGGTTACCGAACCGACTGCGAGACGCACTCGCGGTTCGAGTCTGCGTTCGTGTCGCGGGAGATCGACCTTCAATCCGTGGTTGCGCGAATGAGCGCCGAGACGCGAAGAGACGACTACTTCGCGTCGGCCGTCGTCCTGATTCGGGAGTCCAACGCGCAGGTGCACGATCTCTACAAGCTGGATGCAGCCGGAGCCTTCGACAGCCCGGTTGGAGCCGTGGGGGGGCGAGAGTTCGCGGCGGTAAGGATCGCCGTCGGGGCGTCGATGGTGCGCGACCTCTGGTGGACCGCGTGGCTGAAGAGCGGCGAGCGTTGAGAGGACCCGAATAGGACAGATAGGACCTATAGGACGAATAGGACCTGTAGGACCTGCTAAAGGACCTAACGACAAGCAGGGGCGCCTTGACTTGTCCTATAGGTCCTATAGGTCCTATTCGTCCTATTCCTGGAAGCCCGCGGTCGTGGCATCATGCCCGCCATGAAGATCTACACGCGCGGAGGAGATTCGGGCGAAACCTCTCTCCTTGGACCGGGCAGGGTGTCGAAGGACGATCCGCGGATCGAAGCGTACGGGACGGTCGACGAGTTGAACTCCGTGATCGGGCTCGCCCGCACATTCGTGACGGCTCCCGACCTCGACCGGGAGCTGCGATCGATTCAGGCGGACCTCTTTCAGCTCGGCGCATGGCTCGCCTCCTCTTCGGGAGCATTCAAGACCGTCGATCCGGTTCGGGTGGAGCTGCTCGAGCAGTGGATCGACGCGATGGAAGCAGACCTCGAGCCTCTCACGGCGTTCATCCTTCCCGGAGGAAGCCAGGCCGCGGCGGCCCTTCACCTCGGCAGGACGGTCTGCCGGCGGGCGGAACGGCGCGTCATCGCCCTCAGGCAGACCGACGAGAACGACCAGCTGACGATTCGCTATCTGAACCGCCTGTCGGATGCGCTTTTCGTGGCGGCGCGCTGGGCGAACCGCAAGGCGGACCAGCCCGACGTTCTCTGGAAATCCGAATCGAAATGAAAAAGGCGGCCTGTGCGGCCGCCTTTGATGGGTTTTCTGTTCGTGGCGATCAATCGGCGGCTTCGAGCTCGCGGATCCGATCGCGCACGATCGCGTTGGCGACGTCAGGGATGACTTCCCACGCGATCTCGCGAACCGTGCGGTCCGAGAGGAGCTCCACCACGCGACGCGCGATGCGGTCGACGTCGGCCTCGGAAAGCGATCCACTGCTCGCGGCGGCTGCAACCTGAGGCTCCTGCTCGGTAGTCTCAGGCTCGGCCGCGGCTTCGAAGCTGGCGCCGACAGGAGCGGCGAAGCTCGAGTCGTCAGCGACCGGAGTCTCTTCTTCGATCGAAGCAGCCGGCCAGGCCTCCCCTTCCTCTTCGGCCGACTGCGCCGGCTCGGAGGTGATTGTCTCTTCAGGAGGAGCCGGTGAGTCGAACCCAAACCCCGATCCGTCAGACTGGTCGACCTGCTCGGCGGCCGAGGGGGCGGGTGCGGGCCATTCCGGAGCCTCGTCCACCGGTTCGATGGCGGACGACGTTTCCCACGGAAGCGATGCAGCTTCGGCGGGAGGCTCGGGCTCCGGTTGCTGCGATCTCTGCAGATCGTCGAACGACATTTTCGGAATCGCAGTCGTCTCGGCGGACCACGTCGACTCCTCTGCCCCGGGCTGAGAGGGCGCCGGCTCTTCCGCGGGGGTCGAGGGGAGATCGCCGAACGACATCTTCGGAATGGCCGTCGTCTCGCCGGACCAGATGGACTCGTCGGCTTCGGGTTGAGCGGAGCTCTCCTGATTCTTTTCGGCCGGGATGTCGTCGAACGAAGTTTCAGGAATCGCGGGGGGCTCAGACGGCCACGCGGGAGCCTCGGGCTCGGCCGGCGGAGGGGTCGCCTGGCTCTGCTCCGCCGCCTTGCGAAGATCGTCGAAGCTCATCTTCGGGAAAGCCGTGGTGGCGGCGGACCAGACCTGCTCTCCGGATGGAGGTTCAGGCATTGACGGTTCTGAGGAAGCCGACTCTTCGTCGCCCTCGGAAAGGTCGCCGAATCCCGCTGCGGGGAGAGAGGGCGAAGGGAGATCGAAGGCGTCTTCCGAAAGGGGATTCTCGGCGCTCGCCTGCGGGGTCGCCTCCGAGGACGGCCACGCGGGCTCTTCCTGGGATGAGCTCGGGAAAGGGGGACCGGTCTCATCGAACGGATCGCGCGCGGCGGGGGACGAGGCATCCGAGGAGAGTCCGAAGATCTCGTCCGGTGCCGGTCGCCCGGTTTCCGCGAACGGCTCTCCCAGGGGACTCTCTGAAGCAGCGTCTGCCGGGGCATCGTCAGCGGTAGAGAATCCCGAGTCTGCGGCCGATTCCGGGGGTGGCGGGGGGGCGAACATCGCTTCGCGCGAGTTGCGTCCACCGACGGCGGTTTCGTCAAAAGGGGAGGATTCCGCGACCGGAGGGGCCGAGGGAGCGGCGGCCGCGATCAGTTCTTCCACCTTATGGATCAGGCTCTGTGACTCGAAGGGCTTGGTGACGACGGCATCGCACCCGGCGCGCTCGGCGCGATCGGGGTCGAAGGGCTCGAAGGTGCCGGTGAGCAGGACGACCGGAATCGTCCGGTAGTCGGGATGGGATTTGACGAACTCGCAGACCTCGTAGCCGTTCTTCTCCGGCATGATGATGTCTGAAAGGATGATGTCCGGCCGCGACTCCTGCAGTTGCTGGATCGCGCGTGCTCCATTGTTCACGGCGACGACTGCGAAATCACCGTCGGAGAAGGTCAGCTCAACGACCTTCTGGATGGTGATACTGTCGTCAGCGAGAAGGATCTTCTTCGCCATTTCGTCCCCTCCGGTATCTCGGGGAAACGTTACCTGTGCGGGAACCGGAAGTCAACGAAACGTCTTTCCAAATCCCTGTGCCGCAAGAGATTAGGTCCGGGTTCGGCCGGCCTCGAGAGGTTGCGCGGATCGGCGCAGGTGTTGTGCTAGACTTCGCTCGACCCGGGAAGCATCAAGTCGGCCAAGCGCCCTCAGGGAGGGGAGGGGATCATGACGAGGTGGGAGTACAAGATCATCAACGTGCGCTCCGAGAACTATTCGATGGACCCGCGACGCGCCGAGGAGCTCAACCGGCTGGGTGACGAGGGGTGGGAACTGGTCAGCATCACGTCGATCAACTTCAAGACGGGCGCGACCGACCACATCGGCATGGTTTTCAAGCGCGAAAAGACGGGCTGAGCCCTCTTTTCTCCGTCCTTTTCAACGATCCCCCGCTTTCTGATATGTTGCCCCCCTTCCGGGCGGGGCTCGTCCGGACCCGTCCGCGGTCCGACAGCGAGAGACTCCGCAAGCCCGTACCGCCGCGGCGCCCGCGAAGCTCAGAGGTTCGATGACATCTCAGCCTTCATTCGTCATTCTCGTCGTCCTGGACGGCTTCGGTTGCCGCGAGGGAAAAGAGTGGAACGCCATCGCACAGGCGGACCATCCGCATCTGTCGCGCCTTTTCGCCGAGAATCCCTGGGCGCCGATCGAAGCCTCGGGCGAGCGCGTCGGCCTGCCTCACGGGCAGATGGGGAACTCCGAGGTTGGCCATCTGAACATCGGAGCAGGCCGCGTGGTCCATCAGGACATTGTCCGGATCAGCAAGGCCGTCCGATCCGGCGAGATCAGCTCCAACCCCGCGCTGGTGGAGACCTGCGATCGCCTGAAGAAGAGCGGCAAGGCGATTCACTTCGTCGGACTGCTTTCGGACGGAGGAGTTCACTCCCTGCAGGAGCATCTTCACGGGCTGATCCGCGCCGCGGTCGAGAACGGGATGGACGTGCGTGCCGGCGGACTGCCGAGCGTATACATTCACGCCATCCTCGATGGCAGGGACACGCCTCCCCGCTCTGCGCTCGCCAACCTCAACCGTCTCCAGGAGTACATCGCGGACTTTCCGCAGGTCCGGCTTTCGACCATCGTCGGTCGCTACTACACGATGGACCGCGACAACCGTTGGGAGAGAACGCAGCAGGGCTACGACCTGATGACTCTCGGCATGGGGATCGAGACGGCAAGCCCGACCACGGTCGTCGAGCGCTTTTACGAGTCGGGCATCACGGACGAGTTCATGAAGCCAATCGCGGTGCTCGGACCCGAAGGCGAGCACAGAGGAAAGATCCACACCGGTGACGCGGTCCTGTTCTTCAATTTCCGCGCGGACCGGATGCGCCAGATCGTTACGGCCTTCCGCGACGCCGACTTCCAGGGATTCGAGCGCAGCATGGTGGTGCAACCCGACCTGATCTCGATGACCCGTTACCGCGAAGACTTCGAGTTTCCCGTGGTATTCGGCCCGAACGAGGTCCCGAACCATCTCGGAGACGTGATCGCGAGGAAGGGATGGGAGCAGCTCCGGATCGCCGAGACGGAAAAGTACGCCCACGTGACGTTCTTTTTCAACGGAGGGTCGGATTACGTGAGTCCGGGTGAGCAGAGGGTGCTGGTCCCCTCCCCGAAGGTCGCAACGTATGACCTCAAGCCGGAGATGTCCGTTATCGAACTGACCGATCGGCTGCTCGCTGAGCTCGCGAGCGGGAAGTACCGATTCATCGTGATGAACATCGCGAATCCCGACATGGTGGGCCACACCGGGGTGATGCCGGCGGCGGTGAGCGCGGTGGAAGCCACCGACGCGCAGGTGGGACGGATCATGCGCGTGGTGGAAGAGAATGGCGGCGTCATGGTTCTGACCGCCGACCACGGCAACTGCGAGATCATGTTCGACCCGGCAACGGGGCAGGCTCACACCGCGCACACCAACTCGCCCGTGCCGTTGGTCGTGTTCGATCCGAGGCGGAAGTGGTCCGGCATGGAAGAGGGTGGCGCCCTCGAGAACGTGGCTCCGACGATCCTGGAGATCTTCGGGATCGAGAAGCCGGAAGAGATGACGGCCCGCAGCCTGTTGCGCTCCTGACAGATGGATCGACTCATTCTGATCCGCCACGGCGAGACCCTCGACAACCTGCGCGGAGTCGCTCAGGGATGGCGCGATAGCGCGCTCTCTGCTCACGGCGAGACGCAGGTTGCGGCGGTGGCCGGCCGGCTTCGCCAGGTCGGTGCGAGCTCACTCTGGTGCTCGACCCTGCCGCGGGCCCGAACCACGGCGGAAGCGATCGCGCGCGAGATCGGGCTCCAGCCGACGGTCCTCGATGACCTGAAGGAGATGAACTGCGGCGAATGGGAAGGGGTTTCCTTTCTCGACGTCAGGCGCAATCATCCCGAGCTCTACCGGCGATGGTCCTCCGACCCGCACGAGCCCTGCCCCGGAGGGGAATCGTTCGCCGACGTACGCGCCCGGATGGAGCGCGCGATCGAACAGATCCGCAATACAGAAAACGGATCGGGCGGGACGGCCGCCGTGGTCTCGCATGGCACCGCGATCCGCGTCGCGGCAACCGCTTTACTCGACCTTCCTCTCGATGCCGCCCGGCGGCTGGCGCAGGACAACGCTGCCCTGAATATTTTCGAATGGCGGGCCGAACGCTGGGTCCTCAAGACCTGGAACGACTCGACTCACTGTTCCGACCTGGACGGTAAATGAATCTCGAAGACATCGTTTCCTCTCTGACCGAAGCGCTCACGACCAGGACCCTGGCCGTGTGGGGCGTCGCCGTCGACCGCGTCGTTCTCCAGCCTCCGCCGCGACTGGCGATGGGAGACCTGGCGACCCCGATGGCGCTCGAGCTCGCCCGGCAGTTGAAGAAGCCGCCCCGCGAGATCGCGCAGAAGATCGCCGATGGGTTCGAGCTCCCGACGCTCATCTCCGCGGTCACGGTCGAGGGGGCGGGCTATCTGAACTTCCGTTTCGACCGCGGGCTCTTCACGGCGATGCACCTCCGCAGCGTCCTCGCCTCTCCGGCCAGCAGCGGGCGGAAGATCACGGTCGAGCACACCAACATCAACCCGAACAAGGCCGCGCACATCGGCCATCTGCGCAATGCCGTTCTCGGCGACACCCTCGTGCGTTGCCTCCGGTGGCTCGGACACGACGTGGAGACGCAGAATTACATCGACGACACCGGCGTCCAGGTAGCGGATGTCGTCGTCGGCTTCGAGCGCATCCTCGGTGAGGGAGTCGAGCAGATCCGCGAGAGGATCAACGATCCCGAGTCGCGGTTCGACTTCTTCTGCTGGGACCTCTATTCGCAGACGGTCCGCAACTACAAGGACAACCCGGAAGCAGTCCAGTGGCAGCGCGACACGCTGCACCGAATCGAGAAGCAGGAAGGGGAGTCGGCGAAGATCGCGGCGCTCGTCGCCGACGCGATCGTCCGCTGGCATCTGCGCACCGCCGCGCGATTGGGAATCGAGTACGACCTGCTGGTGAAGGAGAGCGACATCATCCGGCGCGACTTCTGGGAGCGGGCTTTCGCGCTGCTCAAGGAAAGCGGCGCGGTGGTGTACGAGACCGAGGGAAAACACGCCGGATGCTGGGTGATGAAGCTCGCTGATTCGCCCGAGTTCGAAGGGATGGAGGAGCCGGACAAGATCCTGGTCCGCTCGAATGGCACCGTCACCTACGTCGGGAAGGACATGGCCTACCAGCTCTGGAAGTTCGGCCTTCTCGACCGAACGTTCGAGTACCGCCCCTTTCTCACCAGAGACGATGGGCGCATCGTCTGGGAGACGACGAGCGACGGCGATGGGAATCCCGATGCGCCTCAATTCGCCGGCGCGGACCAGGTCTTCAACGTCATCGACATCCGCCAGGCGTACCTGCAGAAAATCGTGCGCGAAGGGGTCCGGCTGCTCGGACACTCCGAGGCCGCGGACAACTCGATTCACTTCTCGTACGAGATGGTCGCCCTCAGCCCCGCCACCGCCGCCGCCCTCGGACTGCAGCTCAGCGAGGAAGATCGCGCGAAAGCGTTCGTCGAAATGTCGGGACGGAAGGGCCTCGGTGTGAAGGCCGACGACCTGCTCGACACCCTCGAAGAGAAGGCGCTCGAGGCGGTCAGGGAAGGATTCGAAGGACGCGAGGACGCGCGTCCCCCGGAAGAGGAGATGCGAATCCTCGCGCGACAGATCGCCGTCGGCGCCCTCCGCTACTTCATGCTCAAGTACGGCCGGAACAAGGTCATTGCGTTCGACTTCCGCGAAGCTCTCGCCTTCGAAGGCGACTCCGGACCTTACCTTCAATACTCCACGGTCAGGGCCGAGAACATCTTCCGGAAGCTGCGCGAGCGAGGGGTGGAGGCGAACCTGGACGAAGCTTCACTCGACGAGATTGCGGCCAGGGGAGAGATTCCGGACGAGATCTGGGAGATCGTCCGCGGAAGCTCGGAAACCTCGGCGGTGGTGCGCCGTGCCGTCGAGTCGCTGGAGCTGGCGACCCTCACGCACCATGCCTTCGAGCTCGGTCAGCGGTTCAACACCTTCTACCATAAGTTCCCGATCCTCAATGAGCCGGATCAGGAGGAACGGCAGAAACGCGCCGCCTGCGCGGAGATCTTCCGGCAGACCATGAAGGGGATTCTGGAATTGCTTGGTATTCCTCTGCCGGCGAGGATGTGAAGAAACAAGGGGCTAGGGACTAGGGACTAGAAAAGCAAAGGCCGCATTCCTCGGGAAGATGGGCAGCGCGCGGGTGGTTCCGAATAACAACGGTCAGTAAGGAAACCATCCCCGAAAAAGGAACCTGCCCCCGTGAAAACCGACTGGCGCGATCACGCCCTCCGCGCGGCTCTTCTCTTCAGTGGCGCTGCCGCCGCCGCCATCTTCGTCCTGCAGGGAGACAGCGAGTCCCTTCCGTTCCTCGCCTTCGGAGGAGCGCTCGGCGCGACCCTGGTGTCCGGCATACCGAGACGCGAGCGCTGACCCGGGTCAGCTCAGTTTGCGGACGTTCTGCGCCTGCAGACCCTTCGGACCCTGCTGAAGCTCGAACTCCACCCGCTCGCCTTCCTTCAGCGTCCGATAGCCGGGCTGATCCTGGATGGCCGTGTGGTGGACGAAAACGTCCTCTTCCGATCCTTCACGGACGATGAATCCGTAGCCTTTTTCGTTGTTGAACCACTTCACGGTGCCTGTGTCCGCCATGAGTACAGAAGTCCTTTCGCCGGTCCTCTCGCCGGACCGGCGTGGCGGAGTCGTGCAAAGGGCTGGCCTAGAGAGGCAGGGGCTAGGGGCTAGGGGCTAGGGACTAGGAAGAACAAAGGCAGGGGCTAGGGGCTAGGAAGGGCAAAGACAATGACGCGCTGGTGTTGCTGTTGTTCTTCCTAGCCCCTAGCCCCTAGTCCCTAGCCCCTGCTTCTCTACCAGATCAACGCTCGGTTTTCTCCGATGCGGCGGAAGCCGAGGTCTTCGTAGAGGCGGAGGGCTGGCAGGTTGAAGTCGTTGACGAAGAGCGTGATCGCTTTGCCCTGCCGCAGGATATGGCCCGCAAGCTCAGCCATTCCTATGCGCGCATACCCTTCTCGCCGTCGCGCGGGGCGAGTCCAGACGCCCATCACCTGGACCGCGTCATCGGTCACGGCCGAGAGCTCTGCTTTGAAAATGATCTCGCGGCCCTCGACGAGAACGAAGGATCGGCGTCGTTGAATCAGCTCGCGGATTCGGTTCCGGTACCCGACGGCATCGCGATCGAGCGGGCTGATTCCGACTTCTTCCACGTGCATCGCGGCGCACGCGGGCACGAGGGAAGCGAGGTCGCTCTCGACCGCGTAGCGAAGCCGCTGCAGGTCGGGAAGATTCGTGGGGCCGCAGGGGATCGCGTAGACCGGCTGATGAAGCCGGACGACGGTCGGAGGACCGATCCTCGTTTCGAGCCGGCGCCACAGCGCGTCCACCAGCCGGGCGTCGGAGATCATGGCGCGCACGGGAAGGGATCGTTCGAGGATGCGCTCGGAGATGAGCGTCATCGCTTCTTCCCGAAGTTCCGCGGAGAGACTTTCGCGTCCGGCGAGGACGACGTTGGTGGTGAGAGAGGCCAGCACGACGATCTCGCCATCGGCGAGAACGGCGACGGTCTGTCCTCGGAGCCCGACGCCCTCATCGTGGATTCGGGAGATGAAGTAGACATTGCCCAGGGGGTCGAGCTCCAGGAACTCGAGCGCCAGATCCTGCTCGCCCGCATCGAGGACGCGCAGCTCGGCAGATCCGGATGAGGGGAGGGAGACCATGGGCTTCGCGGAAGTCTAATCCCGCCGTCGATGACACGTCCAGACCGCGAAGCAAGGCAGAGGGCAGAAGGCAGAAGGCAGAAGGAAACGAAAGTCATCCTGAGGGAGCGCCGCGATGCAGGGCCGATTCACGCAACCGTGGGCGCGACCGAAGGAACTCAAAATTGCAGGATCCTGCCACCTCCCTCGCCGCCGCCCGCCCTGGCCAACGCGATCCTCGCATTTGGAGATCCTTCGTCGGCGTTCAGGAATTCGGATGAACCCTCGGCCGTCGCGCGCCTCCTCAGGATGACGGAGCGCTCTTGCCTTTGACATTACTTCTGCCTTCTGCCTTCTGCCTTGCTCCTACAGCTGTTCGTTTACCAGAAACGCCCCGAAATCCGTGAGCTTGTGGCTGATGGATCGCTGCTTCCACTTCTCGAGCGACCACTCTTCGGCGTGCTTCATGTCCTCTTCCCAGGCAGCCATGAGCGTGGCGGCGATCTCCCGATCGATCATCCCCACCGAGATCTCGTCGTTGAGCTCGAACGAGCGGTCGTCGAAGTTGGTGGAACCGACGCTCGACCATATGCCGTCGACGATGATGACCTTCTGGTGGAGGCCCGTTTTGCCGAACTCGAAGATGCGGACCCCTCCTTCGAGCAGTGCGCCGAAGCGGTGGTGACTCGCGTGCTGGACGATGGCGGCGTCGGTCGCCGAGTCGGAGGGCATCATGATTCTCACGTCCACCCCGCGCTTGACCGCCTGGAGGATGACGTCGATGTCCTCGGGGTCGGGAAGGAAGTAGGGGTTCTGAATCAGAATCTGTTTTCTGGCGGAAGCGATGGCGAGCAGATGGAGCAGTTCGACCGAGGAAACGCTGCCGGCAGGAGAGCTGTAGGCAACGTGAGCGGGCGTCGGCCCGACCGCGTCGAGCGTGGGGAAGTACTGGTCTCCCGCGAAAACCTCTCCCGTCTCTTCGATCCAGTTTTCCGAGAAGACTGTCTGAAGCCGGTTCACCAGCGGTCCTTCCACCCGGATGGCCGTGTCCCTCCAGTGCTCGCGATCTTCCGCGTCACCGGTCCATTCCTGTGCGATGCCGTGCCCGGAAACCCATCCGATGTGACCGTCGATGACCACGATTTTGCGGTGGTCCCGGTTGTTGAATTTTCCGAGGTTGGAGATGCGGAAGGGATGGTACTTGGCGAGCTTGCAACCCGCTGTATTCATCTGCTCCCAGAGCTTGTCGTCCATGCGGGACGAGCCGGATGCATCGAGGAGCACGCGGACGGGGACGCCTTCCGCGGCCTTGGCCGAAAGGGTCGAGGCGACCGTGCCGTTGATCTCTCCGGTCCACCAGACGTAAGTCTCGAAGTGGACCGAGCTCTTCGCGTTCCGGACGTCTTCGAGCATCTCGTCGAAAAACGCTCCGTTCTGAACCACGCGGATTCGATTTCCTTCGACGATGGAGCCGTGGGAGAGGCCGGCGATCGATTCGATCATCGCTCCCAGCTCTCCCGGGTCGGAGACCTGGAGGTGAACGTCCTGTCTCCGCTTGACCGACCAGAAGAGGATGATGAGCAGGATCAGCGCGATGCCGATCGCGACGAGGACCCATAGAGGAATCTCTACCATTCGTCTTTCTCCCTGTTTCGAGCTCACATCATTCTCCCTGTCCGTTCCGACTTCCTTCGCCGGGGCGGTGAAGCGTCGTGACTGCGGCAAGATGGTCGGACCCGCCTTCGAGTGTCCTCGGGCGCGCCGTTTCCCATCCCGCATCCGTGAAGATGTAGTCGAGTCGCCTTCCGGTCAACCGATGAGTCGCCTCGGCCGGTCCGGCGTCCCGCGCGCCGGCCGAAGCGACGAAATTTTCGATCTCGTCCGCGGACGGAGGCGCATTCAGGTCACCCACCAGGATCCAGGGAACGGCGGTGGACCGCAGGTGCGAGGCCAGACATTCGAGCTGCTCGTTCCGCGTGGCGGCGTTCACTTGTCCCCAGGTCACGAGATGAGTGACGAAGAACGCGATCTCCTGACCTTCGACCATGATGCGCGCTTCGAGCACGGTTCGGGGCTCGCCGACGCTCGGAAGGGGATGGATGATCACGCGCTCGACCGGATAGGAACTGAGCACGGCGTTGCCGTACTCGCCGCGAACGGCGTGGTAACTCCGGCCGAAGAACCCATCCATCCCGGTGATACCGGTGAGCTCTCCGATCTGATCTCGGAATCGCGACTGCCAGGTGCCGCGATGCACTTCCTGAAGGCCGGCGATCGCCGGGCGCGCTCCGACGATCCCCTTCCCGATCTCTCCAACGTGATCCCCGTCCAGCAAAGCGGCGTGCCCCTCGATGTTCCAGCTCATCACCTCGATCGGGGGGACGGCGCGCGCGAGCGGCCGGTCCTCGAGCTCGGGCGGAGGCTCGCACGAGCCGGTCCGCACCGTGTAGACGAAGAAGACGCGATAGGCGACGAACGCGGTGAAAAGGAGCATCACCGCCGCAACCCAGCGCCATCGGGAGGGCGATGACCGAGGGTGTCCCGGCGCCTCATCCAACCCGCTCGATTGCTCCATTGGTGGAGGGCGAAGCGAAAAGGGTGCCGTGAGAAGCGAGGGGCCAGGGACTAGCGGCTAGGGACTAGGAAAAGCAACGGCAAGATCAGAGCGACCAGCGTTCTTTGTCTTTACTTCAGCCTTCAGCCTTCAGCCTTCTGCGTTTGCTTTTCCTAGCCCCTAGCCCCTAGCCCCTAGCCCCTAGCCCCTGCCTTTCGCGGCCTTGTCCACGATCACCGTGACGTCGGGATGGTGGGCCAGCGCGGAGGCGGGGAAGGAAGGATCGGGCAGCTCGGTCGCGAGCCTTCGGATTGCGGGAGCCTTCGCGTCGCCGGCGGCCAGCAGGACGATCGACCGAGCGGCGAGAATCGTCGCGATCCCCGCGGTGATTGCGCGGCGGGGGACTTCGCCCTCGGGGAAGAACGGGGCATTGGCGGAGCGGGTCGATTCCTCGAGAGTGACGACACGGGTCCTCGAATCGAACGGTGAACCGGGCTCGTTGAAGCCGATGTGGCCGTTGCGACCGAGGCCGAGGAGGGCCATGCCGATGCCTCCCGCCCCGGCAATCGCGCGCTCGTATCGCTCACACTCGAGATCGAGCGCTTCATCCATGGAGAGCGAGGGATTCTCGCTCCGCACCGCCGCGGCCATGCCGTCCGGGATATGAATCCGGGCAGGGTCGATGTCGACGTGCCGGAACAGCCGCTCGCGCATGTAGGCGCAGTAGCTGGAAGGATGTTCCGGCGGCACGTTTACGTACTCGTCGAGGTTGAATGTGGTGACGTCGCGGAAGCATCGGTAGCGAGAGCGGCACGCCCCGACGATTTCGCGGTACATCCCTTCCGGTGTGCTGCCGGTCGGCAGCAGAAGCACCGCTCGGGGATCGTTCTCGATCGCTTCCAGGAACCGAGCGGCGGCGCGGTTGGAGAGCTCATCGTAGTCTTCGACGACGACCCATTTCATTTCTGCGAAACCTCATTGCCCCGGCAGAAGATCTTCAGAATCTCGAGCTCGTCCGAGAGGACGACGAGGTCGGCTTCGTATCCGGCCGCCAGCCATCCGCGAGCTCCATCGATACCCAGAATTCGCGCGGGAACCTCGGTGGCGAAAGGCAGGACGGCCTCGATCGGGACTCCGGCCAGCTCGACCATGTTTCGCACGGCCTGCCGCATCGTCAGAACACTCCCCGCGAGCGTGCCATCCGCGAGCCTGGCCGCCCCCTCGCTCACGCGGACCTCGTGCCGATAGAGCTTGTAGGTTCCTTCCGACAGTCCGCACGCGCGCATCGCGTCCGTCACCAGGGCGGCGCGATCGGAGAACAGCTCGGCCATCATGCGAAGAATGGACGGGTGCAGATGGATCCCGTCCGCGATGAGCTCGACCGAGCAATGCTCGTCGAGAGCTGCTGCGCCGATCGGCCCCGGGTCGCGGTGATGCAGCGGCGGCATCGCATTGAAGAGGTGCGTCATGTGCCGCGCGCCCGCTTCGAGCGCACGGGTGGTCTGCGCGAAGTCGGCCGAGGTGTGCCCGATCGAAAAGCAGATGCGGTCGCGGAATGCCGCAATCAGCGCGAGCACGCCGTCGACCTCGGGGGCCACCGTCATGATCCACGGCATCCCTTCCGGTCCGAGTGAGCGCCAGAACTCCACTTCCTCCACGCTCGCCGCGCGGAGAGACGCCGGGTCCTGGGCTCCGGCTTTTGCGGGGCTCAGGTACGGCCCCTCCAGGTTCACTCCCACGATCGCGGCTTCCTCCGCGCCAGGCTCCGCGGCGACGGCAAATGCGGCGCGAAGCGCGTCGGCGATTGACTCGCGCGACCCCGAAAGCGTCGTTGCGGCCAGCGCGGTGGTTCCTTCTCGCAGATGAGCGGCGCAGACCTGTCGCGTCGCCTCCGCGTCTCCATCCATGAAGTCGGCGCCCGCGGCGCCGTGAACGTGGAGGTCGATGAAGCCCGGGACCATCAGCCCGCCCCCGACGTTCGGCTCGGGATCGGTGTTGCGGACGACGAGCCGGACGTCGGCGAAACGCCCCTCCTCGATCACCACGACGACGTCGTCGTGGATGGCGCCCGCGACGAAGCCCCGCCCCCTGAGAATGTGGCGATCGGTCATTGCCCGGTGTCACGCGCGTCGCCGAGAACTTCGCGCAACCGCCCTTCCGCGGACGCGAGCTTGCGTTCCGCCTCCTCGCGAGAGACGCCGAGCTTCGCCATCACGCTGGCAACCTTGACGTTCGATCCACTCTCCGCGAAGGCGCGCTCGGCCTCGGCCCGGCCGACACCCGCCGCGAGCTCGATCATCCGCACCGCCCGGCCGCGAAGCTTGATGTTCGTCGCCGGCATCTCGATCATCAGATTTGAATAGACGCGGCCGATCCGGATCATCACTCCCGTCGAGATCGTGTTCAGCACGAGCTTCTGAGCGGTCCCGCTCTTCATGCGGCTCGAGCCCATGATGACCTCGGGACCGGTCTCCACCGCGATGGCGATGTCGGACTCGCGCGTGAGCGGCGATCCCGCGCGCGAGGTCACGCCGATGGTGAGCGCTCCGAGCATGTTCGCGCGGCGAACCGCCATGACCGTGTAAGGCGTGGTGCCGGAGGCGGCAATGCCCACCACCACATCCTCCGGGCGGACGCGCTCGTCGATCGCGCGGACCGCGGCCTCCTCGTCGTCTTCAGCTCCTTCGGCCGCGGACGTGAGCGCCTGCTCTCCTCCGGCCATGATTACCTGGACCATGTCCGGCGTGGTGCCGTAGGTCGGGGGAATCTCGGAGGCGTCGACCGCGGCAATCCGTCCGGAAGTCCCCGCTCCGACGTAGAACAGCCTTCCGCCGTTCTGCAGGCGATCGGCGATGGCGTCGATCGCCCGCACGATCGCGGGACGCTGTGACGCGACCGCCTCGGCCACCGTGCGGTCCTGGTCCTGAATGATCTCGACCAGCCGCTCCGTGGGAACGAGATCGATCGAGAGGCTGTCCGGGAGGCGTTCAGAGCTCATCGGGGCCCTGATTGTACACAGTGGCGGAGGCTTCAGCCTCCGTCATCTGGATAGCCGAAGCACCCTCCCACAGAGGAAAAGTTCGTTGTCACGTACGGCTGACGGAGGCTGAAGCCTCCGCCACTGTGTCTCTCGCCACGACAACCGAGGTGAGGTCGTCCTTCAGGTCCATGACGCTTCCGGCGTGGCGGACCACGCCTGCTCGCAGCTCGTCGGAGATCCGGGTCGCGCCGGTTCCCCACAGCGACTCCACCAGTCCGATCACCCCGCCCACTCCGAGCTCGACCCCCTCGGGGGAGGTGCACTCGTCCGCACCGTCCGTGAAGAGGACCAATGCCTCGCCCGGGCCGAGGGAGACCTTCTGGGTTCGGTACTTCGCGAACGGAAAGAGGCCGACCAGAAGGTCGGTGTTGCCGACGCGTTCCACGCTGGCGCGCCGAACCAGCAGCGGTGGCGGATGCCCAGCGTTGGTGAACTCGATCTCTCCGGTCGCGGGATCGAGCCGTCCCGCGATGAGGCTGACGAATTTCGTGTTCGGGATCGTCTCCTTGAGCGCCGCATTGATGCTGGCCACCAGCTCGCCCGGATCCGTGAAGTTCATCTTCAGGAAAATCCGGAAGGCCGACTGCAGGGAGCTCATGATGAGCGCTGCGGTCACCCCTTTTCCGGAGACGTCGGCGATGACGAACCAGACGCCTCCGGCCGTCTCGACGAAGTCGTAGTAGTCGCCGCTGACGATGCGGCATGCGCGGTTCGAGCCGGCGAGGGTGAAGCCCGGCACGCGCGGAGGCTCCGACGGGAGGAGGCGCTGCTGAATGGTGCCCGCAGTGCGCATCTCCTCGTCCATCAGACGCTTCTCGATCGCTTCTTCGCGGAGCCGCGTCGTCTCGAGCTTCATCGAAGCCACGCGGGCGACCTGCCCGACCAGCCGGACGTCTTCGTCCGTCAGAGCCCGCCCGATCTGCAGGTAATCGAGGTAGAGGACGCCGCAGACCTCACCCGAGACCAGAAGGGGAGCGACGATGGCGGAGCGGATTCCAAGGGCCACGATGGAGTGGGCTCCAGCGAGCCGCTCGTCGGAAGGTGCATCGACGAAGGCCAGGACCTTCTTCTGCTCGATCACCTCGCCAACGATCGTGCTGCTCAATTCGAGAGGAGAGTCATCGTGGCGCTCCTTGCGGCGCACCTCCATCAGCTCAAGGGCGCCGTCATCCTCATTGATCGTGGCAATGGCGACCCGTGAGGGGGCGAGAAGTTCGAGAATCCGGTCCGTGATGAAGCCGAACAGGGTACCGAGCGGCTGGTCTTCGATCAGCTCCAGCGCCAGGGAGTTGAGCATCTGCAGCCGTTCGGTGGTGGTCGTCGATCCTGGCGAGGTGTCGAGAATCTCGCTGTAGGGAATCGAGATCGTCGGGGAAAGAGTCACTCCCGTGACGGAAAGGGCGCGCCGGGAGCCGGAGGAGCCTCCCTGCTCGAAAAGAATCTCGGTGTCCCCGATCCGGATCCTGTCCCCGCTCCGGAGCTGCCAGGGAACCTCGATCCGGGTCCCGTTGACGAAAGTTCCGTTTGCGCTTCCGGCATCCTGAACCGACCAGCCGTTTTCGCTGGGCACAATTTCGGCATGCCTGCGCGAAAGGTATCGGTCCTGAACGGGGATTGTGCACTCTGACGCCCGTCCGATCGAGACTGGGTTCTTCTCGAGAGTAATTCTTGCCGGTGGGGAGAGAGGTGTAAGAATCGTCACCTCAGCCGACCGGAGATTGTCCAAGTCCATGCCGCGGCCCTCCGAAAACGAGAAACGGAACAAGGCGAGTATAGGCCCACGTCGCAAAGTTGCGCGAGGCCGTGGCAAAAAATGGGACTCTGCGAACTGCAGAGTCCGGTTCGGTCCGGGGATAGCGCGTGTCAATGACAGGTGATCAGGAGCGGAGTGAGATGCCAGGCGCCGACACGGCGCCTCAAGGCGGAGTGCTCATCGTCGACGACGATGCTCCGATCCGGAATCTCCTCCATCAGGTCTTCAAGCGCCTCGGCCTTCCCACTCGGGAGGCGAGGGATGGCGTCGAGGCGCTCAGCTGCATCGAGCAGCAGATGCCGGACCTCGTCATGCTCGACCTGATGATGCCGAGGATGAACGGCTGGCAGGTCCTCGAGCACCTGAGGGACAACGGAGTCCTCGACCGGCTTCCAGTGGTCGTTCTTACCGCCGTCGGCCCCGTTCGTGCCGAAGGGTTGAAAGAATTTCCGATCCGGGCAGTCCTCGGCAAGCCTTTCGAAATTCGCGAGCTGATCGAAACGGTTCAGCAGATTCTTGACTAACGAGTCGCGATCCCCCTCCCCGGACGACTACTTCCTCGAAGTGGAGTCTCACTTCTCCGCCCGGCGCGGCACCCCGTTCGTCTTTTCCGCGAAGGACTGGGCTCTTCTCAAAGGATGGAAGGAAGGGGGGATCCCCCTGCCGGTCATCCTCGAAGCCATCGATACCTGCTTCGAGAAGAAAGAGAGCTCGGGCCGAAAGGGAGTGATCTCGAGTCTCTCGTACTGCCGTCACGCGGTGAAGGAGATCTGGGCGGACCGTCAGGAACTGCAGGTGGGCTCCTCGGAGTCGGTGCCGGAGTCGCGCCCGGAAGAGCCGCTCGCCGAGCTCTCGCGCCGCCTTCGCGAGAGCGAGAGCGCGGCCGAGCCGTCCGCCGCGCGCGTGATCGCCGAGGCAGCGGGAAAAGTCGAGGCGATTCCAGCCGGCGAATCGGTCCCGCACATCGAAGACCTGCTCATGAGTATCGAAAGTGATCTGATCGCGCAGCTCACGGCGACCCTTTCTCCCGAGCAGGCCGAGGCGATCCGGAGCGAAGTCGAAACGAGCCTCGGCCGCCACCGGCTCGATCCGAAAGTCGCCGAGCGCACGAGGGACGCGAATACCAGGCGGATCGTGCGGAACTCGTTCGGGCTGCCGAGACTGTCGCTCTTTGGATGATCAAAAGGGATCAGGGAGGAAAGCCAGAAGCCAGAAGCCAGAAGCCAGAAGCCAGAAGCCAGAAGAAAAGGCGAAGCTGGAAAACGAAAGCCAGAAGCCAGAAGAAAAGTCAAAAGCGAACCCCCGGATGGAGGAGTCAGTCTTTTGACTGCCGTTCGAACGGGCCAAGGGTGTTGTCTTTGATCTTTCTTCCGGCTTCTTTCTTCTGGTTTCTTGCTTCGCCTTTTCTTCTGGCTTCTGGCTTCTGGTTTCTGGCTTGTCTTCTCTAGTCCCTGATCTTCTCGATCTGATCCAGCGCCGCCACCGCCCACCTTCCGCTGACCGGGGCGTCGGGGGCCGTCCGGATGTTCGTCACGTCCACGCCGCATGCGCGCAGTGCGGCGACGGGCGCGTCGCTGCGCTGGGGGTCGGGGATGGAGGAGGCCGCGCAGGGAGGGAGACCGTTCAGGGTGAGGACGCGGTAGAGCGCGCGTGCGGCGTTCTGGCCCGTAACCACGCGGCCCGGATCGACGCGACGCGTGACCGGATCGACGTTCCAGATGCCCCAGGCGATGGCGCGGATCAGCTCTTCGCGCCCTTCGACGTTTGCGATGTCGATCGCGATCGCGGTGTCGGAGGTGGGGCGGCCGAAGCGGATCGTGTTGACGTTCCAGTAGATGAGCGTCGCC